>Ga0316201_10002818_pt1 | contig 12564 bp, 9 predicted proteins | sample CS6wburrow_MG_FD_204516 | JGI IMG/M metagenome (GOLD analysis project Ga0316201, IMG submission 204516) | Coastal sediment microbial communities from Delaware Bay, Delaware, United States - CS-6 worm burrow | ecosystem: Environmental > Aquatic > Marine > Coastal > Sediment | place: USA: Delaware... | reverse complement strand
TAAGACAATTGGCGTGAAGAGCGTCAATCTTCAGCCGCTATTGACCGATACCGTGAACAAGGCCAAGACGTTTGTCTGTTATTGCCATGATGTCAGTGAAAAGAATATCGAACAGGCCATCGCCGAGGGCTGGGACAATATTGAAACATGCAAGCGCTATACGACCGCGACACAGGGGAGTTGCCAGGGCGGCATGTGCGAGGCCAATTTCGCACATCTGCTGGCTAAGAAGCGCCCGGAACACGGCGCCCGCATATTGCCCACCACCCGGCCCCCGGTCGCAACCGTAAGCCTGGCTTCGCTGGCGGCCGGTTACCACGATCATCCGCAGTTCTCGCCGCTGCATCATGTCCAACTTGAGCAGGGCGGTAATCCTGAGCGGATGGGAAGCTGGATGCGCATGATGGATTTCGGGGACCAGGACGCCGAAAGCCTCGCCGTTCACCAGGCGGCCGGCATTTGCGACGTTTCGATGCTTGGCAAGTTCCGCGTATACGGGCCGGATGCTGAAAAACTATTGAACCGGGTCACGACCAAAAAGGTAGACAATCTGGCTGACGACAAGATTCTTTATTATGCTGCCTGTAACCAGGCCGGCATACTGATCGACGATGGCGTAGCGCTCAAAACGGGCGATCACGATTACCTTGTGACCACCACGACGGGCCGTGCTCCGATCACCGAGGAGTGGTTCTCGCGTTGGTGCCGGGATGAGAACTGGCAGGTTTGGATGGTGAATCTGACCGACAGCAGGGCCAGCATCAACATCGCCGGACCCAGGGCGAGGGAGATACTTTCGCTACTCACCGATGCAAACCTGTCCGACGAGGCTTTGCCGTTCCTGAACTGGGCCCGGCTGGAAATAGCCGGCGTTAGCCTGATTGCCATGCGTATGGGCTTCGTGGGTGAACTGAGCTATGAATTGCTTTGCCCATCCAGCCAGGCTGTATTCCTGTGGAATCGACTTCTGGAAGTGGGTGAACCACTGGGCCTGGCGCCCTTTGGACTCGAGGCCCTGAACATTTGCCGGTTGGAAAAAGGCCATGTCGTACCCGGTGTTGATACCGATGGCTTTACCAATCTTTTTGAATCCTCCTTCGGCTGGATATTGAATAAAACCAAGACGGAAACCGTCGGCAAGCCAATGCTGGATTTATACGCAGGCGAGGCGTACAAGGAACAGGTCATTGCATTCAGCCTGGATGGCAGATCGCCCATCAAGGATGGTGCCCTGGTGGTCAACGGCCCCCTCCAGCTTGGCCGTATCACCAGCATTCGTTATAGCCCGCTGCTGGACAAGACCATCGGCCTGGCGCTGGCTGAGCCACATGAAGACTGGCAGGAAGGCGGCAAGGTCAGACTCTGGTTCAATGACCGGGAAGTTGAGGCAGATTATGCGAAACCGCCGTTCTATGACCCCACCGGTGAGAGGATGAAGATGTGATTACACGCACGCGAGCCATAATGCTTCCTGCCTGGGCGGGAAAGCCCGTAGAAGCAGAACTGGGCGGTTGGCCGGTGGTGGAAAACTTCGAGCCACCCACAGACGATTGTGAGCTTGGCCTTACCGATCTCAGTCATCGTCCCAAGGCCGTGCTGCAAGGGCCGGCAGCAAGAGACCTTGGGCTGACGAAGCCGGGCCAGGCGATCTGGGATGGTCAGGCGCTGGTTGGATACTTAAAACCCGGTGAGGCGATCTTTTTCGATTTGACGGGTCCGGTAGAACCGGGCTGGACCGACCCGCACTATACCGACGTGACCGAGGGATGGATCCTGTTGGGGATTTGGGGGACCAAATCCGCTGAGTTGATTCAACGGCTGGTCACTGTCGATATCGAGCGGCCCGACATCGCGGGGCCACTCTATTTTGCAACAGGCTCTCATGGCATCCGTGTTCAGTTGATCAACCTGAGAGCACAGCAACCCGGTTTCCTATTGGCCTGTGATCGCTCGCAGGCACAGAATCTTTTTGACGCGTGTGTCCGTGCAGGGCGCCAGTTCGATCTGAAAATCACCGGCGTGAAGGCCTTTTCCAAATGGTTCGACGCCCTGGGAATCAAATCGATCACCGATTCAACTCATCAACCGTAGCAGGAGTAATCAATGAGCAATACACCCCTTACAGATCACATGCGCAAAACAGGCAGCTGGAACGAGGCCTGGGATGAGTTCGCGGAATTTGATCCCGTGTGGACGGAAAAATTCATGGACATGGGTACGTTGCCGATGCGCTCCGGTGTCCTCGACCGGAAAACCATCGAATTGCTTTTTCTCGCCGTAAACGTGTCCTGTACACACATGTATGCGCCGGGTGTGCGCCGTCATATCCGCGGCGCGCTTGATCAGGGGGCTACGAAGGACGAAATCATGGCGGTGCTTCAGCTGGTCACGGCCATTGGCATCCAGTCCTGCTCGCTGGGCGCACCGATACTCAAAGAAGAACTATCCGCACGCCAGGACGGTCCGGACAGCAAGACGACCAGATAAGCTTGAGCAAAGTGAGCTGCAAACCATCGGACCATGTATTGACACTCACGTGTGCTGACAACTTATCGACCCAGGTTCAGGATCCTGTCAGCCCAGCACATCTCGAACGGTGCGAATAATGGTTTCCGCCTCGTTCTCATCAAGGATCAGCACCGGCCTGAATTCGATGGCGCGTGGTTCGTAATGCGCTGGTAGCACCAGCACACCGGCGGCAAAAAGTTTGCGGGTCATCTCATGGGAGTCCATTTCAGCGGAAAGCAAACCCATGCAAAGACCCACCTGGTTGACATGGAAGGGCGCATTGGAGAAGCCCTCTCGGAACTGCTCGATCAATCGTAGTACATTGTTGCTGACGTCCGCTCGGGAGGTGATATCGCAGACAGCCGCCGTGGCAACACAGCCGAGTTCGTTTCCACCAAACGTGGACATGTGCGGGAAAGCGGTATCGAAAAACCAGTCCCTGATTGCTGGTGCCATCAGAAGTGCAGCATTCGGTACAATGCCGCCTCCGAGACCCTTGGCCGTTGTCATGATATCCGGTATCACGCCCTGCTGCTGCCATAACCAGAACCTGCCCGAACCGCCGAGTCCGGTCTGCACTTCATCGAGAATAAAAACTGCCCCCATGTTGTCACAAATCTCACGCACGGCCTGATAATAACCGGGTTCTGGCGGTGGGAATGCCAACTGCGCCGGGCTGGCTTCAAGCAGCACGCAAGCCGTTTCATTATCGACAGCAGCGCGCAACGCAGCGATGTCGTTATATGGCACTTTAATGAAATCGGTAAAATCGAGCAGATACCGCTCATGCAACCCGGGGCTGTCCCCGGCTGCCATCGAGAAACAGCTGCTGCCGTGGTAGCTGCCCTGGAGAGATACGAGTTTGCGGCGGCGGGTGAATCCACGGGCGGCCCTGATCGCCACTTCGTTGGCTTCCGAACCACTGGCGGCAAAGGTGACGCCGGTCAGCGCGCCTCCGCTGCTGGCGACCAGCTTTTCGGCTGCCTTCGCCTTATAACCGGAGCACAGGAACAGGTTGCCGACTTCGAGCCGGCGCATGGCCTGGCCAACCGCTTCGAGCACCTCGGGATTACGATGGCCAAGATTGTAGAGCGAGCCATTTCGATGGCAATCCCAGTACCATTTCCCGGTGTAGGCGTCCTGCACCCTGGCGCCCTCGCGCTGGCCATAATGGATCGGTGTGCCGATGGCCGCCGTCAGCCGGGCCATGGCCGGACCCAGGTGTTCCGTGAAGGCGCCCTCGGTAGCGGTAGCGGAGGGAAATGGCAGAGCCGGCGGAGCCGTGGCCCCGCCCTCAACAGCCGTTGAGGAAAGGGCCACGGCATCCGCGACGGGTTCGGAAAGCGGACGGCGCTTCACCGGTGTTTTATCTATGTCACCATGCGATAAGCTGCATGTCTCTTGCCGGGGTTAAAAATTGTAACTGGCTGAAACACCGTACATCCGCGGTGCGGCCCATCCTTCCTGGATGTAACCGAGATCACCGGTCAAATCAAAAGCATAGGCGCGATACTCTTCGTCTGTCAGGTTGGTGACCCAGGCTGAAACCTCCCAGCTACCCTCATGACTGGTCCAGAAAAACCGGGTATTGAGCTTGCTGTAAGCCCCTTCAGTGGTACCGGGATTATTGAGATTGTCATAATAAGTCCTGGAATTGTAATTGCCGTCAAGCTGTGCTGCCAGCGAACTGCCGCCTGACAGATCCCAGGTGTACCGTGCCATTGCATTCATGCTGAACTTGGGGGCCAGAACCATGTTCCGATCATAAACTGCGCCACTTTGGTCCTCGACGTCCTTGACCTTCGTATCGAGCACGCTGATACCGGCAGAAATCTCCAACCCATCTACCGGCAAGGCCGCCCACTCAAGCTCCGCTCCCGTCACCGTGGCGTCAGCATTGAACAACAATTGGTTCAGGTTCTGGAACACAAATGCCTGGTAGTCTTTATAGTCGTAATAGAAAACGGCGCCTGACAGCCGTTGGCGGCCACCACTTAAATCCGACTTGAAGCCGGCTTCAAAGCTGGTGAGGTGTTCCGGCGCAACCGAGTAAGCATCCACGGGGACGGGGCCGAATCCGGTGTTGAAGGTCCCTGATTTGTAGGCATCGGAAATTCCGCCATAGACCATCGTCGTGTCAGAGACATCCCAGGTGATTTTCGCCGAATAGGACGTGTTGGTGTCCTTCTGTTTCGCCAGATCACCGATGGTCGTTGAATCATATGCGATGCCGCCAGGGATTACGCCCAACAGGAAAACCTGCGTCATGTCTTTTTTGTCGTCTGTGTAGCGAAGACCACCGATCAGCTTGACGGTATCAGAAATGTCATAGGCAAGCTGTCCGAAAAGCGCCCAGGACTTGGTTTCGGTATCGTAGGTTGTGGTGCCCGACTCGGTGCCAAAGAATAAACCTGCGATCGGACCGTACAGTTTCTGTGACCCCTTGCTGCGGAGATTGAAGTAATAGAAGCCGGCGTCCCATTGCAATGCATCTTTGTCACCCTGGAACCGGATTTCCTGGCTGTATTGCCGGGTATCCGCTAAAAACTCTGTCTTACAGAATGGCGCAGGCGCACTATCGCAATCCTGCAGAAAGTTTTTGTCAAAGTCCTGGTAATTGCTTATCGAAACCAGGTCGAAGCTGTCGAAACCCCAATCGAGACGGGCTGTAGCGGATGAGTAATCCGTCTTGAGCCTGAGACCGCTGCTGACGTTGACGTCGTTGAAGTCGTTCGTGCCCACGACCACATTACGATTCGCATAGTCGATTTCGGACAGCCCATCGGAGTCGAAGAAAGATGGCGCGTAGCGATATGGATTACCGCCCTTATTATCATTGCTCGCGGTCTCATACGAGAGTAACAATGACCCGCTCTCTGACAAGTCGAAATTAAGCTGACCGCGCAGCGCGTTCAAATCCAGTTGGTTGGCGTCTTCACCGTCGGGATTGACATTTTGCTGGATGCCGTCACTTTCATCATGAATGATTGAGATTCGACCCGATACCGTGCCGCCAATCCCTCCGCCGACTGCGGCTTCCGCCTTGAACTGGCCAAATGAACCCAGTCCAAGCCGTGCGTATCCCTCGGTCTCCTCGGTGGGTTTCCTGGTCACGTACTGGATCAAACCACCCGTCGCATTTCGACCATACAGGGTACCTTGTGGACCTTTGAGCACTTCCACCCGCTCGATATCAAACAGCTGGAAATCGAGACTGGCCAGGGTGGCCTTGTAAACTTCATCCACGTAAACCGCCGAAGGGCTTTCATGGTAGTCCTTGAAATCGTTCAGGCCTACACCCCGAATGGAGACGTTTGGAACATTGCCTTTGCCAAAGACCGATGAAACCATCAGACCAGGCGTGTAGTCTGCAACGGCGTTGCTGTTATCAATACCCAGGTCCAGCAAGGCTTCACCTGACAAGACGGTGACCGCAATGGGAATGTCTAGAGCCGACTGTTCGCGTTTCTGCGCCGTAACCATCACCTCCTCGAGTGCGTCTTCGGCTTCGCCAAATGCTGCTGTGACAGGCAATACGAATAGACTAAAAGAGAGAAATGCAAAATTTACTGATTTCATTAATTACATCCTATGCTGAATGTTCGTTTAAGATTTAGACACCGGCCGGAAATACGGCGGCGAGTCCTCCCCACTGATCCTTTTGCTCATGCCGAATGCAATTGTTTGAAAGCACAGCGCATTTAAGCAGTACTAATATGCTACTGCGGTCGGTCCCAGTGAAATTGCGAATTTGTGACGAATTATTGTTTTTGGGTGACTAGACCCGACGCGTCATTCCGCGCCATTTTGCATCTGCGGTCCGCCACTCGAGGTGTTCTTCGCACCACTTTGATGGTGTCATGCCGTACCACCGGCGGAACGCGTGATTGAAAGCGCTCTGATCCGCGTAGCCCAGCATATAGGCGAGGTTGCCCAGTGGCAAATTGCTGGTTAACAGGTAATCCCGTGCCATTTTTGAGCGACACTCATCCAGAAGTTCCGCATAGGTCAGGTCAGCGAGTTTGAGCCGTCTTTGCAATGTTCGCCTGTGGAGGTAGAGTTGATCAGCGAGGACATTGATCGAGAACATTCCCGTTGGAATCAGTTTTACCAGTAGTGAGCGTATGGCTGCACCGATATCTTCATCGGCACGTAACACACGGGAATCCAGGTAGTCCAGGAGATGCCGGTGAACCTGTTGGTCATCGATTGGGTTCGGTGCCTTGAGGTCTTCGCGGTTCAGAACTATGCCGTCAAAGGGCGCCCGAAACTTGATCTCCATGCCATAGTGCTTTTCGTAATCGGTCCCGGCAATTTTCGCATGTTGGCAATGAACGGCGCGAGGCAGGTAGAGCTCACCAAGAAGGATACGGACGAATTTTATCGCCGTCAGCAATGACTCTTCCACCCACTGATCCGCATGGGCGCGAAGCCTGTCATCCATGTTCATTCGCCAGATCGCCGTCGCCCCCTTCACCTCCAGAACCGGCGTATAGCCGGTATTGTGGGCATTCATGTACTTTATACACGAGGTGAGGCCATGTTCCAGGTTGCTGGAATATTTGAAGATCAGCACCAATGGACCCATGAATGACAGGTCTCGACGTCCGGAGAATCGAATCCCAAAATCATTGCAACGGGTGGCGTGCGCTGCTGACTCGTAGGCGATCAGGACAGACTGGAATGAAATCCATTTATCCACCCGGTTGAGAACATCAGGGTCTAGACCGGCGCGTCTCAGGATGGTTTCCGGTTGCCCATCCAAATCAGATACCAGGGGGCCAAATCCTTGCAGGGTTCGTGCTCGTACCAGTGGTTCCACGGAGAAACTTGTATCCTTTTGGTTCAGGTCTGTCACAGAATAACAAATAATTGGCGTCTCGGCACAATTTTTTGTCTGGCGAGTTTTGCTAGGATACACTTCCTAAAATGCGCTTTCGATCGGAGCAGAATAATAATGATTGGCATGAATTCCCGCTTCGTACGCGTTTTCGTGATTCCCGCCGCCGTTTTTCAATCGGTCATTTTTGGTGGCGCCTATGGCACAGGACGTGAAATTGCCCAGTTCATCAGCGCCCTGGGCCCGGTAGGCGGCCTGCTGGCGGTGGCAGTAACAGCCATTGGTTTTGGTGTCACCATGGCACTGAGTTTTGAATTGGCCCGGATAGGCCGGACCTACGATTATCGCGGTTTTCTTAAAACCCTGATCGGCCGTGCCTGGGTCGTGTTCGAAATCCTGTTTCTTATCTCGTTGCTTATCGTGCTGGCGGTCAATGGCTCAGCAGCGGGCAGCATACTCAATGACCAGTTCGGTATCCCGGCGCTGGTAGGCGTTGCGATGTTGTTCGCCGCAGTCGTCGCACTCAATTATTTCGGCAGGAGCTTTTTAGAGAAGTCCATGTCGGTATGCATGATTTCGCTATTGACCGTGCTGACCATATATTACGCGTTGATATTCATTCAGTATCACGATGCGATCAGCCTGGCCTTCAGCGAGTCAAACTCGAATGGTAACTGGCTGCTCCATGGTTCACAGTTCATGCTTTACAGTGTCGCGGTTGTGCCCGTGTTACTTTACTCTGCGAGGGACATCAGCACGCGCGGAGAAGCTGTCGTCAGCGGCTTCACCGCAGGCCTTGCAGGCGCATTTCCCGCACTGGTGTTTCATCTCACGTTTATGGCTGCTTACCCGGCGTCGCTGGAGCAATCACTGCCGACCTACTGGATGATCGGGCAACTGCAGAGTTCATGGCTTATGCACGTGTACATCGTCGTCCTGTTCGCGATGATCATCCAGACCTGTGCGGGATTGCTGCAAGGGGTCAACGAGCGACTCGATGTCTGGCTGCTGGAGCGGCACGGCCGAAAATGCGACCCCAGGACCCACGCCGTTGTAGCGGGCGCCGGTCTTTTGATAAGCCTGGGCCTGGCCAGTTTTGGTATAACGGCACTGGTGGCCAAGGGTTACGGCACCATTGCCTGGGGTTACCTGGTGGTCTTCATGATCCCCTTGCTGACGGTCGGCGTTTACAAGATCTGGCGTCATTCCAACCGGAACCTGTAGTCCCCGTTTTCTGCGGCTAGTACCTCAATTTCAGAATATTCAGGGTTCTCAACGAATGTTCGCGCTGGGCCGGATGCATCGAAAGACTGCCGGGAGAGGATTCCGCTCCGGGGTGCTCCCGAAACATGCGGAGCCGAAACCATTTGTCCGGTATCATCACCTGACCAACAAGACCTGGATGGAACCTGTTTCCCTTGAGCAATAACACCGACGAAAGCCGTTTTAATCAGCCGGAACGCTCATGGCGCAAGCCATTCTCCTGCATTTTTTCAATGTTCAGGGCGAACTGGCAACAGTTGCTGTCTATTCATATTGCCGTCAACGCACTGATCGTTATTTTGCTCGGCCCTTTGGCCGGCGGTTTGCTGAGAATGGCTCTTTCTTTTTCCGGTAGCGCGGCACTTTCTGATCAGGATATCCTGTTTTTTTTGCTCACCCCCGGCGGGTTGATCGCGATGTTGGGGGTCGCCTCGGTCTTTTCGATCATTGTGTTTGTGGAACATGCGGCCCTGGTCACCGTCATTCTTCACGCCCGCGAAAATGGGCCGCCGGGTGTCTCCGCCACACTGAAATACCTGGCCGTAAAAAGTAAGGCACTGTTTGGCCTGGCGGCGCGAATCCTGCTGCGTGTGCTGCTGATCATGGCGCCTTTTCTGTTGCTGTTGCTGCTGGTTTACAAATCCTTGCTGGGTGAGCACGACATCAATTTTTACCTGGCGGAGAAGCCGGCTGAATTCGTGTGGGCGGTGGCTTGGGGCGCCCTGATTGCGGTTTTATGCATAGTGATCCTGATGCGCCAGTTTGTCAGCTGGGTTTATTGTCTTCCGCTTTTACTGACGGAGGAACTGCAACCGGCGCAGAGCATTCAGCAAAGCGTTGCGGCGACGCGGGGTCATCGTCTGCGGATTGGTGCCTGGCTGGCCGGTTGGCTGATGTTCAGCCTGGTCACGGCGGCCATTGTTTCCGGCTTGACCGGCTTGGCGGGAAATTTCCTGGTGCCCCCGGCAATCGAATCTTTGCAAAGACTGCTGCTCACATTAAGCCTCCTGTTGATGCTTGTTACCCTGCTGAATTTCGGTCTAACCTGGATTAACAGTTCCATCCTCAGCATCATAATCGTGATCCTGTATCGTGGCAGGGGACTGGGCCGGGAAGACAGCAGTCCAGTCAACCGGGGCCGGCATCAACGATTGGAAAAAATTCTGAAACCCGGCTGGCTGGCGGCAGTGCTGCTGGTTTTCGCTGTGACTGCCACGCTGGTGGTCAACGGCATGCTGGATCGTGCCCTGCTTGAGGACCGCACCCAAATCATGGCCCACAGGGGCGCCTCCTCCGTCGCGCCTGAAAACACCATGGCGGCCATACAGGCTGCGATCAATGCCGGTGCTGACTGGGTGGAAATAGATGTGCAGGAAACAGCTGATGGAGAAATCGTTGTCATACACGACAGCGATCTGAAGAAAATTGCGGGCCAGCCCATCCGCGTTGCCGATTCCAGCCTGCTTGAACTACAACAGTTCGATATTGGTTCATGGTTTGATCCGCGCTTCAGCGAACAGAGAATTCCCACTCTTGCACAAGTGCTGGAGTTGTCCAAAAACCGGATCGGCGTCAATATCGAGCTGAAATATTATGGTGGCGAGAGACGCCTTGAGGAGTCAGTGGCCGAAACCGTCGAATCTGCCGGAATGGAACCACAGGTCGTATTCATGTCCCTTGATTACGATGGCATTCAACGACTGCGAAAATTGCGTCCCGGCTGGAAGATGGGTTTACTGTCATCGGTATCGCTTGGAGACCTGAGGCGTCTCGACCTGGATTTCCTGGCACTCAATGCCCATTCAGCTTCGCGCTCACGAATAAGGCACATCCAGGAGTCAGGGAAGCAAATCATGACCTGGACGGTGAATGACGCAAGTGGCATGTCCAGCATGTTCAACCGCGGGGTAGACGTGATTATCACGGACAAGCCGGCTTTGGCAGTTTCGATACTGGAGCAACGTGCTGAACTGCAGCCCATTCAGCGACTGCTGATTCAACTGGCTGATTTATTTGACCAGCCGGCTCATTACACCGAGCAGTGATTGCAGGGTCAAATGAAAAAGCCGGCTTCTGTAGCTCCCTATTTCTGCAGGGCCCTTTTCATGGCAGCCGTAACGGTCGCCACGATCTGATCTGCTTCCTCGCTCGTGAGAATCAGTGGGGGCGCTATCAACAGCACGTTGCAGCGGCCCGGTATCGTGTTGCTGTTACGCCCGAGAATTACACCGTTCCTGACGCAGTCGCCGACAATACGCATGATCACGTCATCCGAAAGCGGGACCTTGGTCTCACGGTCCCCGACCAGTTCGATACCCATGATCATGCCCTTGCCGCGAATCTCTCCCGCATAAGGGTGATCGGCAAGCGATTGCTGCATCTGCTGCAGCATGTACGTGCCGACCTTGTTTGCATTCTCAGGGAGACGTTCGTCCTCGACGATCTGTATGGCCCTGAGCGCCACCGCGGAGGCTACCGGATGACCGCCAAAGGTATTGATCTGCCGAAAGTGCTGCATGCCTGAAGGTTCACCGTTGAATTTCTCAAAAATTTTCTCTTTGACCACCGTCGCGGCCACCGGTATGTAACCGCTCGCCAGGCCTTTCGCAAAAGTGTAAATATCCGCCTGCGTTTTCCAGTGCTCATAACCGAACATTTTGCCCAGGCGACCAAAACCGGAAACAACCTCGTCGAAAATCAGCAGCACGCCATGACGATCGCAGATTTTCCGCACCAGCGGAATATAATTGTCAGGCGGCACCAGCACGCCGCCGCCCGATATAAGTGGTTCCATGATAAAGGCGGCTACTGTCTCGGCGCCTTCGTGAATGATGGTTTCTTCCAGCAGGTGTGCGCATTCCTCGCCATGTTCCTCAGCCGTCAGTTTCGGGTGGGCGCGATAGGGGTACGGTGGCATGACGTGAATAAATCCAACCGGACCGGGCTCATAACCCATCTTGCGCTCAGCCTGCCCGGTCGCAGCCATCGCACCCATCGTGTTGCCATGGTAGGCACGGTAGCGTGAAATGATTTTGAAGCGCCGTTCACCGCCATTACCTGCCTGGAGGTGATACTGACGTGCTATTTTGAACGCGGTTTCGTTGGCCTCGGAACCGCTGCACGAAAAATAAATATGACTTTCAAAGCCCAGCATCTGCTGGAGTTTCTCGGCCAGGTCAACGACCGGGCCACTGCTCATGATCGGTGCGAGGTAGTTGAGTTCGGCCATCTGCTGGCGGGCCACGTCGGCGACTTCTGTCCGGCCGTAGCCGATATTTACACACCAGAGCCCTGCGATCGCGTCGAGAAAGCGGTTGCCATTCTCGTCCGTGATGAAACAACCCTTGGCACTGACCATCTTGTTGGGAGTGGCACCACGTAAAACCTGGTGCTGGGTCATCGGACGCCATAAGTGATCCGGCAGGGCCTGGACTGTTGACTTTGTCATTGTCATTTTCTCCGTTTAATCATGTCTGGCTTCAGTATCGTAAAGCGCTTACCCGCCACCGGATACGGCTTATTCAATTGAAGTCTTAATCCGCATGTCTATCAATCCCTGTGTCAACGGGGACTTGACACCCTGGGTCTTGACATCAAGCAGTGCCGAAATCGACTGATTTTTCTGCAATGCACGTTGTATGGCAGGCACAATTTCGGATGAAGCCGTGACTGTTTCGGCATATGCGCCACCACCCTCGAAAATGGCCGCGTAATTCACATCACGCAGGCTCGTGGCACAAACCTGTCCCCACATGGCCTTTTGTTGTTCCTGGATCATACCCCACTGGGCGTTGTTGGCGACGATGATCGTTATCGGGGCATTGTGGTCTATCGAGGTTTCAAGTGGCGTCAAACCCGGCGCCAGGCCCAGCGATCCGTCGCCGGTCACCAATACGACTTTTGAATCCGGGTTAGCCATTTTCGCTGCGGTTGCGTAGGCCGGGCCGGTACCC
>Ga0316201_10002817_pt1 | contig 12570 bp, 8 predicted proteins | sample CS6wburrow_MG_FD_204516 | JGI IMG/M metagenome (GOLD analysis project Ga0316201, IMG submission 204516) | Coastal sediment microbial communities from Delaware Bay, Delaware, United States - CS-6 worm burrow | ecosystem: Environmental > Aquatic > Marine > Coastal > Sediment | place: USA: Delaware... | reverse complement strand
CGGGTCGTTTTCGTCAGCTACAACGGAGCCCTGTACGCTCTCCGTACCAACCGTATCAGCGCTCATGGTGATACTGAAGGTTACGCTCTGTCCGGCAGCCAGACTTGCTGCTGCGCACTCGAGAGCGCCGGCATTGACCACGCAATCTGTCGATGCGACGAAACTCGCATTAACAGGCAACTGCAAGGTGGCCAGAACATTGGTCGCATCCTGCGGACCGTTGTTCGTCACCGTCAAGGAGACGTTGAAGTCGCTGTCAACGAATATGCTTGCCGGGCCACTCCCCGAAAGCGCCAGGTCGGCGTTGGGGATTGCCGTAGTCGTCAACGTCGCCGAGTTGTTGCTGGCGTCCGGATCGTTCTGATCCGCGACCGCAATGGCCGTGAATTCCAGATCACCGGATACGTCTGCTGACAACTGGATGGCGATGACTGCCGTTTCTGTCGCGGCGAGCGCGCCGATGGCACACGCAATCTCACCGGCATTTTCGCTGCAATCTCCAACCGTGGAGTCGGCCGCAACGAAGGAAGTGCCGGCAGGAATGAGCATGCCAAGACGTGCGGTCGTCGCATCATCTTCGCCATTATTGGCAACGGTGAAATTCAGGGTCACCGTGGCACCCTGATCGACCGTAGCCGGTAACGGATCCGCGGTCAGCACGATATCGGCATTACCGAGTACGAAGACGCTGCTCAGTACCGTGTTGTTGTCCGGTACCGGGTCGACGACACCGTCGCCTCCCGCGACGACAGACGCCAATCCATACGTTCCCTGGGCGTTAGCCGTCAGCGTCAGTTCGACGCTCTCAATGGCACCGATGGCCATTTCGCCTATCGCACAGGTCACGACGTTAACCGCGATCTCGCACGTTCCTGCAGACGGCACAGCACTTATAATGAACATACCGGTCAGCGTATCGGGCGTCGCTGTGAAAGTGACCCCGGGTACCGCCGTGTTGGCGTTGTCATTGTGAATCTCAACAAGCGCCGTGAACGATGCACCCTTGTCCACCTGGTCCGGAACGACCACATTGTTGATATGCAGGTCGGCACGCGGGACGAACAGCTCAAACGCACCAACGTCGCAAACGTAGGTACCATCACCGTCGCCATCGTCAGGCCGCAACGAGCCGCGCTGGTCGTTGTTCGGGCAGCGCAGGTCATGGGCGCTGTCGATGGCAGGACTCGTTGCGTCTGCGCCCAGCACCTGCGATGGCAGGCCATGGGTCTCGGTGAGTCCCCCGTTGTTCGTCAGCGGGAGCAGCAACGGATCAGTTGCCGGCATATCGTTCAGCGGCAATGACAGCGAACACGAATCCACTTCTTCGTCGTTGATGTTGTAGCCGGTCGAAACCATGCGTCCGGCCGGACAGGTGGCAGTGCCGCCTGAGCAGCCGCAGTTGGCTTCTCGCGCGACTTCGCCGCCGGCCACGACGTTATTGCTGAGGATCGTGTTGTAGAACGTGTACGAACCACTGCCGAACGAGTTCAGTCCGGCACCGCCGCCGGGCGCGTCAGTCGTGGCAACATTATTGGCGATGGTGACATTGCGCAGGTTGACCGTACCGTTGGTCGTGATGCCGCCGCCGACATCGCTGCCGACATTGCCACTTACCGTCGAATTATTGATGTTCACCACGATCAGGCTTCGTGCGGCGATACCGCCGCCGCCAATCGCCTGGTTACCGTTGATCGCACTGGCGTGGATATTGGTCGTGTGCGATCCGGTATCGAAGATACCACCGCCATTCTCTGCCATGTTGGGCGTACTGACGAGCGCAACGGGAATTGCGCCTGTCGCATACGGCACATCCGTTGACGACGTGCCGATCAGCGTGCCACGAATCGTGGAAGCAGAGTCGAGGTAGATCGCGCCACCATTCGCAGCGGACAGATTGCCGCTGAAGACCGAATCGATGATCGTCATCTCGGCTGCAGCAAGCAGCGCACCGCCGTCCGATCCTGCCTGGTTATCGATAAAGGCAACACGCTCGAACTCGACAGCCGTGACACCACCTTCGCCTTCGTCACCGCCCGGTTCATGCGGGGGCCCACCACCGGTACCGCCGTGATCGGCGCCCGGCCCATGGGCCGCTTCGTCAAACAGGAAAACAGCCGCGCCAGGACCAACAGCGACGCCGCCGCCGACGCGCTTGAATTGCCAGGCAAGAACTGAGCCCGGATCGCCGGTAACGTCACAGTTATACAGGTTGGCCGGATCGGTCGTGTTCGGTATGCCGACACTACCTCGCCGGATCATAAGATCGGCAATGCGCACGAGGTTGATCGTTTCGGTGGGCAAGGCCTGGACGTGGAACACGCGATCGCCCACGTTCGGGTCATCGATCGACTGGTTCAGCCATTCGATGACAGTCAGCCCCGGTCCCGCGCCGAATATCTCCAGGTCCTCCGTAATATCGAGGTCGCCGACAGCCGCGTCAGCTGTGATCAGCGCAGAACACGGTGCCTGCGATCCCGGCGCCGCGTCACCGATGATCTCATCAACGCCCTCGATTGAGAGGACGATCGGAGACGCCGGATCGTTGATAGCGGTCAGGTTGATGGTGTCGACACCGGGTGTCGCATTGGCTTGCATGACGGCGGCACGCAGGGAACAATTTCCAGCCTCTGTTCCGCAGGCCCCATCGGTAAGATCAATGTCGATGGCGTCGACCGTTGTATCGACAGCAAATTCCGCTGCGAATGCTGTCGTTCCAATCAGAAGTATGGCTAGCGCGCAGTTCGCTAGCGCTATCAGTCTTCTCTTCATTGTCTTTCCCCTCGCGCCGATATAACTAGTCAGAAGAAGTGGACACACGACGCATTGCGCCTTCTACGTTGCGAAGTATCACTTCGCGTTGCCTCCACGCCATTTCCCGGCGTGGAATCTTTGTTACAAAATGTTTTGTCGCGTAGCACATGATTCGTTCACAGCAATGGCAACAGCAGGCTCATGAAAAACGCTGCGTTGAAAATGACATGCATCAGGATGCACGGGGCGACACTGCCGGCGCGCTCGCGATAATGGCCGAACAGCAGCGATGGCACGATCACACCTATGGCCCAAAGCCATGGGTGCTGCGCGAAGTGAATTGCCACGAAGGCCAGCGACGTGACGATGTTGGCAATCGACAGGCCGGCCACCTTGCGTGCGCCGGTGATATTGCGAAGTAAAGCGCCCTGCAGCACACCGCGGAACAGCAGCTCCTCGATCAGGGGCTGCCACAACAACAATGACACCAGCATCATCGGGGTGGCGCTGTCAGGCTGAGCGGAGCGGCTGCCAAGGACCCCGCCGACCACCGCCCCCACAAGCAGCACGGTGACAAAGGTTCCATCCAGCGAACCCTTACGAGGTCGTGTAAGGCCGGCCTCTATCGCCAGCTGCTGCGGGGGTGACAGCATGTATTCAGACACGCGCATGGGTCTTCCTCAGCCGGCCGTAACTCGCCCACACGCGCCACGCCATGCTCACGACAAGCAGGAGAAGCAATGTATGGTCGCCGCTTCCGTATGGATCATGCACACAGCCGCCGCCACTACTTTCACCGCCACGACTTTCTTCACCCTCGATATCGAAACTGATTTGTGCATCGTTGTTGAGGATTGCCGGATCGTTCTCGAGCGAACTCACCGAGACTGAAACTGACGCGCTGCCTGCGCGTACTGCTTGCAGGTCGATCGTCTTTACCCAGGTTCCTGCAACATCGATGCTCGCCATGTCACAACTAAGCTCGCTACCGGCGAGATTGCAGCCATGGTCGCCGAACACTTGCACGGACGGCGACAGTCGGAACACGGCAACAACGTTCGTCGCCAGCTGTGGTCCGTGATTCAGACCCGTGTACGTAACGCTAAATTTGTCGCCTGTGCGCAGCCTGGTCGCGCCATTGGTCAATGCAGCCGCAAGGTCCGCGTTCGGTACAGCATCGATCGAAATTTCGGCCACGTTATCGGCCGGCTCCGGTTCCTCTTCCCATGCGGATACGGTCGACGTGATCGCCCATTTCCCCCGTGACTCTGTCGTCAACTGCAGCTCGATGCTTGCGACCGCCCCGGGAGCCAGTTCATCGAGCACACAATCCAGAGTTACGTCCAACTGGCAACTACCGTCTGTCGTTGTGGCCTGCGTGAACACGAGACCGGCACCGGGTGTTGCTGTGAGCTGCAACTCGGTCGCAGATTGCGGGCCGGAGTTACCCACCTCGAGCGTCACTCGCACTGTGTCGCCAACGTCAGGCGCGTGAGCCGATGCCGACATCGACACCGACAGATTTGCTGTGGGCGTGATGCCTCTGGCTTTGCCAAAAACCATCCGCGATCCATCCTGATCGAAACGCACCCAGGTAGCAGCCAGTTCCTGCCCGTCCGGGCTGACGCGCAACTGGATTTGCTCGTCGGTTTCGCCGGGCGCAGCGCGCGTCATGCTCAATGCCTGGATGCGCTCGATAGACAGGCCCCGATCCACCGTGCGCGTTACAAACAGCGCATCGCGATAAGGTTCCTGCCCATTCCCCGGATCGACTTCGGTACCCCAGGCTATGACGTAGATATCGGGATTGTGAATATCCCGGGGGTCACCGGAATTGACTGTCCCGGGCGTACGAATAAGTCTCGGCTCGATCACGTTTTCGGAGCCGGGCACGCCAGCCGAAACCTGCAATGGCGTCGACCAGGTTACGCCGCCGTCGTTCGACCAGCGCAAGAAATACTGGAACTCACTAACCTCGTCGGTTGCCTGCGCGTCTTGCGTAAACCCTGCATAGATGAAATCACCATCCATCACCGCACGCTGTGCCTTGGCGTTGGCGTCCGGATACATGGCAGTCGAGTCATCGAGATTGACGCTGCTCAGGTTGATGCCGCGTTCGTTGCTGGCCGGGTCATCCGGTACGACTGCCGGCCGCAGGTCCGTGATACGAAAACCGGCAGTGGGCTCGTCGGCAATGTCGACGCCAGAAGGAACGGATCCGACCCGCATCATGAAGTCCGCCGGTGCTCCCTGGATGCCCTGTCCCTGGCGCCACATGACGAGCATGCGCGCGCCGGTCTCACTGCCGGGTGTCGACATCGCGACAATGCGGGCGCGGCGTGAGTTCTCCGACGGATCGCTGACAATTACGCCAGGCTCGGCAGCCGCCGGCTGATTGAATGGAAATGCGTGGAAACGAACGTACTTGCCGAGATCGGCCGGCCCCACGTCCTTGGCTTCCTCGTAGACGAGGATCGCCGTGGGTGGCGAGCCGGCGAGCGCCATGTTCGGTCTCGATGCGCCGCCGCCGATGGCCGCCCCACCGGTGAAGTCGTAGTTGTTGCTGATCGCCGTGGGTCCTCCCCACGTACCGGCCGGATCGGCAAACCTGGACCTCGGCATCCAGGCATACCAGATCTCCGTTCCCGGTGAGACCCTGGCACCGCTGCCGCCGTCACCATCGCCGCGTGCCTCGCCAAGCTGCAGACCCCTGGGGTCTTCCTGCCACGCCAGGGCAAAACCGGCACCTGTCGCTCGCGCCACCTGGTTGGCGACATCGCGCGACGCATCAGTAATTCGATCGACCGCGACGATATTGACGCCGCCCGTAGCAACCGTCAGACGTGCCGCATAGAGGCAGCGGTACGGCACTTCAATGTCGCCGAGCGGGCCGGCAAAGCGGGCCGGTCCATGCCGCCCGGGGCCGCAGTAACTGTCGTTCCAGGTAATCAAGAGTTGATTACCAGCAGCCATGACCGTCGGCTTGCTCGAGTCACCATAAAAGTTGACCCGCGCCGCGCCATCGCCAGCTGGGTCATAAAATTCCGTGGCATCCGTTAGCTCGGAAGTGCCGGACACGTTGACCGCGTCGCTCCAGGTAACACCATCATCCGCCGAGACTCGCACGAAAATATCGCGCGGGGCGTGCGCGACGCCGGCAAATGTCCAGGCGCGATCCGGCGCCCCAATGCCTTCGTGCCAGGCAGCCACCAGGGTGCCATTTGTCAACCGGATGATTCTTGCCTTATCGACCGACCTGGATTCCGGTGATGTCAAAATCATGACCTGCGGCTCGAATGACAATTGCGTAGCCGCAAGGCAGTAGTCAAAGCAAAAACAATGAATCAAGAGGCCAATAAGACCACAGTAAATAGCTCTCATGACGACCATCCCCTCTCTGCGCTGGATAATGGGCCGTGTGCCAGCCCGGTACTTCCCACCACTAAGGTCGCCTATCAGTGTTTCCTACCTGTTTCTGATATCGACGAAAGTGTTACAGATTGTTTCAACGGGTCACCGGCCGACCACGGCGCCAACCAGAGCGTTTTCGATTGGGCGCACTGGATCTCTCGGACGCATCCGAGGTGCCCAAGGAGTCATTGAAAATAAGGGAAAGAGTGGTGGGCCCCCGGGGGCTCGAACCCCGGACCAGCGGATTAAGAGTCCGATGCTCTACCAACTGAGCTAGAGGCCCACCTGTTCGTACCTTGCGTACGAGCCTTCAAAAAAGTGGGGTGGCTGAGGGGACTCGAACCCCCGACGACCGGGATCACAACCCGGGGCTCTACCAACTGAGCTACAGCCACCACGGTAAATCAAATTATAACGCCTTGTGGCGCGCCCGGCAGGACTCGAACCTGCAACCCTCGGCTTAGAAGGCCGATGCTCTATCCGGTTGAGCTACGGGCGCACAGTTCAAGTTTAACCGGAAATCTGACTGGTCGGGGCAGAGGGATTCGAACCCCCGACCCTCTGCTCCCAAAGCAGATGCGCTACCAGACTGCGCCATGCCCCGATTGTCAGATTTTCCATCCCGCGCGACTCGGCCGGGGCCAGGCTTCGCGGGGGTGCGATAATACGGGCGCTATGGTTGGCAATCAAGGGTTTGGCTCGGTTATATTGCCCCTCTCTGCGCCGCCCTTCACATGGATTTCCCAATGACCAAACCCCTGATTTCGCTGCTCACGCTTATCGCACTGACCGCCTGTACGGCCAAACAGCCAGCATCCGCCCCGGACGACCAGGCTTTGGAGAAACCCGCGGTCGCCGTGACGACCCGGGCGCCCGACGTCGCTTTCGTCAAAGTGACCACCTCAGCCGGCAGTTTCACGCTGCGCCTCGACGGCCGCGCGGCGCCGTTAACGGTGGCCAATTTCCTCCGGAACGTGGATTCCGGCTTTTATACCGGTACCGTGTTTCACCGCATCATTCCCGGCTTCATGATCCAGGGCGGCGGCTACAGCGAAGACTTCACGCTGCGCGAACCCAGTCATACGGTGCCGAACGAGTCCGGCAATGGGCTGGCCAACCTGCGCTCGACAATCGCAATGGCGCGTACGGGCGACCCGCACTCGGCCGGCGCTCAGTTCTATATTAATGTCGTCAACAATGTGGCGGGCGACCCGACCACCGCTAACCTGGATCCGGTCAAGCATCCGACCCAGGGCCGCTGGGGTTACACCGTATTCGGTGCCGTTACCGAAGGCATGGACGTCGTCGACCTGATCGCCCAGTATGAAACCGAGCAAAACGGGCCCGGGGGCGCACCAGCACCGATCATTCCGGTCATCATCGAAAACATGACTCGCGTGCAGTCCCGGTAGCATGGCAACTCTCTTTATCTCCGACCTGCACCTGGAGCCCGGCCAGCCGGAGATTGGTGAGCAGTTCCTGGCGTTTCTTGCCGGACCCGCCCGCGAGGCCGATGCTCTTTACATCCTCGGCGACCTGTTCGAAGCCTGGATCGGCGACGACGACCCAAACCCCTACTACGCGCAAATGAAGGCGGCGATTGCCGCACTCTCCGGCAGTGGTGTGCCGGTCTTCTTCATGCACGGCAATCGTGATTTCATGATCGGCGAGACGTTTGCCGCAGAGGCTGGCATCACCTTGCTCAGCGACCCCTGTCCGCTGCAGCTGTACGGTGAAAACGTGCTGCTCAGCCACGGCGATGCGCTGTGCACCGACGACGTCGAGTACCAGCAGGTCCGCGCCATGACGCGTAACCCCGACTGGCAGGCCATAATGCTCTCCAAGTCGATTGAAGAGCGCATTGCGTTTGCCGCCCAGGCCCGCGAACAGAGTCTTGCTCGCAGCGAAACCATGACCGAGGAGATTGCCGACGTCAGTCAGGATGCTGTCGAGCAGACAATTCGCGAGTCAGGCGCCGACATCCTGTTGCATGGCCATACGCACCGCCCGGCCGTTCACCCCTTCCACGTGGATGGGCGGCCCGTTCACCGCATCGTGCTCGGTGACTGGTACGAGCAGGGCAGCATGGTCGAGTGGGACGACGATGGACCGCGGCTGGAGGTGTTACCGCGGTAATCCGGAGTGAAACCGGAACTCGTCGTCAGGTTCGGTCACCAGCGCAGCCTCCAGCACCTTGAGCTCCTGCAGGCGCGCATCGATTTCTGCCTCATCCACACCGCACTCGGATTTGGCAAACGCGATGTAATGCTCGAAATGCCGCGCCTCCGAGGCCAGCAGGCCACCATAGAAACGTCCGAGCTTCTCGGGCAGACGCGGCGCAATCTTTGCGAAGCGTTCGCAGGAACGCGCCTCGATCAATGCGCCAATTAACAGCAGGTCCAGCAGCTTGTAGGGTTCCTCGTGACGTACCGCATCACGCAGGCCACCGGCATAGCGTGATGCCGACAGACGCTCGAACGGAATCCCGAGGTCGTCCATGATGGAACGCACCTGCTCAAAGTGGCGTAACTCCTCGCGGGCGAGCCGCGACATGCGCTGCGCCAGCGCAGTCCTGTCCGGGTAGCGGTACAAAAAGCCCAGCGCAGTCGATGCCGCCTTGAGTTCGCAGTTGGCATGATCCAGTAGCATTTCAGGCAGACGTTCGCTGGCAAGATCCAGCCAGGCATCCGGTGTCGGCGTGTCGAGAAATGCGGCAATCGCCGCCGGAACCGGGGTGTCTACAGCCATTCTTCAATCTCCGCTGCAGACTGCAGCCGATCGTCCGGCGATTTCGCCAACATCATGTTCAGCAGCGCCTGGTACTGTGCAAAACGAGCGGGCAGCAATGGCAGTGGCGCATTGCCATGCAGGTAAATGATGCCCATCGCGGTGTCCGCCCGAAACGGTTTCTGCCCCGTGAGCATCTCGTAAAGAACGACGCCGAGGCTGTAAATATCGCTGCGTTCGTCGACAGCGTTACCATGCCCCTGCTCCGGACTCATGTAATACGGCGTGCCGAAAATCTCGCCCTTGTCCGTAATCTCGTTCTCGAGTTTCGCGCTTTTTGCCAGGCCGAAATCGATCAGGGCGATGGATCCGTCCTTGCGCAGCATGATGTTGCCCGGTTTCAGATCGCGATGCAGGACGCCCTTCGCATGCACGGCCGACAACGCGCTCGCGATCTGCCGGATGTATTGAACCGCCGCGCGCTCCGGGATCCCCTGTTCCATGCGCCGCCGAAGATCCCCGCCGCCCAGGTACTCCATCGCAATATGCGCGTGGTCGTCACCCACACCCAGGTCATAAATGCGCACTATGTTCGGGTGATCCATTGCAGCGATCGTTTCGTACTCCTGCAGGAAACGATCAAATGCGCCGATGCTGTAATCCTGACCCGGCATCTGGCGCAGCACCTTGAGCACGACCTGCAGGTGCGTCGACTCGCGCTCCGCAAGATACACGCCCGAATGTTCCGTCGACCCCAACTTGCGAATGAAGCGATAACCCCTGATCAACGGATGTATCCCGGTCCGCATATCGCCGACGAACAGCGATGACGTCGACGCAACGCGTTCCCGTGCAATGAGAACGTCAGTGAGACCCACGATCAACGAATCGTGATTAATGTGATCACGTATGAAATGCGCATCGGGTCGAAGCCTGTGTGCCTCGTCCTCGTCCTCCTCGGTACCGAAATACACCAAGGGCGGGAAGTTCTTTTGCTTTGAGAAACGCTGTAAGACATCAACGCCAGCGCGATCGCCATGGCGGCTGCCGAGCAGCACGAGGTCGTTACCCGCGCCGGAGAACTCATCCGGCAGGTGACCGGCCGCGGTCGGGTCGTAGGCAGAAATAATGGCGTCGGGCCAATGCGTGGTGACGTGATGCATGAGCAGGCTGCGGAAGTCCGCCTGCTCATCGATAATCATGACCTTGATGCTCATAGGCAAGAACTGTCGCGTGCCAATACGCCGCCCTGCTCGCGACCGCTAGAGCGAGACGACCTTGGCGCCGGAGGACGAAGGTGTTTCACGCGCCTGCTTCGCCGCATCATTGCGGCGTGCTTCGAGTTCGTCGAGATACTCCGGCGTGACATCGCCTGTGACGTATTCGCCCGAGAAGCAGGACGTATCGAATTCCGTGATCGCCGAGTTGCCATGGCGGACCGCGCGAACCAGGCCATGCAGGTCCTGGTAGATCAGTCGATCGGCACCGATAATCTCCTCGATCTCCTCGACCGTGCGGCCATTCGCGATCAGTTCTGATGCCGCCGGCATATCGATGCCATAGACATTCGGAAATCTGACCGGCGGAGCGGCGGACGCGAAATACACTTTCTTGGCGCCGGCTTCTCTCGCCAGCTTGATGATCTGCTGCGAGGTGGTGCCCCGCACAATCGAGTCGTCTACCAGGAGAACGTTCTTGCCGCGAAACTCCAGGTCAATCGCATTCAACTTGCGACGCACGGACTGCAGCCGCTCGGCCTGCCCGGGCATGATGAAGGTCCGCCCGATGTAGCGATTCTTGATAAAGCCTTCGCGATACTTGACGCCCAGGTGATAAGCGACCTGCAGTGCGGACGTACTGCTGGTATCGGGAATCGGAATCACGACGTCGATATCGTGATCCGGGAAATCACGCACGACCTTGCCTGCGAGCTGCTCGCCCATGCGCAGCCGTGTCTTGTAGACGGACAAGTCATCAAGAATCGAGTCCGGACGGGCGAAATACACGTACTCGAAAATACAGGGTGTGTGCCTGACTTCTCCGGCGAAGCTGCGCGTATTCAGCACGCCATCGTTTTCTATGTACAGGCATTCACCCGGGTGCAGATCGCGCACTCGTTCGAATTGCAGCGCATCGAGCGCCACGCTTTCCGAAGCGACCATGTAGTCTTGCCGGCCGTCACCTTCACGTTCGCCCAGAACCAGCGGCCTGATGCCGTTCGGATCGCGGAAGGCCACTATGCCGAAGCCGATAATCATCGCAACGATGGCGTAACCGCCGCTGCAGCGCTTGTGCACGGCCTCGACCGCATCAAATATATTCTCGGGAGTGGGTTTGCCGTTGACGCGTGTCTGCAACTCATGTGCGAACACATTCAGCAGTACTTCGGAGTCCGAATTGGTCGCCAGGTGCCGGCGATCCTGACGAATCAGCATATCGGCCAACTCATCGTAGTTCGTCAGATTACCGTTGTGAGCGAGGCAGATACCGTAGGGTGAGTTCACGTAGAACGGCTGGGCTTCGGAGGACTTCGCACCGCCCGCGGTCGGGTAGCGAACATGCCCGATGCCGACATTGCCCTTGAGACGCAGCATATGGCTGCTGCGGAACACGTCACGCACGAGACCATTGCTCTTACGCTGCTTCAGCCCGTGCTCTTCGCCCCAGGTCACGATACCGGCCGCATCCTGACCGCGATGCTGCAGAACGGTCAGGGCGTTGTACAAAGCCTGATTGACCGGTTGCGAACTAACGATTCCAACAACGCCACACATAGATCAGTCTCTCTCAGAGCTCAATCGGGCTGTCAGTCGGTAGTGACTTGACGGCCTCTTCAGGAGTTATTAATTCGAGGCCCTGCGGGGCCATGACCTTAATCCAGTCAGCGACGACTTCAAGGTGCGGGATCAGGCGGGACTTGAGCCACCACTCATCATTATCGAAGCCAGCGAACTGGCCGCCGACAATGAACACGGCCGCCAGCAGGATGCCACGCAGAGCGCCGAACAAGGATCCGAGAAAGCGATCCATACCGCTCAGCACCGACAGGCGAACAAGTTTCGAAATGCCCCAGCCGAGCAAGCCGCCGACAGCCAGCACGACCGAGAACACCAGCACCCGGCCAAACCACATCTGCAGTTCTTCCGAACTCAGCCAGCTATCCGATACATCGCCAATCGCCGGACCGAAGTAGAGCGCGGCCCAGATAGCAAATAACAGGGAGGCAATCGAGATCGCTTCTTTAACAAAGCCGCGGAAGATTCCCACAACAACGGAAATCGCTACAGCAACGGCAATGAGTATGTCGATGATCGGCATCGGAGATGTCGTCTCAGGTCGGCACGTTTGGGTTTAGAACGGAACCGGATAATATCACGGGTGCGGCACTACCTGACCACTGTGACCCACCTTTGCGAGGCGACTGGCCATGGCTTCGGCACTGGCCCGGTCCTTTTGGGGCCCGATGCGCACACGGTGCAACTGGCCACTGTCGGTCGACAACTGGCTGAGGAATGCCGCATAGCCCTGTTTTCGCAGGTCTGCCGCCAGCTTCTCAGCATTGTCCTTATTGGAGAAACTGCCCAGCTGGACGGCCCACATCCCCGTTGTTGACGCGGCTGGCTTGGGCGCAGGCTTTGCCGGGGGGGGCTCTGCCCGGGTCTCGGGAGCCTTGTCCGGCTC
>Ga0316201_10002816_pt1 | contig 12571 bp, 13 predicted proteins | sample CS6wburrow_MG_FD_204516 | JGI IMG/M metagenome (GOLD analysis project Ga0316201, IMG submission 204516) | Coastal sediment microbial communities from Delaware Bay, Delaware, United States - CS-6 worm burrow | ecosystem: Environmental > Aquatic > Marine > Coastal > Sediment | place: USA... | reverse complement strand
TTTCAGACTATTCACCTCTTTGGCTTGCACAGCCGCGGTTTTTGATACACGCTCAACTGCCAGACCAGTATTGGCTGCAAGTTCGTGCTGCGCAACGGTATAATCACTGCCTGGCTCAGCCAGCCTGCTGTTTTGTGGCTGTAATAATGCCGCTTGATCTGCACCCGGGTTTAACCAGCCTGGTATCAAAGACCCAAGCCATACCGCCAGCAGCAGTGTAACTATGACGCCTCCTGCTATTAGTATGGGTTTAAAGCTGGCTGGCCTGGTAAAATCGCTGTCAATTGCAGCTGTCGCCACATGGCTGGTACTCACCTCATGACTCCCCTCTGAGAATGAAGCCATTAATGCCTTGTCAGCAATGATATTTATACGTCGCGACAATCCACTCGAGTACTTTTCTACTGCATTTGCGGTGCGCTGATTGAAAATACTGGGTCCGCGGTAACCAACGGCACGCAGCCTGAAATTCAGGTAATCCAATGTATCTTCTGGCGGAAATGGATCAAGGTAAAACCCATGTGTAATGCGTTCTTTCAATTGCCTGATATGCGGCTGGGCCAGCTTGTCGTCCAGTTCCGGCTGCCCGAACAGCACCATCTGCAACAGCTTGTGCTGGTCAGTTTCGAGGTTACTCAATAAGCGGATTTCTTCCAGGGTTTCTACCGGCATGCTCTGCGCTTCTTCAACAAACACAACGACCTGGCGATTACCTGCATGCTTTTGTAACAAATAGTCCTGCAATTTCTGCATTACATCCAGCTTGCTTTGATCGTTTCTCACATCGAGATGCAGTTCGTGTGCAATGACATGCAGGATGTTATCCGGGGAAAGACTGGGATTTGCTATGTAAACGATATCAACGATAGCAGACAGTTTGACTTCCAGCATACGACAGAGCATCGTCTTACCGCTGCCTACCTCGCCAACAACTTTAATGATGCCCTCGCCTGAACGAATAGCATAAACCAGAGCATCAAGCGCCGCGCCGCGCTTGCTGCCTTCATAGAACATGCTGGTGTCTGGTGTTATTTTGAATGGTGGCCGATCAAGTCCGAAATGTTCTAGATACATCAATTGTTCCCCAATTTCTGCACCCTGCTATACAGGGTTGTCCTGTTAACGTGCAGGGCTTCAGCTGCCTTGCTGATGTTATTGTTGTATTTTTCCAGAGCGATGCGTATACAGCGGCTCTCTATATCGCTCAACAAGTCATCAAGTTTTAAATCGCCTGCTTCAATTTTTCCAACAATATACTCATCCGTAAGTGTCGGGCTTTGCTCGTTTAATGTTTCTGCTGATAACTGAGTTTCGAGCTCATCATTCAGCTGCCGGCGCGAGACAATGCCACCCGGGTACTTGGTACCCAATCGGATAACAATATTTCTTAATTCTCGAACATTCCCCGGGAACGCGTAGCTGCGCCAAAGCGTTGCAGCTTCATCATCAAATGTGAATGGTGATACTGTATCTGCATACAACTGCTGAAAATGATCGAGCAGCAGCTGCTTGTCATCTCCGCGGTCACGTAATGGCGGCATGCTGATGTGAAGAATGCCCAGGCGATGATAGAGATCAGCCCTGAAATTTCCTGCTGAAACCTCTTCGCTCAGGACCTTGTTAGTCGCTGCAACAATGCGTGCTTGTGATTGACAAACATGCGTCTCACCGACACGATAGAACTCACCTGTCTCCAGCACCCGCAACAACTTGCTCTGTAATTCCAGCGGCAGCTCACCAATCTCATCAAGAACCAATGTGCCTTTAGCTACCTCTATAAAGAAACCCCTATGCTCTCTCTCGGCCCCGGTAAAAGCGCCTTTTCTGTGGCCAAACAGTTGAGCTTCCAGCAAATCCGGCGCAATGGACGCACAATTAATCACCATGTAGGGCTCGCTACTGCGCTTGCTGTTGTCATGCAGCGCCTTCGCAACCATTTCTTTTCCCGTTCCCGACTCACCTTCGATCAGCACTGGAAACGGCGAGTCTGCAAACTGCTGTATCTGATTACGCACTGCTTCAATAGCCGCACTGCTTCCTATTTGACGAGTATCGGCCTGTATTTCGCGTTTGATTTCGATCGCGTGGAGTCGCTCCTGGTGCTGTAAGCGGCTCAGAAGCAGGTCTGGATCAGCTGGTTTGGCAATAAAATCAACGGCGCCCAGGGTCAGCGCATGCTGAATATTGACGTCATTATCCTGGCCAGAAAGTACCAGTATTTTCATCGTTGGATTTTTGTTAATCAGTTCCTTGATCAACTCGAAGCCCTCCTCTGGCTTGTGTGGAAATGGCGGCAAGCCGAGATCGACCAGCGCCAGGTCCGGGCAGTGTGCCAGTGCTGCTAACTGTCGATTAGCTGCGTCTCTGGTATCTGCCGTCACCACATGATAATACTGTCCAAGCATAAAGCCAAGGCTTTCAGTAATTAAAGGGTCATCATCGACCAGCAGTAACGTGGATGTTTGTTCTATGTCATTTCTCATCGCCATTTCAGGCATAACATGCCCCATTTTTAGCAATTAATTCCCCATCTACCATATATAGCAGAACACGCTATGAATACTGTTATATCGTGCATTTCCGGCTATCGGTTGCGGAATAAAAGTATAAAATTCGCTCATGTTCAATATCGTGCTGTATCAGCCTGAAATCCCGCCCAATACGGGCAATATTATCCGTCTGTGTGCGAATACCGGTTGCCGCCTTCACCTGGTCGAACCCCTGGGATTTGACTTGAATGACAAAAAATTACGACGCGCTGGACTGGATTACCATGAATGGGCAGACGTCAAAACCCACCCTGATCTGCAATCGGCGTGCAGCGTGGAAGGCAATATTTACGCGATCTCGACTCGCGGCACCAGGCTATATACAGATGCACATCTCAATGCTGGTGACACACTGGTGTTTGGCCCCGAAACACGCGGATTACCTGACAGTTATCTGAAGACAGTTGATCAGGACAGGATACTTCGCATTCCTATGTTGAAAAACAGCCGCAGTCTAAACCTGTCCAATGCCGTGGCTGTACTCGTATATGAAGGCTTGCGGCAAAATAATTTCTCTGACGAGTCAGATTAATTTCTGATTGTTACTTAGATCAGCTCTGCGATGGACTTTCTTTCCAGCAGCGAACGTACCGCATCGTGTGGGTGAAAGCCTTCATACAGCACCTTATGTACCTGCTCGATGATGGGCAGCTCGACCTGGTACTTGCGACCGAGCCTGACCGCTTCCAGGGAAGAACGTACACCCTCGATTTCCTGGCCGATTTGCTCGGCAATCTGCTGTTTGTTCAGACCTTGCGCGAGCAGCAAGCCGGTACGTCGGTTGCGAGACTGATCATCGGTGCAGGTCAGTACCAGATCCCCTAAACCAGCCAGCCCCATAAAGGTATCACGGTTACAGCCCATGGCATCGCCAAGTCGCATAACCTCTGCCAGACCCCGGGTAATCAAGGCCGCCCTCGAATTAGCACCAAAACCGAGTCCATCAGCAATACCCGCCGCTATAGCCAGCGGATTTTTCAACGCCCCACCCAGCTCAACGCCTGTGATGTCATTACTGGTGTAGGCTCGGAAATATCCGGTATGCAGGCAGTCGCGCCATTCATTAGCCACTTTCTCCAAATCAGAAGCAACCGTTACCGCTGTCGGTAGATCGCGCGCAACTTCGTTTGCAAATGTCGGGCCGGATATCACGGCCAACTTTCTGCATTGTGGGATTTCTTCGCTGAAAACCTGGTGTAGAAGCTTGCCAGTACCCTCCTCCAGGCCCTTGCTGGCCCATGCAATCGACATATCTTCGCTGAACAGCGACACCGACGATTTTAGAAATGAGCGATAAGCATGGCTGGGTATAACAACCAGAACCAGCAGTTCGCCACCAGATAATGCATCTTCCAGGCGGGTATAAAGCTCCAGCTTGTCCGGGAATGCAACACCAGGGAGATACTGTTGATTACAACGATTTTTTTGCAGGAGTTCTATATGTTCCGGGTGATAACCCCAAAGCCTGACGTTTAGTCCAGCGCGTGCCAGATGGATAGCCAGCGCTGTTCCCCATGAGCCCGCACCCAGAACAGCGACTGTTTTATGTTGTGTACTCACTAATTAGTGCTTAATGCGCAGTATCCTGAGCAGCTGCGGCTGCCTGTTGCTGCTGCGCCTGTTGCATATACAGGGCATTGAAGTTCACCGGTGCAAGTAACAACGGCGGAAAACCACCCTTACTCACCAGCTCGGCTACTGCTTCTCGTGCAAACGGGAACAGCGTTTCAGGACAAAACGCACCCAGCATGCCTCTGAGATTTTCCTGTTCGAATCCAGAGATGGCAAAAATACCAGACTGCGTCAGCTCAACCAGGAAAGCCGTTTTTTTGCTTTGCTTCGCGGTGACGGTTATTCTCAGATCAACCTCAAATGTATCCTGGCCGATTGACTGGTTGGAGCTATTCAACTGAATATTTACCTCCGGTTGCCACTCGCCATCAGCAAATACTGTTGGTGCGTTGGGCGATTCGAATGATACATCTTTCAGATAAAGTTTTTGTATTGAAAATTGCTGTTCCTGCGCCTGGCCCCCGGGTTGCCCTTGCGCTGGTTGGTTTTCCTCGGCCATGATGATGTCTCTAGTTTAATGTTTTAAGTTTATTTCTTGGTCAATGGCAAATTTGCATCTTGCCAGCTAAGAATTCCGCCAGCAAGATTATGTACGTTACTGAAGCCTGAACTCTTGAGAATTCTACAGGCTTTGCCAGAAACATTACCACTGCGGCAGTACGCAAGAACGGGTTTTTCCCTGTCTTTCAGCAGATTATCAAGCTGGCCTTTTAATGATGTAAACGGGATATTTTTAGCATTCTTGATATGCCCGTTATTAAAATCAGAAGCCTCTCGCACATCCAGTACCACGGCCTCATCATTGTTCATTAAACGAATTGCAGCCGTCGGGTCCATTTGATTAGCCTTGCCCGACTGGTGTTCATACTCTGCCTTGATAACAAGAGCCAAAACCACGACAAAGCCACCCACCAGAAACAGGTGGTTACCTGCAAATTCGATTAACTGTTCCATAGAAGTAGGATCAAGTCAGGATTAAACCATGAGTAAGCTAAATGTAAGCCCATAGTAAGCCAATAAAAATATAGCAAGACTGCAAATCAAGCCCGAACAGGCTTAATCAATTATCTTTTTTGCAGAACAGAACACTTCCTGCATCATGCCTATCAAGCGCAGTGTACGTGTATCACTTACACGGTAAAAAACCTTGTTAGCATCCTTACGCGAAGCGAGAATGCCTTTATCGCGTAGAATCGCCAGATGCTGGGAAATATTACTTTGCGATGTCCCCACTGATTCAACAATATCCTGTACACTCACTTCCTGGTCACCCAGGGTACAGAGTATTCTAAGTCTTAGCGGGTGGGACATGGCTTTGAGGGAGCGGGAGGCGCGATTGATGTCCTCTTCACGGGTCATCAAAACAGTATTTTCTAGATTTGCAACATTCATCATAGTGTAAGCCTGACAAGTATTTTTATAATTATATAAGAAAACAGCAATACAATAATACACGTTTTTTATTGAATTAAAATACCGAATATTAATAAACGGGCAACATTTTATATATTTTTTGACGGTGTAATTCGCCTTGTTCTACATTCAGAGCAACATTAAAACACGTATGTACCACGGTAGCAGGGCCTTTAACAGCATCTTAATCCTGTTATTTCTTCTGTTATTTCTTCAAATCCCGGTTTTTGCGGCTGACAATGATGATTTTGAGCGCTATCAGAAAAAACTGGAAAAAGTTCAGCAAAGCATCGGCAAGGTAAAGGATCATCTGAAAAGCACGCGCTACAAGCGCGGGCATGTGGTAACGGAGTTACAGCAGCTTGAAAGCAAGATCAGCAAGAATGCAGTAGATCTTAAAAAAACCGAAGCTAAAATCGAGAAACTGAATAATAAAGTTTCTGATTTACGCGGCGAACTTGATAAGCTCCAGCGAAAGCTGAAGACACAACGCCAAAGCCTGTCAGAGCAGATACGGGCAGCGTACGCCATAGGACGGCAACAGCAGGTAAAAATGCTTCTGAATCAACAGGATCCGGCTGAAATGGGGCGTATTATGGTGTATTTCGACTACCTCAATAGGGCACGAGAGCAGCACATCACTGAGTTTCTGGACAATATCGCAGAAAAACAACGCCTGGAAGAAGAGCTCAACACAACCCTGACAAAGCATCAGCAAACCCTGAACACAAGAAAAAAGCAGGAAAATATCTTGTTTGGTCAAAGACTTAAGAGAAGCCAGCTGCTCACCCGTCTGGAACAGGAAATCAGCAATCAGGAGAAAAACCTGTCCGAGCTGGAAGGCAGTCGAAACCGAATCGAGAAACTACTGATGTCCCTCGGCGAGCTACTCGCTGATATCCCGCAAAGCCCGTCTGTCTCACGGCCATTCAAACAGCAAAAGGGGAAACTGCCGTGGCCGGTCTCCGGTCCGTTCCTCGCCACTTATGGCGAACCACGTAAGCAGGGTGGCTTGAAATGGAATGGAGTACTCATCAGCACTGCCCATGGCACTCCAGTTCGCGCTGTCAGCCACGGCCGCGTCGCCTTTGCCGATTGGCTGCAAGGCTATGGTTTTATTACAATTATTGACCACGGCGAGGGATATATGAGCCTCTACGGACATAATGAAACCCTGATCAAACAGGCGGGTGACTGGGTCAATAGCGGTGAGGTTATAGCTACCAGTGGTGACAGCGGTGGTCAGCCAATGCCCGGCGTCTATTTCGAGATCCGCTCAAGGGGTAAACCGATCAATCCCGGAGGGTGGTGTTCCAGAAAGGCCAGGCACGCAGCAAAACTTTAATAACCTCTTATCGGGAACAAGTAGACGTACGACAGCTCTATATATAATAATGTGTCATACCGGATACGAATTTAAACGCATCTGGGCTATAGTAGTGATGTACAGGGCCATGTTGGCCTGGAGATTTTCATGAGTAAACAATTCAAGACCGCGCTGGTACTGATCTTCGGCGTATTTTTAGGTATCTCGGTATCCCTTACCGGCAACGTTCTTGCCAACAAAGAGGAAGCCAAGGGGTTACCGCTAGACCAGTTACGCAATTTTTCAGACATCTTCTCGCGTATCAAGTCCGATTATGTTGAAGATGTGGAAGACGAAGTTCTGCTGGAACATGCCATCCGCGGCATGCTGTCCGGACTGGATCCGCATTCCACCTATCTGAGTCCGGATGAGTATAACGAGCTGCGCATCGGTACATCCGGTGAGTTTGGCGGCCTGGGAATACAGGTAGGCATGGAGGATGGCTTCGTAAAAGTGATATCGCCGATTGACGATACACCCGCATTCAAGGCCGGACTGGAAGCAGGAGACCTGATCATTCGACTGGATGAAAAAACCGTCAAAGGCCTGACCCTGAATGAGGCGGTAAAGATCATGCGCGGCAAGCCAGGCACCGATATCGAACTAACCGTAGTGCGCGAAGGCAAAGACAAACCCCTTACTTTCGTTGTTACCCGCGATATTATCAAGGTGAAAAGCGTCAAGAACAGAATGCTCGATCCTGGCTATGGCTATATTCGCATCAGCAACTTCCAGTCAAGAACAGCGCCGCAGCTACTGGAAGCCATCAACGCTCTCAAAGAAGAGAACAAGGCCAGTCTGAAAGGCCTCGTGCTTGATTTGCGTAATAATCCAGGTGGCGTGTTGAATGCCGCAGCTGAAGTTTCCGACCTGTTTATAAATAAAGGAAAACTTGTCTACACTGAAGGCCGGATTGATAACTCGCATTACGAATACAACGCCAAACCTGGAGACATCCTGGATGGAGCGCCTGTCGTAGTACTGATCAATGGAGGCTCTGCCTCTGCATCGGAAATTGTAGCCGGCGCACTACAGGATCATAGACGTGCTGTAGTTATGGGTAGCAAATCTTTTGGCAAAGGTTCAGTACAAACCATACAGGAGCTCAGAAGCGGGGGTGCAGTCAAGATCACAACTGCGCGTTACTTTACACCCAATGGAAGATCCATTCAGGGCGCAGGCATAACACCTGACATCGTGCTTGATAAATATACGGTGACATCAACTGAGGATAATTCGCTTGCGAGCATAAAAGAAGCAGACTTGAGCAACCATATCAGCAACCCAACCATGTCAGATGAAGAGATCAAAAAGTCTGAAGATGCGTCCAAGAAGGGCAAGAAAGACAAGGTGCTGGCTACAGAAGACTACCAGCTTCATGAAGCGCTATTATTATTAAAAGGCCTGACGATATTTAATAAATCCTGATTGGTATTAGATGCTGTTAAAGCAATACAGGCGATCAGTAATACTGTTTTTACTGATCGCCTTTTTTGTGCCTGCTGTTCATGCAGACAAACTTGCCAGCATTATTATTGATGACCTTGGCAACAATCTTGAATATGGCAATATGGCTATCGCGCTTCCCGGCCCGATAACTCTTGCCTTTTTACCGCATACTGTTTTTGCTGAAGAACTCGCTGACAAGGCGCATAGCTCCGGTAAAGAGATCATGCTGCACTTACCATTACAGTCTGTACGCCACCACAGTCATACACCCGGAACTTTAAAACTGCACATGACTCACAACGAGTTCATCAGGCAACTTGAATCAGATATTGAATCAGTTCCCCATATAAAAGGCTTAAACAACCACATGGGGAGTTTGCTGACACAACATCCAGGACATATGGACTGGTTAATGTCAGCTCTTGCAGGCGAGGGTGGACTTTATTTTATTGACAGTAGAACGACGACTAAATCAGTTGCATCTTTGTTTGCAAAAAAATATGCGGTGCCGCATCTTGATCGCGATATTTTTCTTGATCCTGATTTCAGGCCTGAAACAATTCGTAGAGAATTCACACGCTTTATAAATAAGGTAAACCAGACTGGATATGCAATTGCTATTGCACACCCGCATCCTCGCACCATACAATTTATACAAGATCATATTGATGAACTTGAAGGGCAGGGCATTAAGCTCGTTCCTGTATCCGAATTGATAGCCAATAAACATATCCATGAGGAGACAAACAATGTCGCAAGTACTGGTACCACTGGCTCAGGGCTGTGAAGAACTTGAGGCCATTACTATTACCGACCTGCTGGTACGGGCAGGCATAACAGTCACGACCGCGGGTCTCGATAAGCAACCCGTAACCGCATCACGCGGAATAACCATCATTCCCGATACTTCTATCGATGCTGTGCTCGATAAAACTTATGATCTGATCGTGCTGCCCGGCGGCTTACCCGGTGCCGACCACTTAAGGGACGATGAAAACATCCAGAAATTACTGAAAAATCACGCCGACAAGGGGAAATACATTGGCGCCATATGCGCTGCGCCAAAAGCCATGGCTGCAGCAGGCTTGCTCGAAGGCAAAAAGGCAACCGCATACCCTGGCGTGCTTGAAGCCCTGGGCAATGAGCAAATAGATGTGAAAGACTCAGCCATAGAGATTGACGGCAACATAGTAACCTCACGCGGCCCTGGAACCGCCATGGATTTCGCCCTGACCTTAATCGAACTGCTGGAAGGACCTGCGAAAAGGGATGAGGTCAACCGGCAACTGGTTAGATGAACCTGCACACCGACTACCATTTAACCTTAAATTAATTAATGTTTTTATCATTTAACTGATCCGATATAATACCCGACTAAATTACTAGGTTATTAATTCGAGGTATTAAGATGCAGGCAGAAGTTAACGGCAAAATCATTCAACTCAGCGAGGCTGGATGGCTGGAAAATCTGGATGAATGGAGCGAGGAACTCGCCGTAGAGATTGCAAAAAATGAAAAAATTGATGAATTAACAGAAGAACACTGGGATATCATCAATGAGGCTCGTGAGCATTTCACCGAAAATGGCCAGGTTTGTGAACCACGCGCATTCTCAAAAATTATGAAGAAAAAGTACGGCAAGGACCGAAGTGATCAAAAATACATATATTCACTGTTTCCAACCGGCCTGATCAAATGCGCGAATAAGATTGCCGGCCTGCCACGACCAAAGGGTTGTAGTTAGACTGCCATTAATAATAATTACACCCTTGGTAAATCCAGCCCTCAGAGGTACCTCTGGCTACCTCATGAGCGGCTGAGGTGTTGTAATAATTGATCAACAACTTAACGGGTTCTCCAGCTGAGCCAGGCTTTTGGCACAGACAACTACTTCCAGTGTATCGAGGTAGCTCACAAGCCGCTGCAACCAGCGTGCAAATTTCGAGCAAACCACATCCAGTGCTTTCGAACCCGTTCATGTGTTTAAATGTATTTGCGAGCGTTCTCATGTAATATCCGGGCTAGATTAAAGACGGCTCAAAACAGTAGCAGGTATTCAATGACGGTTCTGTTTTTGATATTTGGTATTAAATATTTGAGTGGCGCAATGCTATGAAAGCTATTTTATTTGATCTGGATGGCGTGCTATATACCGGTGAAAACGCTATCGAAGGTGCAGCAGAGGTGATTAGCTGGTGCATTGACGCAGCAATACCTCACCTTTTCCTGACCAATACGACCTCACGCCCCAGGACTGCCCTGGTAGATAAACTTGCCGGATTCGGTATAGTGACTAATCCTGATGATTTCCTCACACCTGCCGTTGCTGCAATGCAGTGGTTAAGCAACAACATCACTGGAAAAATAGCGCTATTTATTCCTGATGCAACTCGCGACGAATTTGCCGGCTTTCAACAATGCGATGATAACTCTGAACATGACGCTCAAGCAGTGATTGTTGGCGATCTGGGAGAAGGCTGGAATTTCAAAACGCTCAACCGTGCATTCAGACTGCTGATGAACAATCCTGATACAAAACTTATTGCCCTGGGCATGACTCGTTACTGGCGTGCAGAAGACGGTCTCAGGCTCGATGCAGCACCCTTTGTTAAAGCCCTGGAACATGCAAGCGGTCGCGAAGCCATCGTATTGGGTAAACCTTCAAAAGAGTTTTACTCGAGCGCACTGGACAGACTTGGCTGTGACGCCAGCGAGACTATCATGATTGGCGATGATATCAGGGGTGATATCGAAGCATCGCAGAATACCGGTATTCGAGGCTTACTGGTAAGAACAGGCAAGTATCAACAAACTGATCTTGATCAGGGCATCAAACCTTTTGAAGTACTCGATAGTATTGCCGATCTGCCCGGCTGGTGGACTTCACACAACTGACACACTCAGTACAAAGTCAAAAACTAAAAAGTATTACACCACAGAGGCACAGAGGGCACAGAGAAAAGCTTTGTTTTGTTAACTGCGCCTGCGGCGCAGTTAACAAAGTAAATCTCTGTGCCTCTGTGGTGAATAATTTTTGAATTTGTATTGAGTGTGTCAGTTCAGATCTGAATCCGGTTTGTTATACGTCAGCTCAGGTCGCGACTCATACATATAAATACTCATACATATAAATAAATCCCATTACATTTGTTCCTGAAACCTTAATGCGCTTACTCGCATACAAAGCTCGACGTTGTCACTGACAAATCCGGACAGGTTATCCATGTCAAAATCCGAGCGTCGAATATTTGCATGTCCAACAACTACAATTTCCTGTTCATGGTCTGCACGCCCACCAATAATATTGGTAACTTCAATTCTGAACCTGATCGGCTTACTTATGCCGTGCATCGACAACGTGCCGAACAGGCTTGCTGACGTATCACTTTCCCATCTTAGCGCTGTGCTAACAAACAGTATTTTCGGGAACTCTTGCGTATGAAGAAAGCGTTCGCTTTTCAACATATCTTTGATGAACCCATGATCCGTTTTCAGACTATCCGAGTCGATCATCACCAGCATTTGTGATTCATCACCCCAGACTTCGCGGCGCAGCGCGAGCCCGCCTCGAAACCCCTGAAACTCCGCTTCAACACGACCGATCAGACTATCGACACAGAAACCGACTCTTGATGTAGTCGAGTGAATTCGATACAGGTGGCCATCTTTCGCCGCTTTCAGCATCTCTGCCACTAGCGCCTGATCAACCGCACCATCTCTGAAAGGCGCACAAATACGGTTATCTGCCGCATGAACAGAGCCGGAAAACAGGATCAGAACAATGAAAAAGATTTTGTACATTTATATCATCAAAACACACTAACCTATTCAATTATATGTAACCGAACGGGCAGTGTGATTGAGATATATCAATGTCTGCTAAATTACCAATTAAAGCGCGGCAACAGCAGTTTAATGATTTCCTGAAAGGAAACTAACTTTTGATACCTGTCATTTATCAGGCGCTGTATTTGATGGCATCAACACTCATGCACAAATTGACTGAATCACTCACCATCGGAGACAGGGCCGTCAAACCAAATTCAGAGCGGTGAATCAATGTTGTCGCCTTCACCAGTATCCGCTGTCCGTGCTCATCATCGCCAGGCTGATCGACCAATACAACATGAAATCCTACCGCTTTAGTGACACCATGCAGCGTCAACTCACCCAGCAGAACCGCTTCGGTTTCGCTGACCCATTTAAAGCCGGTGCTGACGAA
>Ga0316201_10002815_pt1 | contig 12572 bp, 10 predicted proteins | sample CS6wburrow_MG_FD_204516 | JGI IMG/M metagenome (GOLD analysis project Ga0316201, IMG submission 204516) | Coastal sediment microbial communities from Delaware Bay, Delaware, United States - CS-6 worm burrow | ecosystem: Environmental > Aquatic > Marine > Coastal > Sediment | place: USA... | reverse complement strand
TCATCAGGCGTTTCCAGCCGTTGGCCTCGCCCATCTCGCGCGCGTAGCTCTGGTAGAAACACATGCCTTCGAGCACCAGTGCCCCGGAGGCCTCGATTCGATCGACAAGGCCCATGCGGCGCGCGTCCGCCGCCACCACCGGGCTGGTCACCGCCAGCAGGTCGGTGTCTTTATGTAATTGCTGGCCGTCGAGCAACTCGGCCAGCGACTGCATTTCGAGCAGCGATAGTTGCGGTGCCGAGAACACTACCACATCGACCTTTTCGCCCTTGCCGCCGTAACGCGCGAAGAAGGCTTCGAAATCGGCATCGCTGATGGTTTCCTGGGCAAGCGAATCGGGATCGCAGACCGCTTCGAGCGTCGGCGCCTCGGGCGTGACGCCGACCAGGTGGAACAATGGCACCGAACCGAAGCTCGCCATCGCCGCGCCCATGTGTTTCATTTCGTCGGAGCCAGGCAGCGACTCGATGCCCTCGATCACCGGCACTTCCCAGTAGGACCCGGCGCGCGCGCCGACGATGCCGCCGAGCGCGCCCCAGTCCGACAGGTAGCGCGGCTGACAGTTGACGCGATAACGCTTCGTCGCTTTACGGTTTTGATCCAGGTGCAGGCCGTAACGCGGTGTGCGCCCGGTCAAACCCGCCGCCAGCGCCGACGGCCCGCCCTCGAAGTTGGAATAGGCGCCGAGCACGCTGTTGCAGTAGATCACGACACCGGTATCGCCGAAGGCCAGGTGCTCGCCGCGCACCGGCGGCATGATGGTCTGGTAGTTGATGCAGGTGTTGGTCATCATGATGCCGAAGGATTCGAAGGCGTCGATCGCGCGCTGCTCGAGCGCGGCCATGGCGTCGGTTTGATTAAGACGCTTGTAGTGGCAAAAATCGATGCCGCGCGGGTCGGTTATCATCGGGATACGCACCCGGCGATCCTGCTCGGGGAGGGCCGCCATCCGTTCGAGAAACTCGACCCCGGCTTCGCCCAGCGACTCGGTGTCGGCCATGATGTGCGCCTGCGTAACCTCGACGAAATCGGGTGCGTCGAAAAAACGCCCGACGCGCATCATGTGCTCGATCGCCCAGCGGCGCGGCTCGCCGTGCTCGCCGGCGAGCATCGCCTGTTCTTCGGCGTTCAGTTTCATCGCGGCCAGTCCTTTTCCGAGTCGGTCGATTTCATCAGGGCGTCGGTATAGCGATGGCCGGTGACAGTGTCTTCGTTGATCAGCGCATCGAGCTCGGCCACGGTGGCGGCGTCGAGCTCGACGTCCGCGGCGCCGGCGTTTTCGATCATCCAGTCCATGTGCTTGGTGCCAGGGATCGGAATCAGGCCGCCATCCTGCGCCAGCAGCCAGGCCAACGCCAGTTGCGCCATCGTGCAGTCGTTGCGCGCCGCGACTTCAGCGAAGGGCGCCAGCAGTCGCTGGTTTAGCGCGAAGGCTTCCGGCTCGAAGCGGGGCCGCGCTATCGAGGCGCGGATGTCGTCTTCCGTCACCTCCGTGACGTCGGGCGACTTACCGGTCAGAAACTGCCGCGCCAGCGGCGAGAAGGGGACGAAGCCGACGCCGAGTTCGGCACAGGTGGCGAGCATCTTGCGTTCCGGCGTCCGCGTCCACAACGAATACTCGGACTGCACCGCAGTCACCGGGTGCACCGCGTGAGCGCGCCTTAGGCTGTCGGCGCTGATCTCGGACAGCCCGATGGTCCTGATCTTGCCCTGTTCGACCAGTTGCGCGAGCGCGCCGACGCTGTCCTCGATCGGCACTTTCGGGTCGATACGGTGCAGGTAGTACAGGTCGATGACGTCGGTATTCAGCCGCCGCAGGCTGTCTTCGCAGGTCTGGATCAATACCTCGGGTCGGCCGTCCATGACGGTCTTGCCCTCCTCGGTGCGCGAAAACCCGCACTTGCTGGCGAGCACGTACTCGTCGCGGCGCGTCGCCAGGTAGTCGCCGATCAGGCTTTCGTTGTGCCCCAGGCCGTAGAGCGAGGCGGTGTCGAGGAAGCTATAGCCTACATCGAGCGCGGCGTTGAGCAGCTTGCCGGCCTCGTCGTCGGCGATACGCGGGCCGTAACCCATCGAGACGTTCATACAGCCGAGGCCGATGGCGGAGACGGTAAAAGGCCCTAGTTTTCTTTGCTGCATGATGAATCCTTGAGTTTGCGCAGGGCTATGATACCCAAAGATCGATCCGGGTTCGATCAGGCTGCGTCGGTCGATGGCAGACTGCTACTGTCGAAGCTGCAGACGCGGACATGGTTTTCGCGCCCGCGAACCTCGATGTCGCGAACCCGTTCGCCTGGGTAGGCGATATCCGCGTGCGCCAGGGTTTCCACCGAGATGATCAGGTCACAGCCCAGCACCTTGGTCTGCGCCTCGAGGCGCGCAGCGATATTGATGTTATCGCCGACCGCGGTCAGCAGCGGTGTTTTCGGCGGCCCCATGGTGCCGACGATGGCCGCGCCGCCGTGAATGCCGATCCCCATCTGCACGGTCTCGCCGAATTCACGCTGTAGCTGCTGGTTCAGCTGATCGATGCGGCGGAACATCTCGCGCGCGCCGTCCAGCGCGTCCCGGCAGGCGCGGTCTTTGCGCTGCGGATCCAGGCCGTAGAGCGCCATCAGGCCGTCGCCGGCAAACTGCGCGTAATGCCCGTGCGATCCGCCGAGCGCTTCCGAGAGCTCGGTGAAGAAGCGGTTCAGGATGAAGACCACGTCGTAAGCCAGCACGCGTTCGCCGAGGTTGGTCGAGCCGCGCATGTCGACGAACATCGCCACCACGTATTCCTCGTGCCCCTGCACGCCGCCGGCGTGCAGGGTGTTGCCGAGCGACTGGTTCGCCATCACCAGCGGCGTGATCGCGAGATCCGATTTAGGATGCAGCTGGCAGGCCAGGCGAATCTCCTTGCCGGCCTTGATACGCTCCAGCGCCCGCGCTTCCAGTTCGTTGGGAGGATCGAGCTGATCCAGGCCACTGCCGACCCGCACCCGGCAGGTGGTGCAGCGCGCGCGCCCGCCGCACACCGAGGCGTGCGGAATGCGTGCGCTACGCAGCGCCTCGAGCAGCGAAACCCCGTGCAGGGCCCTGGTTTTACGGCCATCCGTGTGGGTGATGCTGTAAGTGCCCTGACGCGCCTGGAGCCAGATGCGGAACTGGCGCGCGACCAGGGTCAGGATCAACAGCGCCGCCATGACTATCCAGGATTGAGCTTCCAGTCCGCGCAAAAATTCGACGTCGCTGCTGCTCATGGCGACGTTAGCGGCATATATCTGGTCAAGCCGCGCCTGATCGTCTAGCCAGCTGCTGGCCTGCAGCAGCATGCGAAAAATACCGACGTAAGCGAGCGCGGGAATCAGTATCGCCAGTGCAAACAGGTAGGGCACGAATCGATGGTAGCCGTCCTTGATCCTGAGCCAGAAATGCAGGCCGATGGTCATGTGAACCCAGATCACCGCGATCAAAAATATCAGCTTTACCAGGAACTCGGGTTTCAGCAGCATCGAGGTAACGACGTAATAGTAATTGGGATCGATGTCGCCGAGCAGGTCGAAACCGCGATTGCCGACGGCATGGCCGACCACCAGCGGCAGGATCGAAAGCCCCAGCAGCAATTGCAGCCATTGCCACAATGACATGCGCAGGCTCGAGCGCCGGTAGATCGAGCGCAGCGCAATCAGCGCGTGGAACAGGATCGAGCCATACAGCAGGATCTGCCCCGGCAGGTTTTGAAACAGGGTGCCTACGGTCTTGCGGTAGGCCTCGGCGGCCTCGATCGAGACGATGCCGAAGGAATGGTTGACCAGGTGCTGGACCACGTATAATGCCAGGATCAGCCCGGTGCCGAGCCGCAGTTGTGCTTCGATGCGTTGCATGGTTCGGAATTAAAACAGAAAACCGGGGTCCGAGATATCACCAGAGAAAAATCAGGGAGGCCAAAACTATGAAACAGATTCTTTTAACCATAACCATTCTCATTATTGGGACAGGGTCGGGGCTGGCGCAGGACGTCAAACGCGAAATCACGCGCGTAACCGATGACGTATACCGCTTTCAGAACCAGTTTCACGTCAACATGTTTGTCATCACCGATACCGGCGTGGTCGTGACCGACCCGATCAACGAAGACGCCGCCAAATGGCTCAGGCGAGAAATCGGTAAACTCACCAACAAGTCGATTACCCACCTGGTTTACAGTCATAGCCACGGCGACCACGCCTCGGGTGGCACCGGCTACGGCGAAGTGCCCAACGTGATCACCCATCAAAATGCGCCGGAGGATATCGACCTGGTGGAACCGACGATCCGCTTCAACGATCGGATGAGTTTCAACGTGGGCAATAAAACCTTTGAGCTGACCGCGCTCGGCCCCGGACACGGCGACGACATGATCGCGATGGTGGTGCGCCCCGACAACGTTGCGTTCGTGGTCGACGTGGTGAGTGCAAAACGCCTGTTTTATAGAGACTTTCCAGGTAGCAACGTCGACCACTGGATCGAGCAGGTGAAAAAGGTGAACGCGCTGGAATTCGATATATTGATCGGCGGGCACGGCCCGGTCGGCGACAAGAACGATGTCGCGGCCGGTATTACCTACCTGGAAGAGCTGCGCGCCGCGGTACTGAAGGGGCTAAAGGAGGGTAAATCAGTCGATCAGTTGAAAGCCAGCGTGAAGATGGAAAAATACAAGGGCTGGGGCTCTTACCGGCAATGGCGCGCGCTCAACGTCGAGGGGATGGCGCGGCATCTGACCGAATCCGGTGCGGCTGACCAGTAGGTATGCTATAGAAGGGATCGCCTTGCAGTAGACCCCGTCTCTGTATTTTTCTAGTTGATGAAGCGCCGTTTACGCAGGGTATCGATCGTCAGTTTGATCTGGTCCTGGATAGCCTGGCGGGAGATCGCCGGGTCTTCGATCTCGGACCGCATCGACCAGATCAGCGCTTCGGAGGTTACATCGTAGACCTTGGTTTCGAGCGTTAGCACCAGGTGCTGTTCGTAATAACCTTCGTCGGTTTGCTTCAAGCCTTTACCGGAGAAGCTGAAATACGCGAGATTTTCGTCCTGGTCGGAAGATGGTTGGTACACGTCTTTTTCTCTGAATCCGGCCAATCGGGTGATGAGCACCGCCCCGATATTTTTCCCCTCGATCGCCTTTTCGACAATCTCGCGATTCAGCTCCAGGCTGGATGCGAGCAACTTATAGCTGGGGGTTGCGTTGACCTTCCGGGCCGCAAATCCGGTGACGAACGTATCCTCGAAGATTCGCCGCCGGGCCGATTGCGACGTAACGCCGATGATCAAAATATTATCCAGCTTTCCGGAAAAGCTATCGCTGCGCCATTCGCCGATCGGCCTGCTGCTGGAGCAGGCGCTGACCGCAGCCACGACCAGTACCAGGATTAGGGAGTGTTGCAACGCCGAATATTTCATTGAAAACCGCCTGGTTTGAACTGCGGCTAGGTTAGGGCATGTGCGGTTGTCGATCAATAGCAAACACAAGTCTGCGCCGGTTGCGAATGCCGACAGCGGGCGATGTCACATTTGATCGGATTTGCCGGCCCCGCCTTCGCCACCTTCGATAATTTCCTGATCGAGCGCACCGGCCGCAGCCCTGGTCGCTTCCTGCGGCGTCGTGGCTTCGACCAGCACGCGTCGCGGCGCAAAATGAATACCTTCTTTTTCGAATTCGCGCTGGATACGGGTAAAAGCCTCGCGCCGGATCAGGTATTGTTGCCCGGGGATCGCAGTGAACTTGCAGCGGATAATCAGTGCCGAGTCGTCCATGCGGTTGACGCCCTGGGATTTCAACGGTTGCAGCATTAGCGGGCCGTAAATCGGGTCTTCCAGCATGCCGATGCCGATCTGCTTGATCAGTTTGCGCACCTTTTCGATGTCGGTCTCGAAGGGGATGCGCAACTCGAATTTCATGATTGCCCAGTCGCGGCTCCAGTTGGTCAGGCTGCGGATCTCGCCATAGGGAATTGTGTGCACCGGGCCATTGTGGTGGCGCAGCTGAAACGAGCGCACCGATATTTTTTCGACAGTGCCGCGGATCTGGTCGATGACGACATACTCGCCGATGCGGAACGCGTCGTCGAGCAGGTAGAAAAACCCGGATACGATATCGCGTACCAGCGTCTGCGCGCCGAAACCGATGGCGATTCCGACCACACCCGCGCCGGCAATTAAAGGCCCGATATTCACGCCGAGGGCGGACAGCGATATCAACACCGCCATCACCATCAGCGTGATCTTGATAAATATTCGAATCAGCGGCAGTACGGTCTCGACCCGGGTGCCGCCAAGACCTCCGGCCTCGGCTTCGTCGGATTCACCTTCCGGGCCTTTCTCGTCGGCGAGCTTGCGCTCGATCGAGATGCGGATCACGCCCCACAGGGCCCAGGTCAGTAAAATCGTGATGCCGATATCAAACAACGCCGACGCGAAACGCTGGCCGACCAGCAGCGCACTGAGGGCCCTGACATCGATGTCCCACAGCCGCACGAAGATCGTCAGGATAGCCAGCACCATCAGGACCCTGGCATAACGCAACGTGGTGGCGATATAACCCGGTTCGATAGCCTCTGCTCTTGTCTCGATCTCCTGCCCGGTGGCCTCTGCGGTGACGCTCTCGCTCCCAGCCTCGAGCGTCGCGGCGGCGGTATCGACTATTGCACCTTCCCCATCAGCAGACGCTTCCTCGAGTGCTGGCTCATCCTCTTTGTTCTGGAAGTAACGGGTGATCAGCCACTTCAGGCCCATGTCGAAATAGGGGATCAAAACAAATAGGAACAGGCTGCCGAGCCCCGGAGCCAGTGAAGATTCCCCGGTCGCGGCGCGCTTGCCGAGCGCCATCAGCCAGATCAGGAGCACGTAGATAATTGCCAGCATCCACCAGATTCGGCCCAGGCTCTGGCGTATAAAACTGCTTTCGTCGTCGCCGGTGATCAGCATTTTGCCGTAATCACGCAGGCGAATGATGAGCACGATAAGCAGGCAGATGAATAGCAATCCCGCCAGCAGGCGCATCAGTAACAGGGTTTCCTCGGTGGCGCCGAAATCTGCGCCTACCTGCAGGATCGGTTGCGGCAGGATCAGTACCGATGCGAGGACCAGCGTCCAGCCCAACGCCTGGGTGGCCGCGGCATCGGATATGGGTGCCAGGCGGGTGGCGGGATTCGACGGCGCGGCAATCTGGCGCACCGCGAGCAACACCAGCTTGATATACACCAGGCACCAGGTAACCTCGTACCAGAGCTGGTTGGCGCTGTCGGTGTCGTGTCCGCTTATCTCGATGAAGACGAAGGCGCCGATGGCAAAGGCACCCAGTTCGACAAGGCCAAGCCCCGCGCCATAACAGGCGAGGTCGAAACGCTGGCTCAGCGGCAGCCTGCTGCCGGATTTGGAGCCGTTTTTCTCGAGCAGGCGCCGCGCCAGCCGTTCGGCGGCAAAGCCGGCTACCATCAGGCCGAGAAGCTGGAACCACAGGTAAGCGCCGCTGATTCTACCCTGATCGCTGATTTGCTGGCCGATCATGGTCGGCAGGTTATGAATTTGCTCGCGCGTGTCGAACATGCGTGCGAATGCGTCGAGGGCGGCGTGGATCCCGAGATTCAACTGTTCGAAATAAGCCGCGGTCTCGGAATTCTCGCCTTCGGCGACGGCCTGCTTGTCGAGCTCGCGAATAATCAGTTCGCGCACCTGGGCGTCGGACAGGCGCGCTACCAGGTCACGCACTTCTTCGCGACTCAGCTTGTCGGGCACTTCAACGGCGGCAGGCCGCTCGGTGGCGCTGGTGGCCATTTGTGCCGATGCCGTAATCGGCATGATCAGGGCCAGGCACAAAAGCGTCAGCCATAGGCCGGCGCGGCTGGGAATCAGAGTTGTTATCTGCATGGTTTTTGGCTTGCTTATTTGATTATGGCCAAGGTCGTCAGAGTACCCGAAAACAGCGCGCGGTGCATCGCCTATAGCAGATCGGACAGCAGGATGCCGACGCCGATGCGTGTCATATTCACGTCGTAATCGATGAGACTTTCACCATAGCCGTTGAAAAACTGCACGTAACCGCGAAAGCGTCGATGCATCGGAAAGGTCCAGTCGACCTGGAGCGCGCCGCGGTTGTCTTCGCGGTCGAGATTGTTACGCAGCATGACCGCGACTTCGTGATCGAACTTGCGATAGGCGACGGTGAATTCGAAGTTGCCGAGATAGTCCTCGATATCCGGGTTGTCATCGCCTTCCGGATCCAGCGGGTCGTCTTTCTCGTCCTCCGGTATGCGCCACCATGCCTTCAGCGCGAAAACGTAACGCCAGCGTTCCCAGGCAATTCCGGCGTAGAGCCGGTTCCAGCTGCGTGAAAACAGCTGGCTGCGGCCGTTTGACTGGTGCGACAGGCCAATCGCAACGAAACTGGCATCGCCACCTAGAATTTCCCAGGGCACGGGAGTCGCCCAGTAAATTTCGGGTTCATAGTTGGTTTCGCGAAACGGCGCCGAAATTTCCTTGTTATAGGCCTGCCAGAAGGCGCGCACGGTGAAGCCGAAAAACAGCACGTCCTGTTCGGTGAACAGTCCCTCGGCAATCGGCGCTTTCAGGCTCAGCTGAAACTGCATTTCGAGATTATCGAGGTTCTCACCGAAATCGCTGCTCCCCGAATCGAACACATCGTCGTTGGGTTGATCGGCGTAGGTTAGCGGCAAAATGTAGTTGCGCTTGTGCGCGAGCAGCACCGAGCGGTTGTCCTGCACGGCGCGTTCGCGCTCGATGCGATCGATGACCAGGGAACCATTTTCACTCTCATCCTGGTCGGATTCTGCCCCGGTTTCCGACGCCGTGGCTATTGGGTGGACTAGTGCCAGTAGCAACAGTGTGGTCGGGCTGAATATTGGCAGGCTTCTTTTTACAGGCATGTCCATAGGTTGACTGGGTGATGGCAATGTGGTTCGGTCAGTCAGGATCAAGAGCCCTACCAGATTGCTGTCGCTGGAAATATTAAAATTGGCTCGCTCGACTTCTTTCCATGATGAGTTTATCTGACTATGTCGATAAGATATATCCAGTGATTCAGAATAAGGGTTTAAAAAAATAGTGTCATGAATTGCGTGGGAACGCGACTGAGTCTTCCCCTGGGAGTGATTTTACTGCTATTCAATCTGACGGGTTTGAAAGCGGCTATCGCCGCGGCGCCGTCGGAGCGGGCGTTTTCCGAAAAATTCATGTTTCGCCTGTCGTCCTACGGCGTCCTGGATGCCGATACCGACATGGCCGTGTTGTCCTCCGAGGGGATAGGCACCGGATTCAGTTATTCCGACGACCTGGGGGGCGATGACAGTGCGACGACACCGCGAATCGACGCCTACTATCGATTCAATAAAAAGCATCGAATCGAGTTTACCCACTTTCGCATCGAGCGCGACGGTAGTCAGCTGATTACGATTGACCTCGACATCGGGGATGAAAGCTACAACGTTGGGGACACGGTAGTCTCGAGTATCGACTACGAGTTGTTCAAAATCGACTACGCCTACTCGTTTTACCATTCACCTACCGTGGAACTCATTGCATCGGCAGGGTTAAACCTGACGGCCTACGAGTTCGAATACGAACGGGCTGACGGTTCGTCCGCCGACGCATCCGAAGTCACGGGCCCGTTACCCATGTTCGGGCTCGAGATGTCCTACGCGATCAGCCCAAAATGGACATTACACTACCTGTCGGAAGCGTTTTTTATCAGTATCGGCGACGAGCTCGAGGGGGCATTCCAGAATTTCGAGATCAATATCGAGTATCGAATACACAAACACTTCGTGCTCGGTGGCGGAGCAGCCCGCTTCAGTACGGACCTGGATGCGAGAGACAGCAACTGGAAGGGCCGGCTCGCGGACAGCCACCGGGCCTTGCTGCTTTACGCCAGCTACTACCTGTAACTAGAAATTTTCCTAACCCGCGATTCGAGCGGCATTGGCTATATCGAAACTGCGCCGAAGCGGCGCCAGAAACTGGTGTAGGGTTCGGTGGTATGAATCTCGGATTCACCGTCCCGGAAACTGTGCCAGCCTAATCTGACACCTCCGCTTCTGTCTTTCTCGAGCGCCAGCCTGAATGCCGCTACACTCGTCCTCGCCCTCATTCGAGCCGGTGGCGCCGTTGCGCCAGGCGGTGCCGGGTGAACCTACTACAGGTTGGACGGGAGGACGGCCTGGCCGGCGCCAAAAATCTTCGCCCATTCTTCGGCGGTGATCGATTCCTTGAGTCGGGCACGAAGCTTGACGGTCCGATTTTGCGAGGCATACCATTCGACGTTGAGGCTCTCGAGCGTGCGCAATGTCTCGTAAGAACTTGCCCCGTGATCCAGGTACAGAGCGCTCAGCCTGTCACCGGAGTCGATAAAGGTTTTGTTAAAGTCTTCGACTTCGGTCTCGAGTTCGACGAGGGCCTCTTTAGCCACGGCTGCGCGCTTGGGATCTTCGACCGCCAGTTCGACCCGTTCGTTCATCAGAGCGATATCACTCGGAGTGATCATCGAGCCCCCGAGCAGGCCGCCGCCGAGCAGAAACACGGTCAGCATCGCGATCAGCATATCAAAGTGCTCCCGTTACGCGGCCGTAAATCAGCTGGCGCGGGTTGAAGTTGTCAAGCTGGAACTCGGCAATGACTTCCCATTCAGCCGCGCTGGTTGTGGCCTTCATCTGTTTTATCAGCTCGATGAAACGCAGTTGTTTTTCTGCGCGGTCGCGGTTGTAGTAATCGATCATTTCGATAATGATCTCGCGGCTGGCATCATAGTCGGCGTTGAGCGCCTGCATTTCGCGGCGATACTGCCGCAACATACCGGTGGTCTCATCGATCAGGCGATCGCGCTCGTCGAGCAGCGCCAGCAGCTTTTCCGCACGCGCCGGGTCAGCCACCGTGGCCTGGACCAGCGCGGTTTCGTCGGCGCGCAGTTTGGCCGGATCCAGGTTGGGCTTGCTGCATCCTGATGCGAGCGTCGCAAGCAATAACAGCAGGGCTAGCTGCTTCATGACATTCCCATTGCCTCGGTTTCGAGCCGTGTATAGTCTGATTTCGGGAACAGTTGATTCATTTGAATTTCCAGTACATCTGGTTGCCTTTTTCTCTCCTGACCAGGCCCGGCCGCTGCTCGACAGGTTGCTCTGCGACGATCATATGTTGCAGGTCGTCGATCACGGCGAAGCTGCGGCGATAATAAGAATGCCCGAGAAAGCTCTGTTTGACCAGAGTCGCGTCGATGGTGTCTATCCCGGGGAAAGTATAAACCCCGTTGCTAGAATCGCCAGCTCGCGGGTAGCCATTCAGGCTGGACGAGGTAATCAGCGCCCAGTCTGTGGCAGAGGCGTAGACGGTAGTTGGAATGCCGACCCGGTTGATCGCGGGCACGATGTCGCGCCGAAAAATACCGAGATCGATGTCTGGCGCCATCAGCACCAGCTTGTCGATGACTTGCCATTTGGCCAGTTGCTCGGCACCGATTTCCTCGAACAGGGCCTGGGTCAGCGCCTGGGCGCCCAGGCTATGTGCAACCAGCACCAGTCGCTGGAGCTGGCCCTCTTGAACCAGCTCGGTAAGAAATCGCGCGAGATGTTTTTGCGACCATTGCAGCGTGGTGCGGTCGGTCAGGTAGCCTGCCGGACTATCCAGCGACGGCCAGCTCCAGAACATCGTGGCGCCGCGGAAGCCGATGCTGGCGGAGATCAGCGCCGCGTTTTCCGCCGCTGCCCTGAAGTTTCGCTTGAAGCCATGCACGAACAGCATAACTGCGCCATGATTTCCTGCATCCTCGGCTTCGCGCAGGCGTTCGAAAAACGATTGCTTGCCAAGCTCAGTTGCTTTTGAAAAGGCGGTATCGATGGTTTTACTGGTTATCCGCCTGGCTTTGCCGTTGGCGCCTACTTCCTCGTAGTCGATCGGCCAGGTGTCAACCGTTGCGATGCCATAGTGGATCCTGTTATCGCGTTGGCTGCCGTAATCGACGCCAGGCGAATCCGTTTTCTGTGGATTTCGGTCGGTCGCATAATACACCTGTAGCTGATCCAGCACCGGCGCAGGGGAACCGATCGTCATGCTGGCGCAGCCCTGGACCAGGCTCGCCAGAAGTACCAGGATTAACCCCCGGTTAATTAAATGAAACACCGTGGCCTGGATCGGTGGGTCTTCCCGGGTGTTGACCTGGTGGAGTCAAATTCTGCTATTGAGATGGGATCAGGATTCAGGAACATAAAAGAACAGTTCACTAATTGAGGTGGGAAGATTTTATACGCGAAGCCTTGCAGGTGAAAGCCTGAATAATCCGCGGAAGATCGAGAACAAACTTATAATCTGGATCGAGCAGAGCTTGTTCCGGTGCGTCGGACCGGCGGGATCCAGACCTTTTCTGGCTACAGACGAAACTGTATCCCGCGGTCGAACCGCGGGATGACAGTAGTACTGGCGACAGTAATGTTAGGGAACAGGCCAGTGAAAAGGCCCCTGCCGGGAGGAATCAGGCGGCTTCGCCTTTTTGTAGCTGGTGCACCATCGCGGCGGTCATCGCGTTGCCGGCGATGCCCCACTGGCCT
>Ga0316201_10002814_pt1 | contig 12575 bp, 13 predicted proteins | sample CS6wburrow_MG_FD_204516 | JGI IMG/M metagenome (GOLD analysis project Ga0316201, IMG submission 204516) | Coastal sediment microbial communities from Delaware Bay, Delaware, United States - CS-6 worm burrow | ecosystem: Environmental > Aquatic > Marine > Coastal > Sediment | place: USA... | reverse complement strand
TCTCATTTATAATTGTGCAAAAAAAACAAAAGCATATCTGATAACTGCCCATCATTACAGGTCGAACGCTGCCGTTGGCTGGAGTTTCGACATGCATATTTTATCATTCTGTGCAACCGGTACGACAAGCCTATACTGAGTATGCTCACTCTTACACAACAAAGATGCATGTGCTATTTTTTACTGTTATTCTGAGACACAATGTCTATAGTAAATTACATATTTACAAAAATAGATCAATGCGCGACATGCAATAATCAAAAAATAACGAACATGGGGAAATGTCGAAACCATCCCGATAGGGAAACAGGCTATATCTGTCTCAAACATCATTATTATCTCTGTGACTCATGCCTTCAATGTCATGACCCAGAAATATATTGCAAATTCCGCTCCTCATGCATTATTCATTTTATTGCTCAAAAAGGCGGAGATGGCATCGATAGAAAAGACGCAGCACACACTCAAAACCCTAGCAAATGAGGATACCAATGACTGATCAGCATTGTCCCGGATTTGAGAGCAACAAATCACTGAATGAAGTTAAAGTAAAATGTCCTGACTGCGGGAAAGAAATGGAGATATTTTCCGACGAAATGGATAAGAAAATCAAATGCAAAGGCTGCAGCACCTTGTATGACCCTGCAGCCTGTAAAGTGACCTGAAAAGCCGGCGAAGCAAAATACGTGAACGAGGGGAGTTCAGCACTCGTTCACGTCTCATTCCTAATCTATCGTTTCCATATCACGACCGCAGCAAAGAGGTACCGGGTCACCGGCTTTGACATTCATATATTTATTGCAGATATGGCAATAGTAGGTTTCATCTGCAGCAGCCTTATTCTCCGATGAAAAAGTGGTTACCCCACCCTGCACGCCCTCAATATGAAACCGTGCAAGTGTATCGTGCCCTGGGACAAATTGACCCATCGGAACGATTTTCTTGTTATTGCCGTGACAATCAATAACAACCTTCCACAATAGATCTAAAGATGCTGTTTCCTGTTCGTTTTCCGGAGTTACTTCGAGAACATTCCTGTCTACTGTAATTTTCATTTCGCTGCTCCTTGTCAGTTTGAACCTTCTACAGGGTTTTCCTCATCCCCTGCTCATCCGCCGTTGAATAGCCTGGCCGTTCTTCTGTTGCCTCTATTGCTGCAATTACCGTTTAATGTTGTAAGCAATTTTCACTTAGCCGTGATGATGGTGATGTCCGCCTTGCTCTGCCGGACCGCCGATTTCATCGAGTGCCTTTGCTAATATATCACTTACCTTGTTCATTTGTTCAGCAGCCATTTCTATGTGCTCAGCAAGGGATTCCATCTTATCCTCAGCCATGATCTTCTGCCATTTGCTAAACTCAGAGACATGTCCCTGGTTGTGCTCTATCCAGTGCTGCAACAGGACCCGAAGTTTTTCTTTATTCTCCATATCGACGTTCCTATAGATAAGGTGATTTTAAATGAGTGAATATGATGACTGCATCATGGACATGAGTGAACGGGAAGTTCTCAACCAGTCTGTTGCAGCAAAACCTTCCCTTGCATGAAGTCAATGGACTGAACGACGGTGTTGGCTAATTCTTGCGAGCCTGCAAATAAAGATGAAATATTCACTCCTGTCTTACTGACAGTAAGATTAGTTACATCTTCCTGAAGCAGCTCCTCTACTCCTTCTCTTTCAACATAGACGCTGATTTGACACATAATTTTCCTGATTACCCATTAGATTACGCCCCCTTTTGGGCGGTAATGACGAAACGCCTTATCATGATCTGAAAAAATCAGGTCGAATCCTAACTCATGCAGACTCCGCAAACAACTCTTTTCTCACCACTAATTGTGCATTCCGGTAGATCTGAACAGGATTGGCAATGTACAATGCTCATGGTTCCCCCAATTGTTTCCTCTCCTCAAAGATCTCTTACTCATGCCGTCACCTTTGTCACCCAGTAGGCACGACTAAGACCATTACCTATTTCTGGCCTGCCCAGTCGCGATACAGTACGAGCATACCGACAGAATTGTCCTAACACCTTGATATTATTTTTCTTAATATCGCTCATACAATCTTCACCGAAACGATCACTCCGATGTTCATTTTCCCGCACGAAAAGATTCAATAATATTGATTGTATATATCAGGGAAATGGTGCGGTATTATACGCAAAACAGGATTGAAATGTGCGTCCAAACGGGGTACGCTCGCAGATGAATTTTTTTTGAGGAATTCTGGCTGGCTTTTTTATGTAGCCTAACAAAGCAACCGCTCATTTCCTCTTGCTGATCTATCCGTCGATAGTGAGCTTGTCGGGATGATTTTGCTTTGAAATCGATGGTCTTTGTAAAACTCGGAGGTAAACATGTTTAAGATCGTAAGACGAGAAGAGATGTCTGAGGGAACGGTAATTCTCAATGAAATTGAGGCACCGTTGATTGCCAAGAAAGCCCTTCCCGGCCAATTTGTTATCCTTAAGGCCAGTGAGGATGGTGAGAGAATTCCACTCACCATGGCTGAAACAAACAAGGAACAGGGAACAATCACCATAATTTACATGGTTGTCGGCAAATCCACAGCGATCTTCCGAGATCTTCAAGTCGGTGACAGCTACCAGGACGTCATTGGTCCTCTGGGAAAGGCAACCCACCTTGAAAAAGTTGGCAAAGTTATCTGCGTCGGCGGTGGCACCGGTGTTGCCGTCCTCCATCCTATAACCCGTGCTCTTAAAGAGATCGGCAACGATGTAACCTGCATAATCGGTGCACGCAGCAAAGACCTGCTCATACTCGAAGATCAAATGAAAGATGCCTCGCATGATCTGCGGGTATGTACCGATGACGGTTCATATGGTCATCACGGCTTCGTTACTGATGTCATGAAAGATCTTCTCGAACAAGGCGATATCAAGCAGGTTGTTGCCATCGGCCCTGTTCCAATGATGAAAGCAGTCAGCTCAATTACAAAAGACTTCGATGTCCCGACCATGGTCAGCCTGAATCCAATTATGGTTGACGGTACCGGGATGTGCGGCGGCTGCAGGGTAACAGTTGGCAGTGAGACAAAATTCGCCTGTGTTGACGGACCGGAATTTGATGGACACCAAGTAGATTACGACGAGTTGATGCTCAGGCTGCAAGCCTACCTGGAAGATGAAAAAAAATGTCACGAATCCTATTGCACGATTCGAGACGCCAAATAAATAAGCTTTCATAGAGCCTATTTTACAAGCAATTAGCTTATCGAATATACTGACAATTAGTTTCAGATCTGTCTACGGAGGAAAAAATGGCGGAAAATGCAAAAAAGAAGAACCCCAGAGTGCCGATGCCTGAGCAGGAACCTCACATTAGAGCCCGCAATTTCCTTGAAGTTCCGACTGGCTACACGCCTAAAATGGCGCAGGAGGAGGCTGCACGCTGCCTGCAGTGTAAAAAACCGGGATGCGTTGCCGGCTGTCCTGTCGGCGTCGATATTCCCGGATTTATCGATTTAATTTCCCATGGAGATATAACAGGGGCAATCCGTAACTTGTGGAGTAAAAATGCTCTTCCAGCCGTCTGCGGACGTGTTTGTCCCCAGGAAATCCAATGCGAGGGATTATGTATCGTCGGCAGGAAGGGCGAACCTGTGGCGATTGGCAATCTTGAACGATTTTGTGCCGACTGGGAAAGAGAAAACGGCACCGGAGAGCTGCCGCCAAAACAACCGCCAACAGGGAAAAAAATAGCCGTCGTCGGTTCCGGACCATCCGGGCTCACCGTTGCCGGTGATCTCATTATCAAAGGACATGATGTTACCATCCTCGAAGCATTTCATAAACCGGGCGGCGTCTTGGTTTATGGCATTCCAGAGTTTCGCCTGCCAAAGGCTATCGTAGCACAGGAAGTGAATTTTCTGGAAAGGCTCGGCGTGAAAGTGGAGTGCAATGCCGTTGTCGGCCGCACCGTATCTCTTGACGAATTGTTTGAACAGGGCTTCGATGCGGTCTATGTAGGCGTCGGCGCCGGCCTTCCACGATTTATGAATATACCAGGAGAAAATCTCGTCGGAATCTTGTCAGCAAATGAATATCTTACCCGGGCAAACCTCATGAAGGCCTACAAATTCCCCGAGGTGGATACGCCAATCCCGATCGGCAAGAATGTTGTCGTCCTTGGAGCTGGAAACGTGGCCATGGATTCCGCCCGCACCGCTATGCGGTTAGGTGCTGACAATGTGAAAATTGTCTATCGGCGCTCCCGAGATGAAATGCCTGCACGTGCGGCCGAGATTCATCACGCTGAAGAAGAAGGCATCGAGATGTTTCTGTTGACCAATCCAACGAAATACATCGGCAACGAAAAGGGTCGTCTCACTTCAATGGAATGCCTGCGCATGGAGCTGGGCGAGCCAGATGACTCTGGGAGAAGACGACCGGTACCAATTGAAGGATCTGAGTTCATTCTCGATTGCGATCTCTGTATCGTTGCCGTCGGCTCCGGGGCCAATCCGCTGCTCACCAGTGAAACCCCAGATATGCAATTGAATAGATGGGGGTACATCCACACCGAGGAACCAACGGGCAAAACCACCAAAAAGGGCGTCTGGGCCGGCGGTGATATCGTCACCGGTGCTGCGACGGTTATTCTGGCCATGGGAGCTGGCAGGCAAGCAGCCGACTCAATCCACGATTACCTGACTTTGGGCTGGTAGTCTAAAAAAACCAAGGATAAAGCTTTATATCAGCCCAAACATTTTGCAAGGAGATCAGCATAATGGAAGAACGTTTGACCGAAATACTCGAACCTTATAAAGGCAACCGCCACGCACTAATTCCCGTGTTGCAGGAGGTACAGGCGGAGCTGGGCTACCTTCCCGACGAAGCCATGTTGGAAATCGCCAAAACTACCGGTCTACCGGAAAGCCATGTCTATGGTGTTGCCACATTTTACGCACAATTCTATTTTTCCAGACGAGGAAAAAACCAGACCAAGATCTGTTCCGGCACCGCCTGCCATGTCAAAGGTGCGGCTCGGGTTCTTGATGCTTTTGAACGAGGACTTGGCATTGCCTGCGGCAGTACTTCTGAGGATTATGAACATAGCCTGGAGACAGTTGCTTGCGTTGGCTCCTGCGCACTGGCTCCGGTTGTCGTTGTCAATGAAGAGGTCCACGGACAGGTCGAATCCGGCAAGATAGACAAGATTCTTGGAAAGCTCAAGAAGTAAGGGAGGTTTGCCGATGTTACAGATAAACTCACCATCTGAGATAGTAGAAATGAGAGAATATTGCCAGGCTGCTTTTGCCAGGCAAAAGGTTCGCTTTCTTGTCTGCGCAGGAACAGGCTGCATTGCCGGCGGGTCATTGGATGTCTACGAAGAGCTAAAAAGACTGATTAATGAGAGAGGGATTCCGGTGGACGTGGAACTGCTTTTCGAAGGGCAGGATAGCGACGCCGGCATTGGTAAAAGCGGGTGCCATGGTTTTTGCCAGATGGGTCCGCTGATTCGTGTTGAGCCTAAAGGAACCTTTTATACAAAGGTCAAAGCCAAGGATGTAGAAGAAATTATCAAGGCGACCATCGACGAAGATACCGTGGTAGAGCGATTGCTCTACAAAAATGCAGACGGCAGCCGGTCGATTACTGAGCACGATGTGCCTTTTTATAATCGCCAAACACGTATCGTTCTTGGCGGCTGCGGCACGATTGACCCTGAGGATATCCGCAATTACTTCGCCATAGACGGTTATCAGGCCCTGGCGCATATATTCCAGAACCTCACCCCGGAACAGGTAATCGATATCGTTAAGCAGTCGGGCCTGCGCGGAAGAGGCGGCGGCGGGTTTCCTGCCGGACGTAAATGGGAAGCAGGGCTGCAAGCAAAAGGAACCCCGAAATATGTCGTTTGCAACGGTGATGAAGGAGATCCCGGGGCATTTATGGACCGCTCGGTCCTGGAAGGAAATCCTCAAGCCGTTATCGAGGGCATGACTATCGCTGCCTACAGTATCGGCGCCAAATATGGTGTTGTCTACGTCAGAGCCGAATATCCGCTGGCAGTAGTTAGGCTGCTCAAGGCTATTGATCAGGCCAAGCAGTATGGTGTCCTTGGCGAGAATATCATGGGTACCGGATTCGATTTTGACATCGAAGTCTTCCAGGGCGCAGGAGCTTTTGTATGTGGAGAATCCACGGCCCTGACATTATCGATTGAAGGCAAACGCGGTATGCCGCGAGTGGCGCCGCGCCCCAGAACTACAGAGGTTGGTCTCCATGATAAACCGACCCTTCTCAACAACGTCAAGTCATTTGCCTTTATTCCGGATATCATCAGAAAAGGGGCAGACTGGTTTAAAAATATTGGTACCGAAAGCAGTTCGGGAACCGCAGTATTTGCTCTTACCGGCAATATAGTCAACAGTGGCTTGATTGAAGTTCCTATGGGAATTAAGCTCCGTGAGATAATCTACGATATTGGCGGTGGCATTCCCAAGGGTGGAAAATTCAAAGCCGTTCAAACCGGAGGACCATCGGGTGGCTGCCTGCCTGAATCGCTGTTGGACACTCCGATCGATTATGATTCACTGGATGAAGCCGGTTCGATTATGGGCTCCGGCGGCATGGTAATCATGGATGAAAAAACCTGCATGGTTGATGTCGCCCGGTATTTTCTGAAGTTTACCGAGGAAGAATCATGTGGACAATGTGTACCCTGCCGACTGGGAACAAAACAGCTTCTCGAAATTCTCAATGACATCTGTAAAGGCAAAGGGAAAAAAGAGGACTTGGATCTACTGGTCGAGCTGAGTCATTCCGTTCATGGTGGTTCGGTATGCGGACTGGGACAGACAGCGGCAAACCCCGTGCTGACAACGCTGCGCTATTTCAAGCATGAATATGAGGCCCATATCAATGACAAGTGTTGTCCGGCAGGGGTTTGTAAGGATCTTATTTCCTTTAAAATTGACGAAGAGAAATGTGCAGGCTGTACGCTTTGCGCCAGATCCTGTCCGGTAAATGCCATTACAGGTGAGAAAAAAGAGGTTCATATTATCGATCAGACTCTCTGCATTCAATGTGGTGTTTGTCTGGATAAATGTCCGAAGAAGTTCAGCGCTGTTGATTGTGTATCACCCAAGATACGTGTAACACCTAAAGAAACGATGGAGGTGTCTTAAATGAATAAAGTCACCATCACAATAGATGGACTGCAGATTAGTGCAACCGAAGGAATGACCGTCCTTCAAGCTGCCCAGGCCAATGGTCTGTACATCCCTAATCTCTGCAACCATCCCGACCTGGATCCCGCTGGTCTTTGCAGGGTTTGTGTCGTTAAAATGGACGATTGGAAAATTGCCATATCATGTAAACAGCCGGTTAAAGAAGGCATGGTAATCAGCACAGAGGATCCCGAGGTACAACAGATCCGCAAGAGTTCGGTTGAATTACTGGTGGCCAATCATCCAATGACCTGTCTGACCTGTGAGGCCGATTCCAAATGCGAGCTGCAGCGTGTCGCACACTACGTTGGCGTCACACCGGAAAGTCTCAAACGATACAGACGATCTGTCCGCCAGATTCCGATGGACACTTCAAACCCGTTTTTTGATATCGATCACAGCAAATGCATCATGTGCGGCATCTGCGTGCGCACCTGTGATGAACTGCAGAATATTAACGCCATTGATTATGCCCAGCGCGGTGTGACAAGTCTCATTTCAACCCTTGGCAATAAACCAATTGCTGACTCACGCTGCGAATCATGCGGAGAGTGTGTTGTCAGGTGCCCAGTTGCAGCACTCTCACCAAAAAACACCCTGGAACCGACCAGGGAAGTCCAATCCATCTGCACCTATTGTGGTGTCGGCTGCGGTGTGCTTCTTGGTGTGCGCGGAGACAAGATTGTCGGTGTCCAAGGTGACCGCGCCAATCCCGTCAATAAAGGCAGCCTCTGTGTAAAAGGGCGCTACGGTTACCAGTTTATCAACCATCCGGAACGTTTGAAAACACCATTAATTAAAAATAACGGTGAATTAGTCGAGGCAACCTGGGAAGAAGCCCTGGATCGTATAGCAGAAAAATTCTCCCAACACAAGGGAGACCAGTTCGCATCCCTCGCTTCGGCTCGTATCACCAATGAGGACAACTATCTTATACAGAAGTTTACCCGCGTGGTGATGGAGACCAACAACATTGATCACTGCGCCCGGCTCTGACACTCTCCCACCGTGGCCGGTCTGGCCACAGCTTTGGGAAGCGGCGCAATGACCAACTCCATCAATGAGATTAGCGGTGCTTCAACCATCCTGGCAATTGGCACCAATACGACTCAGGCACATCCAGTGCTCGCTTTACAGGTGAAAAAAGCGGCCCGCAATGGTGCCAACCTGATCGTTGCAAACCCAAAAGAAATTGATCTCTGCCGTCACGCTACGATGCACTTACAGCAAAGACCGGGCACCGATGTTGCTCTTCTGATGGGTATGATACGGGTGATCGTCGATGAAGGTTTGGCCGATTTGGATTTCGTCAAAGAACATTGTGAAAATTATGATGATTTTCTATCTTCTCTGGCGGAGTTTGACCTGGTAAGTGTCGAGAAGATTACAACCGTTCCAAAAGAGCAGATAGCTGAAGCTGCCAGAGTGTATGCTTCAAATGGCCCGTCAAGCATTCTCTACTGCATGGGAATCACTCAGCATAGCCATGGAACGGATAACGTCTGGGCCATCAGCAACCTTGCCCTGGTGACAGGTAATCTTGGTAAAACGTCAGCGGGCGTCAATCCACTCAGGGGACAGAATAATGTCCAGGGTTCATGCGATATGGGTGCCCTGCCTGATGTCTATCCCGGCTATCAGAAAGTGGATAACCCAGAGGTACAGCAGAAGTTTGAATCTGCCTGGTCAACCAAGTTATCTCCAAAACCTGGCCTCACCCATTCCGAAATCTTTGATGGCATTTTCAGCGACACCATTAAATCGCTTTACCTGATTGGAGAAAATCCGTTTCTCAGCGAAGCGAATGCCAACCATGCAATAGCGGCCATGGAAAAAATCGATTTTCTGGTTGTTCAGGATATTTTCCTTACTGAAACAGCAAAATTGGCAGACGTAGTATTGCCGGCTTCGACCTTTGCCGAGAAAAACGGTACATTCTCCAATACTGAACGTCGTGTGCAAAGAGTGCGACAGGCCATTGCACCAGTAGGTGATACCAAACCCGATTGGGAAATTGTTTGTGCGATAGCTAATAAAATGGGAGCCAAGGGCTTCGATTATAGCGGTCCTGAAGCGATCATGAAGGAAATTTCGTCAGTTACTCCAAGTTATGGCGGGATTACCTATGAGCGACTGGAAGCAGGAGGTATTCAGTGGCCATGCCCAACCGTCGATCACCCTGGAACGCCTATTCTCCACAAAGAAGGCTTTAATACTGCCAATGGAAAGGCAAAGTTTATTCCGCTCTCTTTTAGGGATTCAGCTGAGCTCCCAGATGATGAATATCCACTTCTGCTGACCACCGACAGAAGTCTGTTTCATTACCATACAGGCAGTATGACCAGAAGAGTTGACGGACTTGATCAACTCGACAATGAAGAATATCTCAAAATAAATCCAAAAGATGCTGCCCAGCTTGGGCTTGATGACCGTGAAATGGTTCAGGTAACTTCACGCCGCGGCCAGACGCAGGTGAAAACAAAATTTACCAAAATCTGCCCGCCGGGGCTGGTTTCACTGACTTTTCACTTTGCTGAAAGTCCTACAAACGTTTTGACAAACGCTGCCCTTGATCCAGTAGCAAAAATACCGGAAACCAAGGTTTGTGCCGTTCGCGTAGAAAAAGTATAGCGCGGCGTTTTTAAAACAGTCAGCAGCCTGATAAAAAACAGGGCCGGGTCATTCAGTGACCCGGCCCTGTTTTATTTTATGCTATTGCCTTTACTGATAGGCCTTCTCTGCTAGTGGACCTCGGGTCGTGGGTAAAGCCCTGACCGTTCTACCATCTCCGGCACTTTTTCTTCCCACTCAATGGCCATAATATGAAAGCCGGCCACACCCTTGACTTCCTTCAGTCGCTGGATGGTCTCAACCGCTATAGTAATACCTTCTTCTGATTGTTTCTTTTTCTCGACACCTTTTAATCGCTCAATCAAATCATCAGGTACATCCATACCAGGTACATTCTGTTTGAGGTAGCGCGCCATACCAACTGATCGCATAGGCGTTATTCCGGCCAAAATATACACCTTATCCTCGAGACCTCGTTCGCGAACGCCCTCCATCCATTTCTCAAACTTAGGGACGTTATAAATACATTGGGTCTGAATGAATTCCGCCCCGCAGGCGACCTTCTTGGCTAACCGAGGTACTCTTATTTTGAATGGATCGCCAAACGGATTTGCAGCTGCGCCGACAAACATGCTGGGAGGAACCTTGATTTCATCGCCACTTAAAAATTTGCCTTCATCCCTCATATGTCTCACCGTCTGCACAAGCTGCATGGAATCGAGATCAAAGACATTTTGTGCCTGGGGATTGTCACCAAAGCTTTGATGGTCGCCAGATAAGCATAGAATATTGTGAATTCCGAAGGATGCGGCTCCGAGAATGTCACTTTGCAGAGCAATGCGGTTGCGGTCCCGGACTACCATCTGCAGGACCGGATCAATCCCCTGCTGTTTGAGATGCACACAGGCAGCAAGACTGCAAAGCCTGGTAACGGATGTCTGGTTGTCAGTAATATTGACTGAATCAACGTGATTTCTGATCAGATTGCCTTTCTCAATAATATGTGCCGGGTCACTGGAGCGTGGCGGACCACACTCGCTGGTGACCGCCTGGTGTCCGCTTTTAAGTACCTTCTCAAGCTTGCTGCTGGTAATCATCTCTGCCATTAGAAGTCCTCCAGTTTAAACGATCGTGGTCCGCCGGATCTATCTTTTGACCAATCCTTCACAGGCATGACTTTCTCATAATCATCAAGTTTACCAAGGGCCTCTAATCGGTCAACAACCAACTGCCAGGCACAGTCCAGGTCTTTTGAGATCTCACATTTTCCATTCGATGATCCGCCGCACGGTCCATTAAAGAGTCTCTTGCAACATCGGCTGACGGGGCAGACTCCGCCGGTAACTCCAAGCACACAATCGCCGCAGGCCTGGCATTTCTCGGTGAAATGTCCGCTTTCTATAACGTCGCCTAAAAAGGTGGTATTTAATGCCGGATAGATTGGCGTGCTTTTATACTTAGAGGCCATGAACTGAACACCGATGCCACAGGCAAGGCTGAGAATCGCTTCTGACCCCTGTACCAAGTCCTCTGTCTTGTCAAAAAACTCATGTTCACACTGACGCTCAATACCACTGTCAACAATTTCGATATCAACATTGTCCTGACTTGCCCTCATTTTCAGCTGAGAAGCGAGGATACCGGCTTCTTTATTGCCGCCCTGGTGGCAGACTGCAACACAGGTGTTACAACCAAAAACGGTAATCTGTTTATGATGCTTAATCATGTCCCAGATTTCTTCAAACGGTTTCTGTTCACCTACTATCATAACGTTCTAACTCCTTCTTCAATAAACTCATAGATCGATCGGAACAACCCTCTACTCAAGCGGGTTGTGTGTCGCTCTGACTGGCCGCACGTTTTCTTTTCAATGACAGCCAAATGGGCGAAGGCCCCAACTCCGTTATTTTCTGAGTAAATTCGGTGCAGATTTCCGCCCATCTTGGTCCCTGGGCCGCGGATAGATTATAGAAATGCACCCGTTCCGGATCAACACCGACAGTGGTCAATAATTTTTTTACCTGCTCTACTCGTTTTGTAGCGTTTGTGTTTCCTTCCAGGAAATGACATTGTCCCTGGAGTCAGCCTGCCACAAAAACACCGTCGATCCCCCTTTCAAAGGCACGCATGAGATAGACCTGATCGAGTTTACCCGTACAGGGAAGCCTGATCACTTTGACATTGGGGGGATAAGAAAGCCTCATAACGCCGGCTAGATCCGCAGCCGCAAAGGCACAATAGTGACAAGCGAAAGCAATGATATTCGCTTTCCAGTCAGGCGGGATCTCCTGCGGTTTTTTTTCCGGGCTCACCCGTTCTTGTTTCACTTCCTCGCCAAGTGCCATTCTTTAATTTCCTCCTGGTTTAATATCAGTCAATTTCAGTAACGGAATCAATCATTGCTTTTATCTGGTCATCTTTGAAAAAATTGACCTGAAAAGCCTTGGCTGGGCAAACACCGGCGCAGATACCGCATCCAGTGCATTTCACCTCATTATGGCTCACCATGCCGTCTTCATCAATAAATGGCGATCCAAACGGGCAGGCTCTGAAGCAGGCCAGACAAGACATGCAGATATCCCGGTTATGCTTGGAGATAACACCTGATACGGTAAGCTTCTCACTAGACAGCAATGTACCTACCCGACCCGCTGCTGCCAGTGATTGACTGACAGTCTCTTCCAGATTCTTAGGAGCATGAGCGAGCCCAGCCAGAAAGAAGCCTTCACTGGGAAAATCAACCGGTCGGAGCTTGACATGTGCCTCGAGAAAAAAATCATCAATATTGCAGGTAAGCTTATACTT
>Ga0316201_10002813_pt1 | contig 12578 bp, 12 predicted proteins | sample CS6wburrow_MG_FD_204516 | JGI IMG/M metagenome (GOLD analysis project Ga0316201, IMG submission 204516) | Coastal sediment microbial communities from Delaware Bay, Delaware, United States - CS-6 worm burrow | ecosystem: Environmental > Aquatic > Marine > Coastal > Sediment | place: USA... | reverse complement strand
AAGGCCCTCCTGCTAATCCATATCTTTTACTTGTTCGAACGTCTGCTTGTTATTGGCCTGCAGGTAGGCCTCCTTGCCTGAAACCCAGCCTTTCTCGACAAGGTCCATCAGCGCCTTGTCCATCGGCCGCATGCCGACATTGCCACCACTCTGGATGGCGGTCGCTAGCTGGTCGATCTTGCCCTGGCGAATCAGATTGGAAACGGCTGGCGTATTAATCATGATTTCGAGTGCAGCGGCACGCCCGGGTTGGTGAATCGTTGGTAACAGTTGCTGGGAGATAACACCACGTAACGATGTGGAAATCATCGTACGAATGTGTCCCTGCTTGTCGGCCGGAAACGAGTTGATAATGCGATCGACGGTGGCCGCAGAACCGTTGGTATGCAGCGTACCCATGACGAGAATACCCATCTCGGCCGCGGTAACGGCGATGCTGATTGTCTCGAGGTCGCGCATTTCGCCGACGAGGATAACGTCGGGGTCTTCGCGCAACGCGGAATGCAGCGCTTCGGCAAAACTCGGGCTGTGGACACCAACTTCGCGCTGGCTGATCAGGCAGCCGTGTGCCTCGTGCACGAACTCGATCGGATCCTCAATCGTCAGGATGTGGCCTTTCATTCGCTTGTTCATCGAGTCGATCATGGCGGCGAGCGTCGTCGACTTGCCGGAACCCGTCTTTCCGGTAACCAGGATCATGCCCTGCGTGTAACGGCAAAGATCGTGAATAACCTCGGGCATGTTGAGTTCTTCGAGCGTGCTCGCCCTGGAAGGGATCGTACGGAATATCGCACCAATACCATTCAGATGTCTGAACGCGTTGACTCGAAAACGTGAAACATCCGGAATTTCGTACGCAAAGTCGGCAGCGTCATGATCCTCAAAAGAGCGTTGAGCTGTTCCGTCCATAATTTCGAAGACAGCTTGTTGCACCGCCTCCACCGACAGATGTTCCTGGTCAATGACATGCAGTCCGCCGTGGATCCGTGCGCGAACAGGGCCTCCTGAAACAAAATGCAAATCGGACGCTTTTTGCTTCAGGGCAGTGGTCAGGTATTGATCAATCTGATTCATGTGATCAGTCCTTCACCTGGTCCGAGACCTCGATCTTCGGAACAACGCCCGTGTCGGTCACATAGCGCTTGAACTTCTTCTTCTCGGTTGCGAATCGAATCGCATCATCCGGATCAATCTCTTTTGCGATGATCGCATTGAGCAGCGCCTGGTCCATCATCTGCATTCCGAGATCCTTACCGGTCTGTAGCTGCGATGGAATCTGGTGGGTCTGGTCCGACGTAATCAGCTTGGCAATCGCACGGTTACTGACGAGGATCTCGAGGATTGCTCGACGGCCGCGGCCGTCAGGCGTCTTGACGAGTACCTGTGTCACCACGGCTTTCAAACTCATGGCGAGAAATCCCTTCGTTTGCTCCCGTAATTCGCCGGGCAGCGCATCGATGATTCGGTCAATGCTCTTTACGGCGCCCGTGGTGTGGAGTGTCCCGAGAACGAGGTGGCCTGTTTCGGCGGCGGTCATTGCCATCGAAATGGTCTCCGCATCGCGCAACTCACCGACGAGTATGACGTCCGGGTCCTCACGCATCGCCGAACGCACGCCATGGGCGAAGCTTTCGACGTGCGTTCCCACCTCGCGTTGAATGACCTGGCTCTGCTTGCTCGGATGCACAAACTCAATCGGGTCTTCGAGACTGATGATATTCAGATTCCGCGACTCGTTAATGTAGTCGATCATAGCCGCGAGCGTGGTCGACTTACCTGTGCCGGTGCTTCCCGTCACCAGCACCATGCCCTGATGGTAGTCACAGAATTTTTTCAGGATCGGCGGCACCTGCAACTGTTCGAGTGTCGGTATGTCACCCGGGATGTTACGGAACACCGCGCCGATCCCCGTCACCTTGCGAAATACGTTGACACGAAAGCGGCCGCTATCTTCGCCGACGTAGGAAAAATCGAGGTCGTGCCCTTTATTAAGGCGATCCTTCTGCTTGTTCGTCAGTATCTCAAGCAGGTAGGTCTCTAGCTCATTTTCGGAAAGTTCGCGGAATTTGATCGGCATCAGGTCGCCGTTCATACGCAGCATGGGCGGCACACCCACCGCGAGGTGGACGTCCGAACAGCCCTGTGCGAGCCCCAATTTCAGGAATGCGTCAATGCGTGCCATATCTGGCCTTAGAGTGTAACTGCATCGAGCGCGTCTGTAAGCTCTTCCATCGACTGATAGCGCTTGGACTTATCGACAGACATTGCCTTGATGATTATTGCGGCCAAATCGTCAGGCAGGTCAGGGTTTATCTCCTGGCAGCCCTTGGCCTTACCCTGCACGTGCTGGTACATGACCGACATATGGTCACCGCGGCTATAGGGCGGCACACCCGTTGTCATTTCGTACATTATGACGCCAATACTGTATACGTCCGCTGTCTGGTCGACCTTTTTGCCGAGAATCTGTTCAGGAGCCATGTACTTGGGCGACCCGATAACGTAGCCGGTCTTCGTCAGTTGCGTGTCTCCACTGCTTGCCGCGGCGGCGACGCCGAAGTCCACAATTTTCAGCAACCCATCATTATTTACAAGGATGTTGGCCGGCTTGAGGTCGCGGTGGATGACCCCGGCCTGGTGCGCCACGGTCATGCCGGTAGCCATATCCCGCGAATAACTCAGCGCTTTTTTGAGGTCCATCGGTTTGTTGTCGGGGATCTCGCCCGACAGGGTGTGCGACGGGAAGTATTCCATCGAAATGGCATAGGCGCCCTGCAGGTGCAGGAAGTCGTAGATGCGAATAACGTTGCGGTGCGTGATTTTGCGTGAATAACGTAGCTCGTGGACGAAACGTTTCATCATCTCTTCGTCTGACGAGACATTAGGATTCAGGAACTTGAGAATAAGTTGCTCATCGACAACCTCGTCCTCCATAAGCAGCACCGTGCCAAAAGCGCCTTTGCCAATTTTTTCGATGTACTTGTAACGGCCGTCAACGATGTCGCCCGGATTCAGCTTGGAAATATCCAGAACTGCCGGCGCAGTGGCCGCATCGGCCGACAGGATTTCTCCGTCGCCGTCGAGCATCGCCACCGCACTTTCTTCTTTTGCAGCCTGCAGAAGTCTGTCGAGATCTTCGTTATCGACGAACATCGTCTTGGTGTTCTCGGCGATTTTCTCTGCACGGACGTTCTGTTCCAGGACTGTCTCCGAGAATTTCGCGTCGATGACCTTGAGTGCCTTGTCAGCCGCGTTTATGACCATTGCATCTTCAGACTGCTTGATCCTCTTAAGCAGGTTGCGAATGGTTTCGGCCTGTGAATCGATTACAAGTTGCGCTATCGCCTTGATGGCCTCGATCTGGATTTCACGATCAGAGCGTTTCAGCAGCGGCAGAATTTTGGAGATGTGGTTGTGGTTGCCGAGTTTTCCTAACGCGCGAACGATGACCGTATCGGTTTTCCGGTTCTGGCCCAGCATTGACTCGAGTTTGGGAAGCGCTTTGGTACTGCCCATTTTTGACAATGCATCAATGGCGCGTTCGCGCACCCACCAGTCCGAATCATCGGTGGCCTTGATCAAATGATCTTCTGCCCGGTCGCTCTTGGTGGCATTGAGAATCTCGATGGCCGTGCGGCGGAGCTCGTCGTCTTCTGCGCTGATTAACTTGACGACCGCATCGACAACCTTGGGTCCGCCGATTTCCGCAAGCGCATCACCGGCACGGGATCGTACCCACCAGTCATCGTCACGGATAGCTGCGAGCAGATCTTTCACCGAATTTTCGTCGCCGAGTTCATTGAGGACTTCAACAGCAGCTCGGCGCGCATATTCCGATTCGTCTTTGAGGGCTGTTACAAGAAATTTCACCGTGTCGGGGTGGTCGGCGCGGACCAGTACTTCGACGGCTTTTCCCTGTACGTCGAGGTCTACGTCTGTCAAGGCAAGAGCCACTTTCTCTACGTTGATGTTGGTGCCACGCGCGCTCATCGAACCCAGGGCCGCGCTGCGCACCATCTTGTTGGGATCCGAGAGCTGCATTTCGAGGGCATGGTCGATTTCGGGCTTGTCGAACTTGGTCAGGAGGTTCATCAGGTGAATCTTGATGGCCGGATCCTTGCCGCCCATGCGCGCGATCAGATCAGGGATCATATTCGGTTGAATGGTTTCTTCGATGATCTTGAAGATCGCGGCCTTTTCCTTTGGCTCACAGTCGTAGGCACGCTGCAGGAGTTCGTGTACCGACAGGTCTTCCTTATGAACACGCAGGACCTCAATTAGCGCGGCTTTCGAAACCTCGTCGTCGTCAAAGAACTCAAGCAGGCTATTGGGGTTGTAATCCGTACTGCTCGACAGTGCCCATGCGGTGCCGGAAACAACGCGCTCGTTGCCGTCCGCAAGTCCCTCGCGATACATGTCGAGATTCTTGTCGTTGACCATAGCGCCGAGAATATCGACGAGGACCATGGTGTGGGTCTTGTCTGACAGAGCCAGCGCATCAATGATCTTCGGCACGGCCTTGTTGCCTGACTTTTTCAGTTTCTCAACGAGTTTTTGCGCGGCCGACGAGGTCGGGTCCTGTTCAGCAATGAGCTGTGACAGCACCTGATCGGAGCGAAAAGACGCAAGAAAATTCACGCCCGCATCCCTGCGCTGACCGCATGTGTCATTGATTTCGTTGTATACGCCAAACGTCTATTCGCTCTTGCCCAAACGTAACGTCGCGGCATTATGCCACATTGAATTACGCACATTGCCCGTGAATACTGGCTTTCAGCTGATTCAGCACATTACAATGTGCACCCATTCCGCCGGTGCTAACCGGCGATTCCTATGCAAATTTTACCTAATACGAGCGTGCGAAGTGTGACGGTGTCAACAGATTCAGATCAAGCCAAGCCCTTAAATTCCATTGAATTATCGGTAGTCAGACGCCCTCTGGGCGAGGTTGCCAAGGTACGTGACCTCAAGATTGTCGACGGAATAGTCGATGCAACCGTGGCGCTGGGATTTCCATGCAAAAGAGCGCATGCCTCGATTCTGGCCGATATCAGCGATGGTATACGTGAAAAAATCGGACTCGAGCCGGGCAAAATCACGCTGACGACCCGAATAGCACGACACGGCGTGCAGCGTAATCTTCAGCCAATTCCTGGCGTCAAAAATCTGATTGCCGTGGCCTCGGGCAAGGGTGGCGTCGGTAAATCGACCGTTGCGGCGAACATCGCGCTGGCGTTGTCGGCAGAGGGTGCCACTGTGGGCGTGCTTGATGCCGACATTTACGGTCCGAGTCAGCCGCATATGCTGGGCGTTGCGGGCAAAGTGCCGGATACCAAGGATGGCAAGACGATGCTGCCGCTGCGCGCCCACGGTCTGCAGATCATGTCGATGGGGGCGCTGATCGAAGCCGACCAACCAATGGTTTGGCGTGGCCCGATGGTTACTTCGGCGCTGAACCAACTTGCCACCCAGACGAACTGGGAAGGCCTGGACTACCTGATCGTCGACATGCCGCCCGGCACCGGAGATATTCAGCTGACGCTTGCGCAGCAGATCCCGGTATCCGGCTCTGTCATCGTGACCACGCCCCAGGACATCGCGACACTCGATGCCCGCAAGGGCCTGGCGATGTTCCGGAAGGTCTCGATACCCGTATTTGGCGTCATTGAAAACATGGCGACGCATATCTGTTCGAATTGCGGCCACCAGGATGCGATATTCGGCGTCGGCGGCGCCTACAAGATCGCCGAGGACTTCGACGTTCTGCTGCTTGGGCAACTGCCGCTCGACGCGAAGATCAGGGAGCAAACCGATTCCGGCAAGCCGACCGTCGTTGCGGAACCCGATTCGCCGATCGCGCAAGCCTATCGCGAGGCGGCCTGGAATATCGGTGCTGCACAAGCGGCTGAACGTGTGGACCACAGCGCGAAATTCGGGAGCATTGCCGTCGAGGAAGCGAAATGAGCATCAAGTCGGATCGCTGGATTCGGCGCATGGCCGAATCGCACGGAATGATTGAACCGTTCGAGCCCGGCCAGGTGCGGGAGAACGAGCAGGGCAGGATCGTGAGCTATGGAACCTCGAGTTATGGCTACGACGTGCGCTGCTCTGACGAATTCAAGATCTTCACGAACATCAACTCGGCGATTGTTGACCCCAAGAGCTTTGATCAGACGAGTTTCGTGGACGTGAAAAGCGACGTTTGCGTCATTCCGCCGAATTCATTTGCGCTTGCGCGCACGGTCGAGTTCTTCCGCATTCCGCGTACCGTGTTGACGATCTGTCTCGGCAAATCCACCTACGCGCGCTGCGGCATCATCGTGAACGTGACGCCTCTCGAACCCGAGTGGGAAGGGCATGTGACGCTCGAATTTTCGAACACGACGCCGCTGCCGGCCAAAATCTACGCCAACGAAGGCGTGGCTCAGATGTTGTTCCTGGAGTCTGATGAACCCTGCGAAACCTCGTACAAGGATCGTGGGGGCAAATACCAGGGGCAGACCGGCGTTACGTTGCCAAAGGCATAGCCTGAATAACAAAAAAGCCCCGACGCGTGGCCGGGGCTTTGAAGGCTGCGACATACTGGTGCCGTCTTCAGGTGGCGCGCAGCCTCCATCTTCACCCTAATCGAGCGTATACCGGTAGCCATAGTGTACCGGCAGCTGCCACGATTGGTCCGGTTCGTCCACGAACGGGCTCTTACCTGGGAAAAAGACTTCAAGGAGAGCCGTAATTTCTTCGGACATGCAGTCGGAAGATAGTGTGGTTTCTCCGCTCACGCGTGCGTGGTAAAGCACGTTATTGCCTTCATCGACCGCGACCGCCATGAACGAATAGGCAAACCTATTCCCACCCAGCCGTTTCCAGACGCCTCTATCGGCGCTCATGTCATGGGCGTCAGGCAGGCCAAATAAGGCGCTATTGAACGTCTTGTACTCGAAAACATTAACGCCATGGTTTGCCGACTGTCCCATTGCAGTCACGACCCAGCCGGTCGGCATCTTGTCATCGAGATCTGCGACGCCGTACCACGTCCCTTGCAACTGGCACCCTTTGCCAGCACCTCCTGCGAATGCAGCGCCCGGTATCGCCAAGCCGAGCACCAAGATGCTGGATACCACAAAGCGAAAGATTGTCGTCTTCATGCTAGCTCCTCGCAACGCGGCTGCGTTGAGACAGCGCGCTGCGAGTTTCGTAGTAGACCTATTTCATCCCTATTGAAATAGGCACTTCTCGGAATTGAAAGAGGGGTGCCGCGCCCCCATATCGAATTTTGTCTAAGTTCTTGTTATTAAATAAGAATAAGTCTAATTCTTCAGGCGTATTCGAGGTAATGGCTGCTCTCAGGGAAATGTGCGAACTATGGGTTCGTCCGCAAGCTTGCCATCTATCCACGCCTGGCCGTCGCGGAAGACCACACGACCGGAACCCACGAGGCCGGCCGCTTCCGGGTAAACCTGGTGTTCTATCGTCTGCGCGCGGTGCATCAGCTCGTCGGCAGTCTCGTTTGGGTCGACGCGCAAGCGCCCGGCGAGAATGCGCGGTCCGCCATCGAGCTCTTCGGTGACAAAATGCACGGTGCTGCCATGCCATTCGTCACCTGCATCGAGAGCGCGCTGGTGGGTATTGAGCCCTGGGTACTTCGGTAGCAGTGCAGGGTGGATGTTAATGACCTTGCCCTCGTAGTGCTGCACGAACCAGGGGCTAAGGATGCGCATGAAGCCAGCCAGCACGATGAGCTCGGGTTCACATTCGTCGAGTACGGTCGCGACAGCCCGATCGAAGTCTTCGCGCGTGTCGAAATCACCGTGCTCAATGCAGGCCGTCGGAACTCCGGCCCTCTTTGCACGCTCGACGCCGAAGGCATCCGGTTTGTTACTGAAAACAAGACGCAGATCGAGGTCGAGTTCGCCCGCGGCCACCTTGTCGATAAAGGACTGGAGGTTCGTACCTGAGCCGGAGATCAGGATCGCGGTTCGGCAGGCCATCAGACGTACCGCACTTCCTGTTTGCCCGTGACGATGCGACCGATCTGCCAGGCCGATTCGCCGTTCTTTGCCAACAGGTCGATAGCCCTGGCCGCGTCATTAGCCTGGACGACAACGATCATACCGACACCACAATTGAAGGTGCGGCGCATTTCCGCCGTCTCGATGTTGCCGTGCTCCTGCAGGAAGTCGAACACGGGGCCCTGTTGCCACGTGGTCGTGTCGATCTCGGCATCGAGATTCTTCGGCAGAACGCGCGGAATATTCTCGGTGATTCCACCCCCGGTGATGTGGGCCAGACCTTTTACGGACATTTCATTCATCAATGCGAGAATCGGTTTGACGTAGATGCGCGTCGGGGCGAGCAGGCGTTCCGCCGCTGGCACGCCATCGATTTGCGCGTCGCCGGTCCGTTCGAGGACTTTGCGAATCAGCGAGTAGCCATTGGAATGCGGCCCGCTCGAGGCAATGCCGATGATCGCGTCACCTTCTGAGATCGCGCTGCCGTCGATCATTTCCGCGCGTTCGACGGCACCAACCGTAAAGCCGGCAAGGTCGTACTCTCCCGGCTCATACATATCCGGCATCTCGGCTGTTTCGCCACCGATTAAAGCGGCCCCGGCCTGCAGGCAGCCCTCGGCTATGCCGGCAATGACGGCGCTGGCCACATCGTTATCGAGCTTGCCGCAGGCAAAATAGTCGAGGAAGAACAAGGGCTCCGCGCCTTGCACGAGTACGTCGTTGACGCACATGGCAACGAGATCTATGCCAATCGTATCGTGCACGCCGAGGTGCTGGGCGAGCATGAGCTTCGTTCCCACGCCATCGGTGCCAGAAACCAGCACCGGTTCCTTGTAACGGCCGGGCGGCAGCGCAAACAACCCGCCAAAGCCGCCGATGCCGGCTATAACTTCCGGGCGTCGCGTGCGCTTGACGAGTGGCTTGATGCGCTCGACGAGTTCATTGCCAGCATCTATGTCGACGCCGGCGTCTTTGTACGTTAGTGGTTTTTTGCTCATTTTGGGGTGGCATACTCCGGGAGGGCGATATAATAGTGCTTAGGGCCAACCGGGGAAACCACCCTTGTGAAATCTTGTAGATCGTTTTTGGCCGGCAAACGCCGGCAAGCTGTTCTTATGACGCTGGCGTCGCTGGCGTTGTGGTTGCCCGCTGCCGCTGTGGAGGTGGCGACGCTGTATACGGCCGAAGTACCTTACGACCGGGAGGCGAGTGATCCTCGGGGCGATGCCTACGAAGCAGCCTTGCAGGAAATCTTGCTGCGCGTTTCAGGATCCGAAATTGCAAGCAATCCTGAAGCAGTCGCGGAACTGTTTCCAAATCCCGCGTCCTATGTAATGCAATTTCGGCCGGGTACTGAAGATACGCTGTGGGTGTCCTTCGACGGTCAGGCCATCGAGCGGACACTGCGTGGCGCCGGACAGACGTTCTGGGGATCCGAACGGCCATTGACGCTGGCGTGGCTGGCGGTCGACTGGGGCCAGGGAGTAAGGGAGATCATTGCGGCTGATGACCCCGATCGTACCCAGCAGCAGTCACGGTCAATTGACCGCAATCGCCTGCTGCGCGAGCGAGTGTTGGAGATTGCCGAGCGACGAGGCTTGCCCCTGGTATTCCCGTTACTCGACACCACCGACCTGCAAAGCGTTACCTTCGCGGATATCTGGGGCGGCTTTGACGAGATGATCCTTGCTGCATCGGAGCGCTACGGCGCCAACTCGATCCTGATCGGAAGAATTCGTCCGTCATCGAGCCAGACCAGCCGCTGGACGTACTATTTCGGTGGTGCGGAGAGGGCAATGAGCGGTCCGCCCGAAGCGGTTGTCGGCCAGATTGCTGATCTACTGGCAGCCGAGTTTGCCGTCGGTGGAGACGTTCCGGTCGAGTCCATTGCGCTTAACGTGTCCGGCATTGTTTCAGTGGAGGCATACGGAAGCGTCCAGCAAATGCTCAGGGGTGTCTCGCTCATCGAGCATTTCGCCGTCACTGAAGTCAGCGGCGATCGGGTGAGCTATAGAGTCGATGTGCGCGGCGGAGCGGACCGGCTGGGACGTGCGTTGCGTTTCAATGGCCTGCTGGAGCAGGAAGGCATTGACTCCACACAGTCCGCTGCCACACTCGAGTTTTACTACAGCCCCTGAGTTCGACGGCAATGTCACTAAGCTGGTTACCCAACGCGATTTCGTTGATGCGCATAGCGCTGATACCTCCTATCCTGTTGCTCATTATCGATGGCCATTTTGGATGGGCGCTTGCGATTTTCTGGCTTGCGGGATTCTCGGACGGGCTGGATGGCTATCTCGCCGTGCGCTTCAACTGGAGTAGTCGACTCGGCGGCTTGCTTGATCCCACTGCGGACAAACTGCTGATCACCGGCATGTTCATTACGCTGGCCTGGACCGGCCATATCCCCGTGTGGCTGGCGGCCATCGTCATACTGCGGGACGTTGTTATTGTTGCGGGCGCTATGGTTTACAATTTCTTCGTCAAGCCGGTTCCGGGTGAGCCAACACGCATCAGCAAACTCAACACAGCCTTGCAAATGCTGTTCGTGCTTTTCGTTTTGAGTCGCGCCGGGTTTAACTGGCCGGACAAGATAACAATAACGATTCTCGGCGCGTCCATACTCGTTACAGTCGTCATCAGCGGCGTCGACTACGTATGGTCCTGGTCGCGCCGGGCAAGGGCAGGTGACTGACATGCATACAGACCTGAGACTGAACTGGCTTATCGCTATTGCTCTGACCGGGTGGTTGTTCTACCTGCTGGCACCGGTGCTCACGCCGTTTGTCGCGGCTGCATTGCTTGCGTACATGGGCGACCCTTTGGCCGACCGCATGCAAAAGCTGAAGATGCCGCGTTCGCTCGCCGTTGCCGCTGTTTTCCTGCTCACGTTTCTTATTCTGGGATTACTGGTGTTGCTTGTTGGCCCGTTGATCCGCACGCAGATCGGCGCCTTGTTTGATGCCCTGCCCGAAATCGCACGGCAGGTGGAGCAGGTATGGCTGCCAAATATTCTGGGGTGGCTGGATATTGAAGCCGGTGATGACGTCGGCTTCGCGCCGTTTCTGGCGAAATACGGTGAGATGTTTGGCAGCTGGAGTGGCAAGGTCCTGCTTTCCGTGAGTAAGTCGGGCGGAGCACTCGCGGCTGCGGTATTGAGCCTGTTCCTGGTCCCGATCATTACGTTTTACATGCTTCGCGACTGGGATACGATCATGGCGCATCTCGGTGCCCTGGTCCCGGATAGTCAACGCGAGACCATCTTCAAGCTGGCGCGGGAGTCGGATGAGGTCCTCAGCGCTTTCCTGCGCGGCCAGATTCTGGTCATGCTCGCGCTTGCGTTTATTTACTCGCTGGGTCTCAGTCTCGTTGGTCTCAAATTTGCGATTGCCATTGGCGTCGTATCAGGCCTGGTCAGCTTCGTGCCGTACCTGGGGTTCGTTTTCGGTATCGGTCTTGCGGGACTTACCGTGGCCCTGGAGCCCAATCCGTTGTGGCAAATGATCGGTGTTGTCGCGACCTTTTCTATCGCACAGTTCATCGAAGGATCGTTATTGACACCCAAGCTGGTTGGCACGCGTATCGGTCTGCACCCCGTAATCGTGATTTTTGCGGTGGCTGCAGGTGGCCAGCTATTCGGCTTTTTTGGCATTCTGCTGGCGCTGCCCGCTGCGGCGGTCCTGTCGGTGCTCGTACGCTTCACCTATAACCGCTACCTGAAGGAACACCCCGAAGCGAGGGTGGAAATCGAGCTCGAATGAACCAGATGGTCCTGCCTCTCAGGCTTGCGGACCATGCAGTGTTCGCGAGTTTTCTCAGTAACGGCAACGAGACGCTGGTGTCGACGCTGGCGGACCTGTCGGCCGGCGATACTGGGCAAGGCTGCTGGCTGTGGGGGTCACGAGCAACCGGCAAAACGCATCTCTTGCAGGCAGTTTGCGATCGTGCCGGAGACCGGTCGGTCTACGTGCCTCTCGCGATGCTTGCCGATGCCGGTCCGGGCATTCTGGAAGGGCTTGCTAGTCGAGAGCTTATTTGTCTCGACGATTTTGATCGGGTTGCCGGAAACGAGCGGTGGGAGGTGGCGTTGTTCAACCTTTGCAATGATCTCCATGATGCCGGCGGGCAGTTGGTCGTGTCCGCAAAATCAGCGCCGCGTGAGTGCGGCATCGAACTGGCCGATTTGGCCAGCCGCATGTCAAGACTGGCTGTCTTCCACCTGCGGCCGCTTGATGACCAGCAAAGGGTTGCCGCGTTGCAGCTACGTGCACGTCACCGTGGGTTGGAACTTCCCGATGAAACGGCCGCGTACCTGCTGAAGCGTAGCCGGCGGGATATGGCCAGTTTGTATGGCTTGCTGGACAAACTGGACCTGGAAGCGCTGCGTGCGCAGCGCCGCCTGACTATTCCGTTTGTTCGGGATGTATTGGGAAAAGTCGTCGACTAGTTTTAATCTCCGAGCAGGTTGGTCACAGGGCATTCCCCGCTAACGATCATTAACAGGCTCGAATGAAGCCGGTGCGGGACAGGCAGCCGAACACGCCTCGCGAGTTCCATCCTCGCCACGTG
>Ga0316201_10002812_pt1 | contig 12581 bp, 9 predicted proteins | sample CS6wburrow_MG_FD_204516 | JGI IMG/M metagenome (GOLD analysis project Ga0316201, IMG submission 204516) | Coastal sediment microbial communities from Delaware Bay, Delaware, United States - CS-6 worm burrow | ecosystem: Environmental > Aquatic > Marine > Coastal > Sediment | place: USA: Delaware... | reverse complement strand
GACACGGGGTTGGGCATGGATGGCAAAACCCAAGAACATGTTTTCGAACCGTTCTTCACTACGCGGGAGATTGGCGAAGGCACCGGACTGGGTCTGTCCATGGTGTATGGCATCGTTCAGAATCACGGCGGTCACGTTCATTGTGCCAGTGAGCCGGGATGCGGGTCTACGTTCACGCTCCATTTTCCTGTAGTCGCGGATGAAGAAAAAAAGCAGCCTCAGGTGGTGGACGATCGGCAAACGGCACAGCACGGCAGCGAAACCGTGCTGATCGTCGATGACGATATGGCGGTCCTGAACCTGTGCCGCGACATCCTGGAGCGATACGGGTATCGGGTCATGGTTGCCAACAGCGGTGAGTCGGCGCTGGAAATCTGCCGTACGAACGCGTGCCGCACCGACCGCATCGATCTGATCCTTCTGGATGTTAACATGCCCGGCATGGGTGGCGAAAAATGCCTGGAGGAGGTGTTGCAGCTGACAGGCGCACCGCGCATTCTCGTTGCCAGCGGGCATCCCCCGGATGACTCCCTGCGCGAGAGACTTCGGGCCGTCGACGGGGAGTATGTTGCCAAGCCCTATGGCGTGAACGAGGTGCTGCGGAAGGTGCGGCGTGTCTTGGACAGGCGCTGAGCCGACAATTAGATAAAACCTTTCAAGGCATCTGGGTCCGGAAAACCTCCGATTGGTGAACTCTCCCGGTGATGAGTGTTGGGATGAAACCATGCCGATAGGTTCCCAGGAGTTTGACGCCACTCGGGAACTGCGACCTTTCAGTTGAGAGTTGCTTCATTAGACAGAGCGCGGTATAACGCCACTGCGACCCCCGGGATTCATCATATTTCCGTATTGATAGAGGTGAGACGATTGAGTCCGTGGGGCCGGTCCAGGTAGACTGAAATGGGTCAGAATCTCGATAATCTTTTTTTCGCAAAAATCCGGGCGGCGCTGGGGCACGATCCGGCTCGGCAGCGGTCTTGGAACGACCTGAGAACCTTACATCAGCCCGTGAAGACCGGAGCTCAACCGGATCGGAATGAGCGATTGAAGCTGCTCGATACACTAAAAGAGCGATCGAAGATCAACGAGACATCGATAACGGTGGTCCCGGATGTCGCAGCGGCGGCCATGGTCGTCGCAGAATCAATAAAGAAAAATTTGCCGGAAGAGGGTGCTCCTGCACATGTGGTGGCCTGGCGGCATGAGGTCATCGACAGCCTCGATCTCGAGACCGTGCTTGCGACCGTGACGCCGCAAATAACAGTTTACCCTGCTGGTGGCAAAGATTTGCTGGAGGGAGAGTCGGAACGTCAGCAGGCGAAAGACCTGGCAGCGACGGCCATCTGCGGCGTGACCTCTGCCGACTGGTGCCTGGCGGATTCGGCCACTCTGGTGATGCGGACTCGAGCCGGGCAGGGGCGGGCGGTGTCGCTGCTGCCGCCGATCCACATCGCCGTGGTTCCGTTATCATCATTGATTGCCGGATTGGGGGATCTCTATGCCTCGCTGGGTAAGGATAAAATGGCGAGTCAACACGGGTTGACCAACTGCATGACCTTTGTGTCCGGGCGGAGCACCACCCGGGATATCGAGAGCGTGGCCGTCCCCGGCGCCCACGGTCCCGAGGCCGTTCACATCGTGATGATAAGTTGAATGTGATTAATCATGTATTTTAGTTTAACTTATTGATTTAAAAGTTTTAAAATATTTAATTTTGGTGATTCGCTTTTTCCGCTACCGCTGACCGTCCACGACAGCCAACATGTCATACACCTCGTAAATTTTTGCCGCCCATCTACAGTCTTTTTCAGCACACCCTGGTCCTGCTATTCGTTCCGAGCCAGGGAATCCTATTTAACTGATTGAAAATCCGTCGAATCATTGGTAAAGTAATAGGATTAATTACGGGCGGTTTGGCTTGTGCCGATCGGTGAACGACCCATTCGTCGTGACGGTTGATAATCAATACAATTTATTTGTTATTATAGTAAGATATATTCTTAATAACCATGTAAAGCACGGAGCAGAGGCATGTGTTGTTGCTTGTCCGCGACGCGCAATGCACAACTTTTACTTTCAACCCGTACCGACCAACCCATTTTGTGAAAACAACCGGAGCGTAAACCAAGCAATGGACAAAAAAAGCATTCACTTGATTGCGGCCGCGCGCCCTAATTTTATGAAGATCGCGCCTCTTTATCATGCCCTCAAAAAACGAGCATGGGCCGCGCCGGAGATTGTTCACACCGGCCAGCATTACGACGTCAACATGTCGGATGCCTTTTTCAAGGACCTGATGCTGCCGGAACCGCACCACCATCTCGGCATCGGCAGCGGCTCGCATGCCGAACAAACCGGCCGTGTTATGATCGCCTACGAAAAGCTGCTTATAGAAAAGCGGCCCGACATGGTGGTGGTGGTCGGTGATGTCAATTCCACGGCGGCCTGCACCCTGGCCGCCGTTAAAATGGACGACAACAGACCCCTTGTTGCCCACCTGGAAGCCGGTTTGCGTTCTTTCGACCGGACCATGCCCGAAGAAATCAACCGCATCGTCACCGATTCAATCGCCGATCTCCTCTGGACCCCGTCACGTGACGGTGATGAAAATCTCTTGAAGGAGGGGGTTCCGGCTGAAAGGGTCGAGCGGGTCGGCAACATCATGATCGACTCGCTGGAGATGATGCGAGCGCGGATTGAACGTGAAGATGCCATGTCAAAATATGCCGTTGGAAAACGTGGCTACGGTCTGGTCACGCTCCACCGGCCGGCCAATGTCGACAATAGAAACACGCTCGGATCACTCTGTGAAGCCCTGGTGGGGGTCTGCAATGATCTGCCGCTGGTCTTCCCGGTTCATCCGCGCACCCGCAAGAATCTGGAAAAGCACAAGCTACTGGAGGACTTGGAGTCGGCATCCGGTCTGCACCTGGACGAGCCGATCGGGTATGTCACGTTCATGAACCTGGTCTTCAAATGCCGACTGGTGATAACCGATTCCGGGGGCATCCAGGAAGAGTCGACTTATCTCGGCATTCCCTGCCTAACGCTGAGGCCCAACACCGAGCGTCCCATCACCATCACCGAGGGGACCAACCGCCTGTGTACGGTGGCCGACCTCGTGGAAAGAGTCAAAGACATCATCACCGCCAAAGGGGAAAGGCCCCTGAAGCCCGCGCTGTGGGACGGCCATACCGCGGAGCGCGTCTGCGAATCGATTCGCAGACGATTGATTGCTCAATAGGGATCCATTCCTCGTTTGAATGAGGGGCCTGGAGGGATATCAATTTTTACCGTCATCTTAATTAGGAGGTCTTTTGAAGAAAATCAAACTGAAAACAGCTGAATCTGATCCGCAAGTGAATGGTGAACCCGCCGTCTCCACCTGCCCCAAGGGCGAAGAATTTACGCTGCCCCAGCCCAAAGACTACGAAAAGGAATTCAAACGCCTCGAGCGCATTGTCAAGGAGCAGCGCCTCAAGGGCCGTGAAATCGTGGTCGTCATGGGGGTGGGGTTCGTAGGGGCCGTTATGGCCGGGGTGGTGGCCGACTCTACCGGTCAAAGGGATACCACCGAGAAATTTGTCATCGGTATGCAGCGCCCGTCGCCACGATCTTACTGGAAGATTCCCTACCTGAACCGGGGCATCGCGCCGGTCGAGGCCGAAGATCCGGAAGTGGCCCCAATGATACGGCGGTGCGTCAAAGAGAAGAAAAACCTTATCGCCACCTTTACTTACGATGTTCTGAGCCTGGCCGATGTGGTCATCGTCGATGTTCAGTGCGACTATTTCAAAGAATCACTCGGTGATGTCCGCCAGGGTCACGCCGATATCGCCGCCCTGGAAGAATGCCTCAAAATCATCGGCGAAAAGATCGATCCCGGCTGTCTGGTCCTAATCGAAACCACCGTGCCACCCGGCACCACCGAGTACGTGGCCTATCCGATTATCAAGAAAGAATTAAAGAAGCGTGACCTGGGCGACAGCGAGCCGCTGCTGGCCCACTCGTTCGAGCGGGTGATGCCGGGCCGCAATTACGTGTCCTCCATTCGGGATTTCTGGCGGGTGTGCAGCGGCATCAATACCGAGGCCAGTGAACGGGTCGTGGCGTTTCTGTCGGATGTCATCAACGTCGACAAGTTTCCGCTGACAGTGCTCGACCGGCCCATTGAGAGCGAAACCTGCAAGATCGTAGAGAATTCCTTTCGGGCATCCATCCTGGCCTTCATGGACGAGTGGAGCCTCTTTTCCGAGCGAAACGGTGTCGATCTGATCAAGGTGATGCAGGCCATCAAGGTGCGGCCGACCCACTCCAACCTGATTTTTCCGGGGCCGGGCATCGGAGGGTATTGCCTTCCCAAGGACGGCGGGCTCGGCTTTTGGGCCTATCATACCCTGATGGGGTTCGAGGACAATATATTCAAAATCACACCGACTTCCATCGATATCAACGACACCCGGTCCCTGCGCGCGGTCCAGCTCACCCGTGACGCCCTACGTAACATGGGAAAGATCGTGGCAGCCTCCAAAATCGCACTCATGGGTGCCTCCTACCGTGAGGACGTCGGCGACACCCGTTACAGCGGATCGGAACTTATCGTGCGCAAACTGACCGAAATGGGTGCTGAGATATCGGTGCACGATCCTTATATCAAACACTGGTGGGAGTTCGAAAAACAGGATTCCTACCCGGCTTCCAGGCATTCGCTGAAACGGTTTTTCCGCAACCAGGAAAACTTGGCCGAACTTCGGATGCAAAAAAATCTTGGAGATGCAGCGAAGAGTGCGGATGCAGTCATTCTGGCCGTGCGGCACCAGGAGTACCTCAACCTCGATCCGGATGCGCTCCTGGAGATGATCGGCCGGCCGGCGGCGATCATCGATTGTTTTGGCATATTAGACGACGGGAATATCCGCCGTTACTTCGAGCTAGGCTGTGAAGTCAAGGGCCTCGGACGGGGTCACGTGAAGCGAATCAAAGACGAGGTTAGACGTCAGCACACGGGGAGAACATGAAAAAAGCACTGATCACGGGCATTACCGGCCAGGACGGCGCCTATTTGGCCGACTTCCTCCTGAAAAAAGGGTATGAAGTCCATGGCGTCAAGCGACGGGCGTCTTCATTTAACACCAGCCGCATTGACCACCTCTACAAAGATTCCCATGAGACGGATGTCCGGTTCTTTTTACACTACGGCGACCTCACCGACGCCACCAATCTTATCCGTATCGTGCAGGAAGTGCAGCCGGCGGAGATCTACAACCTGGCGGCCCAGAGCCACGTGCAGGTATCATTTGAAACTGCGGAATACACGGCCAACGCGGATGCCTTGGGTCCCCTGAGGATCCTGGAGGCCATCCGCATCCTGGGACTGGAACAGAAAACTAGATTTTACCAGGCATCGACGAGCGAGATGTTCGGCAAGGTCCGGGAGACCCCCCAAAAGGAGACCACCCCGTTCTACCCCCGCAGCCCTTATGGTGCGGCCAAGGTATACGGCTACTGGATTACGGTCAACTACCGTGAGGCTTACAACCTATTTGCCTGCAACGGGATACTATTTAACCACGAGTCACCGATCCGCGGAGAGACTTTTGTGACCCGCAAGATCACCCGTGCCGTGGCTCGGATCAAGCTGGGACTGCAGGATAAACTGTACCTCGGGAACCTCGATTCCAGGCGGGACTGGGGTTTCGCCGGCGACTATGTGCGGGCCATGTGGCTGGTGCTCCATCAGGAACAGCCCGCGGATTATGTGATCGCCACAGGCGAGGCACACACGGTGCGCGAATTTGTGGAAAAAGCGTTTGCCGAAGTGTCCATTTCCATTGCCTGGAAAGGGGAGGGGGCATCCGAAGTCGGCTGCAACGACGCAAACGGCAAAGTTCTGGTTCAGATCGACCCGCGATATCTTCGCCCCACAGAAGTGGATTTTCTGCTGGGAGACCCAACCAAGGCCAAGCAAAACCTCGGTTGGGAACCCAGGGTTTCCTTTGAAAAACTGGTCCATCTTATGGTGCAAGAAGATCTCGGGGAAGCTGAACGGGATCATCTTTGCCACTCCGGCGGGTTTAAGGTTTACAATCATTTTGAGTAGCGCGTTGCCATATTTGAGGAGCCGTTTTTCCGCTGAGCGGTGTTCCCAGCCGGGAATAAACTGCCACGGACATTCGGTGCAGCCCATCCGCACAACCCGTGGTAAAGCTTGCCAAGTTTAGAAAGTGTATTTGATTTTTTGTCAGTGTTATTACGCTCAAGAATTAGGTTATCCTATGTGCAGGAAAGGGGGGGATGGGTCAAGAGTTTAAATATGAAAATGAAACCCCCCCATGTGTTTTGACACATAGGGGGTTTTGTCGCATTTTCCGTGATTCTGATTTCTATAGTAGTTTTGTAGTAGGATTTTAACTTTTTAGATTTTGTATCTAAATGAAAGTAATATCAATTTTGGCGGAAGTGCATGGGAATCGAACCCACCCGGGACGGTTTTAGCGCCCCACACCGGGTTTGAAGCCCGGGAGCCCCACCAGTGAGCTGCGCACTTCCGTGAGGCCCCAATAATATAGAGGCCGTATTTTTTGTCAACCACTTTATCGGACAAATCCGTAATGGACTTAACGCTTGATAGAAAGGCCCCATGATCGAACAAAATCGGCTCGCTAGAACATTCCAAGGCTTGGTATCAATCGACAGCGTGTCGAAAGAGGAAAGCCGCCTGGCACATTCGCTTGTCGCGACGCTTGGATCCATGGGTGCCGAAACCAGGATCGATGACGCCGATAAAGAGATCGGTGGTGATACAGGGAACCTTCTTGCCAGGTTTCCGGGCAACACACCGGCGGAACCTCTGCTGCTGAGCGCACATCTTGATACGGTGCAACCGGGAAAAGGCGTTACGGCCATATTGACGGACGGTGTATTCACCAGCGACGGAACCACGATTCTCGGGGCCGACGACAAGAGTGCCATCGCCATTCTGCTGGAGGTCCTGCATGTCCTTCAAGAAGACAGGATCCTGCATGGACCGCTGGAGCTTGTCTTGACGGTATGCGAGGAAATTGGTCTGTTGGGCGCCAAGCATTTCGATAGCGACTTCCTGAGCGCCTCATATGGTTATGTATTGGATGCCACGGACACCGATGGTATCGTGGTTCGGGCGCCGGCCGCCAATCGATTGAAATTTGTCGTTCACGGTAAATCAGCCCATGCTGGATCATCCCCGGAAAAGGGCATCAATGCCATTGAATTGGCGGCACGGGCGATCGCGAGTTTGTCGTTGGGACGTATTGATCGCGAAACCACGTGCAACATCGGTCTTATAGCAGGTGGCAGAGCGATCAATATTGTGCCGGATCAGGTTGAAGTCAGTGGGGAAGTTAGAAGCCACGACCCCAGCAAGTTGCAATCGGTTACCGACGGCATCGTGGCGTCTTTCGAAAGTGTTGTGGCGACCCATCGCTCTGGCGGCAAAGATGCCGGATTGCCTAAATTGGAGAAAAATATCGAACGAGAGTATTCGGGCACCCATATACCCGAGGATCATCGTATCGTGACCCTTGCCCGCCAAGCGGCCGACAACCTGGGCCGCAATATGATCAGCAAATTTTCCGGTGGAGGGTCGGACGCCAACATATTTTTTGAAAAGGGAATTATAACCGGGGTTCTGGGGACCGGGATGAAAGATGTCCACACGGTTGACGAATCGGTGCGACTCGACGAGATGGTAAAGGCTGCCGCACTGTTGATAGAGATCATCCGTCTCCAAGCCTCAGGCTAGTGCCCATCCGCGAAAAGCAGATGGCACGATTGCGTGTCTCATTTATGGATGGACACTAATTAATCGCAGCAGCCAGTATTCACAGACAACCTTCGGAAGAGGTCCACCTCCATGAAGTGGGAGGCTTGGATGGCCTGGTCTTTATTATCGGGGCGGTTTTAGGGCCAAGGCACAAGGAGGCGAAACTGCAAATCATTTAATGAACAGCGCTGCGCCGAAATGGATTTGCCGAACCTTGGTTCTTGACAAAAACCGATCCTGAGGTTAGACCCCGTCCATGAAATTTCGTCAAATTGCGGTGCTGTTTCTTGCCACTGGTTGCTATATCGGCAAAATACCGATTGCGCCGGGAACTTTCGGCTCGCTTTTTGCGTTGTTACCGTGTTTTCTGTTATCCCGTTTGCCATGGTGGGCAGAGATGGTTACTGTTGTCGTCTTTGCCGGCTGTGCCGTTATCGTGGCAGACGCGGCTGAAAAACTACTGAACGAAAAAGACCCGGGCAGCATCGTGATTGACGAAATCGCCGGGATGATGGTGACCCTGGCTGGTCTTCCATTTAACGGAGTGACGGTCGTATCCGGCTTCATCATTTTTCGAATTCTCGATATCACCAAGCCGTTTCCCATTCGCGCCATTGAACGACGTTTGAATGGCGGCACCGGTGTCGTCCTGGATGACCTGGCCGCTGGCGTTATGGGAAATATTCTGCTGAGGCTTATTTTATCGCTGACCGGAAACAGCCCCTCGTGACGACTGTTTTCCGGAACGCATCGTTTGGAGAAAGGAAATAAACCCTGATGACCGACGCTGTGCACGATACAAGGCCAGTACGGAGAGAAAAAAGCCGTCTGCGTGAGAACGTCGAAGCGATACTGGTTGCCATTCTGCTGGCTCTTTTTATTCGGACTTTCGTGGTGCAGGCATTTAAAATACCCTCTGGATCGATGAAAGATACCTTGCTGATCGGTGATCATATTTTGGTCAACAAGTTTATCTACGGAGTGAAGTTGCCGTACCTGCAAAAAGTGATCGTTCCGATCGGAAAACCGGATCGCGGTGATATCGTTGTCTTCAAATTCCCTGTTGAACCCGAAAAGGATTTTATCAAGAGGGTCGTCGGCATTGCTGGAGACACAATCGAAGGGCGCAACAAAAAAATATTTGTTAATGGAGAACCGATTGAAGAGCGCTATGCCAAAACAACGGATCCGACTGTCTACCCGGCAGGAATTCAAGCCAGGGACAATTTCGGGCCGATCACCGTACCGGAAGATTCGTTATTTGTCATGGGTGACAACCGCGATCAGAGCTTCGACAGTCGCTTCTGGGGATTTGTCAAACTAAAAGTCGTCAGCGGCAAAGCTTTCATGATTTATTGGTCTTGGGATAGTGATGATTTTTCGGTTCGTTGGAACAGACTCGGAGATTTGTTAAAGTAATAGGGCGACCTCTCTATTAAAAAAGATCCTGAAACCACTCTTAATCGGAATGAGTTATGAACCGGGCAGGATCACTATCGCTTACTTCATCTCCCGCCCAGGACAGGCCATAAAATACGCAGCCCCATCCCCGGTCAACGTCAGATAGAACCACCGCCGCAAGATCTTCTGGAAACATTTCGATAAATACGGTATAATTAACAGGTTAATTGGAACCGATTCGGTTTGTTTTGCCTTTGGGTCGTTCGAACCAGGCGCAGATCCCGGTGCGTGATGGGCATTATGCTGGGAGGAAATCGCCGGGCCCAAGGCAAAACCTTGGAATATAACTTATAATAAAGGTATGTGTTGAATGACGGCCATTTCCCAACCGCATATTCTGGTTGTAGATGACGAACTGAGCATGCGTGAATTGCTCGAGTTCCTGCTTTCGCGGGAAGGCTACAGAGTATCCCTTGCAGAAAACGGCCGCCGGGCCATTGCTATGCTCGATAAGCAGACCTACGACCTGTTGCTGTGCGACATCAAGCTGGGTGACATGACCGGCCTGAATGTCCTGAAGGCCGCAAAGACCAAAGATCCGGATACAACCGTTATAATGATATCCGCATTCGCGACCACGGAAACAGCCGTTGAAGCCATGAACATGGGCGCCTATGATTATGTGCCCAAGCCGTTTGACAATGAAGAACTGAAGCAAACGATCGCCAAGGCGCTCGACCTGAAGACAATTGAACATGAAAAAGAGATTATAGAAGACGAGCTCAAGAAGAATCTTCATTTTGATCTGATTGTCGGCAACAGTCCGGCCATGCTTCACATATATAAAATGATCCGCCAGGTGGCGCCGACGCGCACCAATGTTCTCATAACCGGCGAGAGCGGAACCGGGAAGGAGCTCATTGCTCGGGCTATTCACCAGGAAAGCGGCCGCCGTGACAATCAGTTTGTGGTTATAAATTGCGGCGGGATACCGGAAACCTTGATGGAGAGCGAGCTTTTCGGTCATAAAAAGGGCTCCTTTACCGGCGCTACTCATGACAAAAAGGGCCTTTTCGAGGTGGCTGACAAAGGTACGATCTTTCTGGATGAAATCGGTGAGCTCAGCTTGCCGATTCAGGTCAAACTTCTGAGGGCTATCCAGGAGCGAACATTCAAACCGGTGGGCGGCAGCGAAGATTTATCGGTTGATATTCGTATTATTGCGGCGACCAATAAACAGGTGGAAAAAGAGGTGATCGAGGGCAATTTCAGGGAGGACCTTTTCTACCGCTTGAATGTCATCGAAATCAAGATGCCCCCGTTAAGGGACCGCAAAGGTGATCTGCGGACCCTTGCTCAGCACTTTCTTGATAAATATTCCCGGGAAATGGGTAAAAAAATCTCAAAAATATCTTCATACGCCATTGATATGCTCAACAAGTATGATTTTCCGGGCAACATTCGCGAATTGGAGAACCTTCTTGAACGCAGCGTGGCGCTTTCCACCACCAACATCCTGCTACCGGACAGTCTGGCACTTTCCATCCACAAGCGCCGCTGGATTGAGGGTATAAGGGACAGGCGTTTTGACCTTGATGAGGTTTCCCAAGGCGTTTCCCTGGACAGCATCCTGGAAGAAATCGAACGCGCTTACCTGCTAAAGGCGCTTGAGGTGACCAACGGAAACAAAAACAAGGCCGCTGAGCTTCTGGGCATCAGCTTCCGGTCGATGCGCTACCGCTTGGACAAACTGGGGACAAACTCCGACTAACGTCACGTTCGGCCTTCTTGCAATGCCATTCAAATCGAGACCCCTAATTTAAATTACTATCTGAACGACAATTTTCTCAAGAGCGATTTCTCGTCCGAGCCCATTTATGCGCGTCTGCCTCGCCAATTTATATTCCATCTATTCCCATTATTCCTGACAAAATTTGTCAACCTCCTAACAAATTTCGGTTTGCTGAAATGGTTTTTTCCCGGGCAGGGGTCCACGTTTCATTTGGGAATTATATTATATTAACAATTACAAAGTGTTATAAAATAACGATGCACCATCTTTACTGTGGCATGCGCATTGCATTGTGAACCAGCAAACATGATTGATAGCAGAAAATAAACCGATTCACAGCAGATGCAGAAGGAGGTGGCGCAGAAAATAGACGGAAGGGCAACCCAGAAATTCATTTACTTTAATTGGCACTGATATAATTAACCACGTTTACTTCAAGGAGGTCCCAACATGTTACAGAAATTGAGAGGCAACAATCAAAAAGGTTTTACCCTGATCGAACTTATGATCGTTATTGCGATCATCGGAATCCTGGCCGCCATCGCGATTCCCAACTTCATCGCATACCGCGACAAGGCCTTCTGCAGCTATGGCGAGCAGGATGCCCAGAGCGTAGCGGCTGCCATGGCGTCATACTTCTCCGAGCCGGATCACACCACGACGCCAACGGTTCAGGATCTGATCGATACAGAGCAGCTCTCCACCAACAACTCCTCGACGAGTATTACGATCGACGAAACCACAACGTCTGGCGTTACCGCTATTTTGGTTGAGGACGACTCCAACCGTTGCCCCAGAAGCACCGAGTATTTCAAAACAATGGGTGGCGCGCAGGGGTATTGGCAATAAACCTGTACGCTGGTATCTAATTGTGAATGAAAAAGGGGGGGTAAATGCCCCCCCTTTTTCATTTAAAGATAAGGAATTATGGCAATCAACCAGGATTAATGATAAAATATAACCCGTCTTTATAGAGTGAATATGCAACAATAGTCATAGCCAGTGCAACCCATACCGAAATGATCAAATTTCTTTCTGCGGATCTTCAGTCTAAAACAAATCCCGGCATGCATTCGCGGTGCGTCATAGCGTTTGGCATTTTAGCGGTTTTAGTTGTCCTCATCTACAGTAACTCTTTTCAGGCGTCCTGGCACTTCGACGATTATGAAAACGTCGTAAGAAATCCCCGCGTCCAGATCAAGGACATACAGCCGTCAACCATCTATCTTACATTTTTTGCTTCACCGGAAGGCAAGCGCAATCCATATCGTTCTCTGGCATACCTCACCTTTGCACTCAATGCCTATTTCGGGGGTAAAGATGTCGGCGGATATCATGCCGTCAATATTTCCGTTCATGTCGCCACGGCGTTTTTGCTTTTCCTTACCGTGATGAAATTATTCGAAACACCGAAACTTTCTCGCCGTTCCAACAACAATGCATTTTTTATTGCTCTATTGGCCGCTGCTCTCTGGGCGGCCAACCCCATCCAAACCCAGGCCGTCACATATATTGTCCAGCGGATGACCTCCATGGCGGCCATGTTTTATATATTAGGGCTCTATTGGTACATCGTCGCCCGCCTCT
>Ga0316201_10002810_pt1 | contig 12588 bp, 16 predicted proteins | sample CS6wburrow_MG_FD_204516 | JGI IMG/M metagenome (GOLD analysis project Ga0316201, IMG submission 204516) | Coastal sediment microbial communities from Delaware Bay, Delaware, United States - CS-6 worm burrow | ecosystem: Environmental > Aquatic > Marine > Coastal > Sediment | place: USA... | reverse complement strand
CTGGAAGATGATTTTGGCTCACTGAAAGTCAAATACGACAAACTGATCAAGCCGGCACGTACCGCCAAGGGTAAATATGTTGTCAGCGTCAACTTTGAACGCATAAAAGACAAGGAACGTATCCGCTTCAAAGATTCCGGTGATAAAAATTATACTGTCGTTACAGAAAAAGAGTTGCACAGCAAACTCGAAAAACTCAAGAAACAGCATCCGAAAAAACTATATATAAAAATTGTTATCCCGAAGGAAAGCGGACTCACCTACAGCGAGGCATGGACATTTATGAAAGGGCTATTGCAAAAGTATGATTATTATTACCAGGAATAATCGATATTTCGCTTAGTATAAACGGGTATTAACACTACAATAATACAGCGCCACAGGTGTATTTAGCTATATAACGACTTATAAACTATACTAGCTGATAAAAGAAATCATCAGGGATGCAGATACGGACCAGGATCGGGACAATCAAACAAGTCAAAAACATTAATCAGGCTTGTGAGCGCGATTATGACCAGATTGAGATTGTTATTACTACTATTCACTGCCTGCACATATGCAGCAGGCGCGTCTGCGAATGAGGCAATATACCCGCTGGTCACCTACAAGTGCAACGAGCAAGCTGATATCATAACCCTGACTAATTCTATACTGAAGGGTAAAGATGGCGCTTCTTACAAATATTCGGATGAAGATGGCACCTACTCGCCATGGGACCTGGTCGAGATCGACCGCAGGACTGAACGCACCCGTATCGTGAGAACAAAAAAGATCGTAAAGACCTGTAAACTTAGTTCTGGCGAATACACCATCACCATCGAACCGCAGGTTTTCAGCAAAAACCTCAGTGGCGCCTGCGGCACATCGATCTCATCGGCCTTCACCGTAAGCCTGGATGGCTTTGATGTCCGTGAACGTACCCCATTTGAGGATTTCTGCCGCGGCAACTCGCCAATAATCACTCGTGTTACCGTATTCGGCAAGACCGGTGAAGTAAAGGTTAAACGCCTGCCGCGATATAAGTTTTACTGACAGGCAGCTGGCCACAAAAGGCCTGTTTCTCCGTTGGCCAGCCGCCTCTGCTAAAAAGCACACAGCCCTTTCTAGCCGACCAGCTTTGTCTGTTGTATCCCGTCATTTTCCTGTTATCATAGCGCTTTGTTCTGATAATCACTTACTGCCACCACTCTCAAAACAGGTAAATTAATGATGCGATTAAATATAAAAAACACAAGACTCAAGAGTTCAGCACTGCTAACTTTCTTATCCCTGTTGCTTGTATCATCCTGGTCTTTTGCATATAACGGGCCTGTGCAAGATCCTCGAATCAAAGCATTATATACACCGACCGATCCCGCATATATCATCCAAACCACGCTGCAGAAGATAACCACGTTCAGCAGCAACTCGGACAAGGTCAACCCGGTGCAGCTCCGCGGCTTTATCGAAAACGAGATCATCCCGCATTTTGATTTTGACAACATGTCCCACTGGATAACAGGCCGTTATGCCCGCAACATGTCTGCCAAGGACAAGTCGGATTTTCAGCGTAACCTGCGTGAGACATTCTTATCCAGCCTGTCGAAACACCTCGGCAGCTTCGACGCGGAAAATACAACAGTAAAATTCCTCAAGACACGCTACCGTGGACGCGATGAATCTTTTGTCAGCACCAATATCTATCGCCCTGACACGTTGCCTGTTCGACTGGATTTCCGCATGCGTCGTGATGGCGATGACTGGAAGATCATCGACGTTAAAGCCAATGGCTCAAGTGCCGTCCTATACTATCGTCGCCACTTCATTGCCGAATTACGCGAGTTTGATCGACAGAGCCGTCGCCTTTACTAGAACAGCATTATCAAAGAAACCAGCCAGGACAATGAACCTGGGCGCAGAATCCTGGTCTTCATAGGGTGATGAAAACTCTTAGAGACCATGGTTTACACGTTAATGAACGGCAACACTGAAATCAGCCAGCACAGACCAAAACGGAAACGTGGCGGTCTGTTTGTCATTGCAGCCTTCATCATCGGGCTGGTCATCCTCACTCGGCAGGAACCGGTCAACACCATAACCTGCGATGCAAGTACCATTGCCAGCAAGCCAGACGTTATAATGCTAGGCGCATGGTGGTGCACATACTGTTATCAGGCGAAGCGATATTTTCAACAGAACGATATCCATTACTGCGAGTACGATATGGAAAACACCGTGGAAGGCAGGCGTCTATACCAGGAAAATGGTGGTGGTGCGGTACCCATCTTATTCATCGGCGAATATCAGCTAAGCGGTTTTAGTGAACAACAGATCGAAGCTGCATTAGCTTTACTCAACAGATAATCATGCTTACGAAATTACAAAAATTTTTTGAACAGTACCTTGGCAAAGATACAGAATCTGCGATACCGCTGGAGCGTCGCCTGCAGATGGCATCCGCAGCACTGATGGTTGAGATGCTGCATGTCGATGACCAGGTGACGACCGAGGAAGATGAAAAGCTACGCCAGTTGCTGACACAGCGCTTCATGCTGGACAGCAGTGAGATAGAATCACTGATCGATCTGGCACATAATGAGAAGCATGAGGCCACCGACTATTATGAGTTCACTTCCTTATTGAACTCGCATTACTCACAACAACAGAAAATAGATCTGGTTGAAGATCTGTGGCAACTCGCCTATGCCGACCATCAACTGGATAAATACGAAGAACACCTGTTGCGTCGCTTAGCTGATCTACTGCACGTACCGCATCAAGACTATATCCGCACCAAACACAAAGTCCTGGATTCGTGATCAAGATAAGCGGTGGTTAATGCAGGGAGCTCTCGGAACCCCACATATTATTGTAACGTTCAACGACCTCACGCACTTCTTCCGGGTAACCGATCAGCTCCATCTGCTGCTTGCCTTCTTTGAAGAACTGCCTCGCATCCTGCGGCAGATTTTGTATCAACGCATCATATGCCTGTTCTATCAGCTCGGGCTGATGACTGCGTGTGGCCACGATGCCATAGTTGAGGTTAAGCACCCGCCAGGGACGCATCATATTACTCTGGTCGATGTCACGTCTGATCTCGTTGTCACAGGCGTCGATAACCTCCTTGATCACTGCTGCAAGATCAGCCAGCATATGCGGCTCAGTGAGCTCATTTGCATACCCGGCAAGTGAATTTACCAGCATATCGATCTGAGACAACTTGCCACCATGACGCGCAACCCATAATGAAACAGGCACACTCAGACGTATCAACTCCCGGTTTTGCTCACCGGTTTTATCCTGCACATGTGCCACCATGCCTTCGAGCAAGTCCAGTATATATTGACCTATCTTGCTGATATCCTTTTCTTCCAGCAGCCCCATACTCTCTGCACTCATATCTTTCTGCACGGCGCTATCAGCATCTGCTCTCGCCATTACATCTATCGCCTGGTCCATCGCTGCCAACAGCGCTCGTGGTGAATTCACATCCTGATCACCCTGATCTTCATCCTCGATATACTCGGCCACAGTATTATGAAACAGGTCTCGAAAAGTATTAGCTTTAAATGAAAAATCCATCGTTTTAGTCTCAATTCACTACATTATTGCCAGCTATTATAAGTTAATATAAGCAGCAATACATTTACGGTTTTAATGGAATACGATGAGATTACTGCACACCATGCTCCGCGTTGGAAACCTGGAGCGATCAATAAAATTTTATACTGAAGTTCTGGGCATGGAGTTGCTACGTCAGAAAGACTACCCGGAAGGCAAATTTACCCTCGCCTTCCTTGGCTACGGGGATGAGAAACATAACACTGCACTGGAGCTTACCTATAACTGGGATACTGACAGTTATGACCTGGGCAATGGTTTTGGACACCTGGCAATCGAAGTAGATGATGTTTACCTGGCCGCAGACAAGATACGCGCCCAGGGAGGGAAAATCATCCGTGAACCGGGACCAATGAACGCAGGCACCACCCTGCTGGCTTTCGTCGCAGACCCGGATGGTTACGAGATCGAACTGCTTCAGCCAAAATCCTGATCTTCGTCACTGACAGCTACTGATTAATGAAACCTGAACTTATAGCGTCACCAGGTATGATGGAAGACCTGCTCGAGCGATTAACAGGTGTGACTTTGATCGCTGTCGATACCGAGTTTTTTCGTGAAACGACCTATTATCCGCAACTCGCACTGGTACAGATTGCAACCGCTTCGATCGTTGCCTGCATCGATCCGCTCGCGTTCGATGCTAAAGCTGCATTAAGGAAACTGTTATTAGATGACAGCATCACAAAAATCTTTCACTCCTGTTCTCAGGATCTCGAGGTGTTATTTTACTACCTCGGTGAAGCACCAGGCGCCATCTATGACACTCAGATTGCCAACGCACTGCTGACCGAACATCACCAGATCGGCTATGCCTCACTGGTGGAAGATGAACTGGGTAAAGTGCTTGATAAATCACAGACACGGACAAACTGGCTACAACGGCCTTTGACCCAAAAGCAACTGCAGTATGCTGGCGATGACGTATTTTACCTCTACCAGTTACAGCACCTGCTCGATGACAAACTTCAGCGACTTGGAAGAAAAAGCTGGTTTGAAGAAGAGTCTTCAAAACTTCTCGATGACAGCAACAACTTCCAGGTGGCCGAAGAACATCTCTGGCGACGTGTGAAAGGTGCGACCAGGTTGAACCGGAAGCAGCTGGCCACCGTGCAAGCCATCGCTGTCTGGCGTGAAGCACTGGCCCAGAAAAAAGACAAGACCAGGCGCAAGATACTGGCCGACGAAATCATCGTCAACCTGGCTGTAACACCGCCAGAGAATCTAATCACCATGGACCAGCTCATCGACCGCAGGTACCACTTTGAAGACGAAGATAAACAACAGTTATTTGACGTTATTACAGCATCACTGGAAACACCCAGGGAGCAATGCCCCGACAACCAGTTCAATGCGCTGGACAATGAACAGAAGTCAACACTCAAAAAACTTCAGCAACTAGTCAATAAAAAAGCGGAAGAACTGGGAATCTCTACAGCCATACTGGGTTCGAGAAAGGAACTGGAGCAATTAATCTTATGGCATGGCGAGACAGCCGCAGCAAACGCTTCAAAACTGAGTATCTTGCAGGGATGGCGCTTACGATGTATCGGTCAGCAACTGATCGATAACATGAAATAAACGTTGTTTTGCATCATTAACAGTAATACTATTTAAAACAGGTTCCTTTTTTGCTTGAAAGTCTTTATAAAACAAGCCATTATACTGATCATTAATCAACGCGAACCAACGAACAATAAACAGGCTCTACAATAGAGCCGACAATAACACAGTGATATACGATGAGGAGTCAGCATGCATAGTCAAGTCAACAAACTTATTAAAGTAATATTTCTATCTGCAATAGCACTGTTCAGCCTGAACAGCTACGCCGAGAGCTCGAAAGAGTTTGGTGATTACGTCGTGCACTACAATGCATTCAGGAGTGATACGATATCACCCGAGATCGCAAAACAGTATGGTCTCGCCCGTGCCAACAACCGGGTTCTTATTAATATCGCCCTGCTGAAAAAGGTCCTGAACACCACTGGAAAACCTACCGCAGCCGAGGTCACAGGTCATGCCAGCAACCTGACAGGCCAGCTCAAACAGCTCGAATTCAAAGAGATCAAAGAAGGAAACGCCATCTATTATCTCGCTGAAACAAAGATCAGCGATGGCGAATTCCTGAAATTTGATCTAAAAATAGTCCCTGAAGGCGAAACACGCGCTGCCCGATTACAGTTCGACAAGCGATTCTTTACCTATTAGGATTGCACTATACGAACAGAGTACGAAGAAAAAGCCAGGTTTCCTGGCTTTTTTTGGTGCTGAGAAAGCGGCAAGTAAAAGCACTCTGTCAATGAATCTGTCGCGGAACGCCCCTGTCATGTGACAACTTCGTTTCTACCACCTGCTTGCCTATCAATACGATGTAACCATGATGCCGCTCTCCGTAATCTAACGATTGATCATCACTGTATTCAAAACTGTACAGGCGGCAGATCTGAACATAACCAGCGCCCCCCCTCCTCAGCCAGCTGCGCTGCCTCGTCACCGTCGCATCCAGCAATTGCAGGCCAGCCGTAGCACACTTCTTTTTACATACATAAAGTGCAACCTCATTACTCCGCTGAGTATCCCACCAGTACCAAAAAGCGGCTAAAATCAGAATTATTAACAGTAAATCATCCATCTTCGCATATTACTTACTCACAATGATTTCATCGTACATGAATTTCCGATAAAATCACCCGTTAAATACGATAATTAGAAAAAGCCCTGAAATTTAATCAATGAGAAATATTATGCCTGCCGATTCGGACCCTAACACTCGCCCTTCTTCATACAGTTACGAAGACCTGCTGACATGCAGCCGCGGTGAACTGTTTGGCCCCGGCAATGCACAACTGCCTGCGCCTAACATGCTGATGATGGACCGTATCACGCACATCTCAGAGACCGGCGGCGCTTTTGATAAAGGCGAGATAAAAGCCGAGCTCGATATAAAACCTGACCTGTGGTTTTTCAAGTGCCACTTTGAAAATGACCCGGTCATGCCCGGCTGTCTCGGCCTCGACGCGATGTGGCAACTCGTCGGTTTCACACTCGGCTGGAGAGGCCATGCAGGCAGGGGACGTGCTTTAGGGGTTGGCGAAGTCAAATTTACAGGTCAGGTATTACCGACCGGTAAACTGGTTCAGTACCAGATAGATATCAAGCGCGTTATCGCGCGCGGCCTGGTAATGGGTATCGCTGAGGGATCTATGTCGATCGATGGTCGTGAGATCTATACAGCAAAAAATTTACGTGTTGGTCTGTTCACTTCAACAGAAGATTTTTAAGGTATTGTAATGAAACGAGTCGTAATTTCTGGAATCGGCATAGTCTCATGTCTCGGCAACGATAAGAATGCTGTACTGGACTCACTGCAACAGGGTCGTTCTGGCATTAAATTCAATCAACAGTATGCTGACATCGGCATGCGCAGCAATATCGCCGGCAGCGTCGATATAAATATCGATGACTTTATCGATAGAAAAGTAAAACGTTTTATGGGTGATGCTGCCGCATTTGCATATATTGCGATGCAACAGGCCATAGATGACGCGAAACTCGACGATAGCCTGGTTTCTAATGTTCGCACCGGAATCGTCATGGGCTCAGGCGGTGCTTCTTCAGCCAACCAGGTAGAAGCTGCTGATATCCTTAGAGAAAAAGGTATACGCCGCGTTGGCCCGTACATGGTACCCCGTACCATGGCCAGTACTGTGTCTGCCTGCCTGGCAACACCGTTCAAGATCAAGGGCGTAAACTACTCCATCAGTTCAGCCTGCGCCACCAGCACACACTGTATAGGTAACGCCTATGAACTCATCCAGATGGGTAAACAGGACATCGTCTTCGCCGGAGGCGGCGAAGAAGAACACTGGTCGCTGAGTATGCTGTTCGATGCCATGGGTGCGCTATCGACGAAATACAACGAAACACCGGAAAAAGCCTCGCGCACCTATGATGCCGACCGTGACGGATTCGTTATCGCCGGTGGTGGCGCCTGTGTCGTCGTGGAAGAGCTCGAACACGCACTCAAACGTGGCGCACCGATCTATGCTGAAATCGTCGGTTATGGTGCAACTTCTGACGGTGTTGACATGGTCGCACCTTCAGGTGAAGGCGCTATACGCTGCATGCAGATGGCTACTCATGGTATCGAAGAAAACCTGGATTATATCAATTCCCATGGCACCAGCACCCCGGTAGGTGACACCAAGGAGCTGTATGCCATTAAAGAAACCTTTGGTGACAGGATACCACCGATTAGTTCCAGTAAATCACTGGCAGGCCATTCACTGGGAGCATCAGGCGCCCAGGAAGCCATCTACACTATGCTGATGATGCAGAACAATTTTATCCAGGCATCTGCCAACATAGAAAACATCGATGAGAACGCGGCAGACATGCCTATCGTCACCCAGCGAATGGATAACGTCGACATCAACCTCGCGATGTCCAATAACTTTGGATTTGGTGGCACTAACGCTTGCCTGGTGATGAAAAAATTTAAAGAATAATTAGTGACTTAGCTGAACTTTGCTATTCTGGTGCTACACTTGTAATTATTATAAAAATAACCAAATATCAGACAGCAAGCTCATGAATAGTTTACTTACTAAAAAATATATGAAGTTCAACGGTTTAGCGTTAGATAATTTGACCAGGAAGCGCATATCAGTCCCCCTGATTGCCACCGTGATTTTATCTGTATTTTCCACTGGCACCCTGGCCAATCGCCCCGCTATGGACGATGAACCGGCAGCAGTAGAAACAGCAAACCAGACTGAGATGCAGACTGATCAGGGCTCCCTGCAACACCGCCCGGAGGCAGAAGCACCTTCAGCCGTCGAAGCGATGATGCAACGTCAATCTCAGCAGAACACCTATACCCAACAGAGTGGTGACGTACTTCAGCTGCCCGCGAAAGAGATGCAGCCGGGTGAGACCATCAAGATCCAGTTACTCGATTATCCTCGCCGCGGTATGAGCATGGATAGAGTAGAGCAGGAATTCGGGCAGCCTATGGCGACCTCTGAAGCCGTTGGTAAACCTCCGATCTCACACTGGACCTACAACGACCGCATCGTCTACTTTGAATACTCCACCGTATTGCACGTGGTGGCTCGCTAGACGCTAACACGATAAAGCGCAAGCCAGGCCATTTGTCGAACGCCCCGTCATCAGCTAACAAAGCACCCCAGCCTGTTAGCTTTTCTGATTTAGCCGCCAGCCCTTTACAACGATTACATAACTCCCTTCTGGACAGGAAAGGTGTCGAAGTCTACGTCAAACGCGATGACCTGATCCACCCACAGTTCGGTGGCAATAAATGGCGTAAACTCAAATACAACCTCATCCATGCCCGGGAAAAACACTACGATACCCTGTTAACATTTGGCGGCGCCTGGTCTAACCATATATATGCAACCGCAGCAGCCGCCAGACACTTTGGTTTTGACAGCATCGGTATGATTCGTGGTGAAAAACATACGCCACTCAATAATACATTGGCTTTTGCGGAAGATTGCGGCATGCAACTGCATTATGTCGACCGTGCCCGTTACCGACAAAAGCATCAGCAGGAATACCTGGAGAAAATTCAGCAGGATTTTGGTGACGTCTACCTGCTGCCTGAAGGCGGCAGTAATGAGCTGGCACTGAAAGGCTGTGAACAGATCGTGCACGAGATAAATGATGAAATCCAGCAAAGCTTTGATGTCATATGCTGCGCCAGTGGTACGGGTGCGACACTTGCGGGACTGGCGCGAGCCATCTCTGACAGCCAGTTAGCGATCGGCTTTTCAGCTCTCAAAGGCGGTAGTTTTCTATCGGACGAGGTCGCAAGCTTTCTGCACGGTACTGCCCGAGGCACAGAGACAAACCCGTCGACAAACAACTGGCAAATTGAGCTGGACTTCCACTTCGGTGGCTACGCAAAGATCGATGACCAACTGCTCAGTTTCATGAACCAGTTTCAATCACAGCATGGTTTTGAACTTGATGCTGTTTATACCGGGAAAATGTTTTACGGCCTGTTTCATCGTATAGAGAGCGGATATTTCAAACCCGGCACGGTCATCGTAGCTGTACATAGTGGTGGACTACAGGGCAACAAAGGGTTTAATCTTTAGCCTTGCTCGGGCTTATAAAATTGAATAAAAGATAATATGCAGACACAGTGTCCACATTGCGCAACACGATTTCGCGTTACTGAAAGCCAGGTTAATACCGCTGACGGTTATGTACGTTGCAGCGTTTGCAAACAGGTTTTCAACGCCATTGAGGTTGCTGAAGCCGATGATCAACAGCCCTCCTTACTCAGACAGGAGCATTCTACAGACGCTAACGATACCGGTAACAATGTGTCTGTAGCCGACTTCGAGCGATCCTGTGATGACACAGGAGGAAGTATAGAAAACGATACATCAGACAATAGTGAAACTGAAAACATCGATTTCAGTAAAACATCTGCGACCGATGAGCTGCGTAAAGATGCTTTTGACTTTTTTGATGAAAAATCAAACGAGTCACTGCCACATGTAGTTCCAGAGAAGTTCAAAGAAAGCCATGACCCGGATTCTTCAGGATTAGTATCAAGTTTATTATGGGGCGTGGGCACGTTAATGTTAACGGCCACCCTGCTTATCGAATACGCCTGGTTTAACCGCGACCAGCTAAACCAGGTGCCCCAACTTAGAGCCTGGTCTGAAAAGATATGCCAGCAGATTGAGTGCAAGGATATCTCGATGCGGGATCCGGCAAAGATAGAGCTTATCTCGAGAAATGTTTACTCACACCCCAATGAAAAAGGCGCATTGATGGTGAATGTCACCATGAAAAATCACGCTGAATTCGCTCAACCCTTCCCTGTCATGCAGATCTATTTCTCTGACGTACGCGGCAGCAGTGTTGCAGCACGTCGTTTTTTGCCAGATGAGTATCTCCCTAAAGAACTGCTTTCCGATAGCAGCGATTCGCCACTGCTATTAGAGCCGGATACTCATATGACCTTTACCATGGAGATACAGGATCCGGGGAAACAGGCGATGACATATGAATTCGACTTCTTATGACACACCTGAGCATCTTTAAATACATCCCGGGTTTATCGTTGTACTGTTTTTAAGCTTTAAGAGTATGTAAAATACAGGCCTGATGATCATTGGCGAACACATACTGGAAAACCCTGTAATTCTGGCTCCTATGGCCGGTGTTACTGACCGCCCGTTCAGAAATCTGTGTTACCAGCTGGGTGCAGACCTCTGTGTCTCCGAGATGGTAACCTCCGAAAAGCATCTGTGGAACTCCAGAAAGACACGACTGAGACTGAACCACCAGGGTGAAACAGGTATTCGCAGTGTTCAGATTGCCGGCACAGACCCCTTTAAACTGGCCGCTGCTGCACAGTTTAATGTCGATAACGGTGCCGAGATTATCGATATCAATATGGGCTGCCCGGCAAAAAAGGTCTGTAACGTACAGGCTGGTTCTGCCCTGCTAAAAGACGAAGCACTGGTAAAGCAGATCCTCAGCACGGTGGTTGAAGCGGTAGACATCCCGGTAACACTTAAGATACGCACTGGCTGGGATGAAAACAATAAGAATGCCATTAATATTGCCAGGATTGCTGAACAGAGCGGTATCCAGGCGCTTGCAGTCCACGGCAGAACACGTGCGGATGCATACCGCGGCGAAGCTGAATACGATACCATCGCCGCTGTAAAAGCTGCTGTAGGCATCCCTGTTATCGCCAACGGCGACATAAACAGCCCGCAGAGAGCGAAACAGGTTTTAGATCACACACAGGCTGATGGCCTGATGATCGGGCGAGCAGCACAGGGCAACCCATGGATATTTCAGCAGATAAAACACTATTTGAAGGAAGGCCGTTTACTGTCGAAGCCAGATAACGACGAAACTCGCAGAGTATTAACTGACCACCTGGAAAATCTATATGGTTTTTATGGCGAACTCTCTGGCGTACGTATCGCACGTAAGCACATAGGGTGGTATATTAAAGCAGCAACGATCAACAATCCGCAGGGAGCAGAATTGTTCAGAAAGGAAATAAACCAGGTGAATGATGCGAACACTCAACTTGAACTGGTTACCGAATTTTTCAACATACAACGTACCCCTTTAGCGGCATGAGCAGCATGAGCGATCAAGATTTTCAAACAACGACACCAGGCATAAACCAGACCAGTGAAAATCAGACACAGGAAATATCACAACTCAGTCACGCGGTAAAACACTCGATACGCCGTTACCTCTTCGAACTGGAAGGCACCCAGCCGAACAACATGTATGAACTGGTACTAAGGCAGATCGAGCAACCGTTATTTGAAGCCATCCTGGAACACACCAAGGGTAACCAGTCACGGGCAGCAGAGATGCTGGGGCTGAATCGCGGTACCCTGCGTAAGAAGTTACGTAGTTATAATCTACATAAATAACAAATCACTATAATTTGAGTGCTTATTCTGGCGCTGCTTCATCGTTTATCTGATTCATGAGTTATTACCTTTTTCGGTAAATACATCATGTCGCTGTACTGGTGTTTAGCATTTACCTTGGGTTTTTTTCAGGCATTGCGGGTCTCGCCCCGCGGGCGAGGTACTCGTGTCTGGTCTGATGGTTTCTCTTTTTGACGTTGCTTAGGTACGTGAATTTATACCGTGAGTTTCGCCTTTTACGGCGAGTTACTTTTCTTTATGAATAACATCCATGTTATTCACCCTGCGGGCCGAGCAGAGCTCGTTCAAATTTGTTCCGAACAAATTTAGTCTATAGCAAAAGAAAAGTAACCAAAAGAATGCCATCCCGCTCTGTTTGCCCCGAGAAAAACACTCGGGGTGCCTGAATTCATCACTGTTGGTAGAGCAAATTCGCCATGGACGGCGAATTTAGTCCTGTGCGCCCGGATGGCGCATCAGGGCGGGCTCGTAGGCAACAGTGATGAATTCAGCAAACAAAAAAGGAAAGTAA
>Ga0316201_10002809_pt1 | contig 12594 bp, 8 predicted proteins | sample CS6wburrow_MG_FD_204516 | JGI IMG/M metagenome (GOLD analysis project Ga0316201, IMG submission 204516) | Coastal sediment microbial communities from Delaware Bay, Delaware, United States - CS-6 worm burrow | ecosystem: Environmental > Aquatic > Marine > Coastal > Sediment | place: USA: Delaware... | reverse complement strand
CAGCGCAGTTTTTGGTACGGTCAAAGCGGTCACAAGCAGCGGTGCCGAACGCACTCTTCATCAGGGCGATTCGGTGTACGCCAATGAATTGATTACCACCTCCGATCTCAGCGGTGTCAGTATCGACTTCAGGAATGGCGGACGCATCGATCTTGGACGTAATTCCGAAGCGATGCTCGACAGCGATGTATTCGGCCCTACGGATGTGGACGAGTCAGAGCTTGCCAGCTCGATTGAAGCGGCCCAGCAGGCGATACTGGCTGGTGCCGATCCGGCGGCGATACTCGGCGCCCCTGCAGCAGGAGGAGGGGGGGGCGAAACGCTCTCCTCTTCGGCCAGTCCGCCACCGATCATTGAACGCACCGGGCAGCAGGTTACCCCGGAGAGCGGTTTTGAGACCCAGGGGCTGATTCAGCCGGAGTTCGCCGATCCGCCGGAACAGCAGGGATTCACTGCCGGGCAGACAGCGGATACGGCGGATACCAACGCGCCGCCGGTTGCCGTTGATGACTTGGTGCTGTCCAATATAGTGGACGGATCGGCCATCCTGATACCGGCAGCCGTGCTGATGGTCAACGACAGCGACCCCGATGCCGATCCGCTGAGTCTGGTTTCGGCCCAGAACCCCCGATTGGGCAGCGTCTCCTGGAGTGCGGATACGGTGGCATTTGTTCCAGACCAGGTTTTTGGTGACAGCGCGACCAAAAAAATGGAGCCGGCCGAGCACAGCGGCAGTAATAATGACAACCCGCACTCAGCGATGGCGTATCAGCGCAGTGATTTTGGCAAGCCGGATGCCGCTGATATGGGATCTATCAAGTACCAGGACGGCTCCCTTAACAGTGCGCTCTTCAGCGGAAGCATCAGCGATATCGTTGATCAGAGCCAGGAGAGTGTGATCCGGGACCAGGATTGGCTGAAAGTCGATCTGCTTGCCGGAGAGAGGCTGATTCTCGACGTGGATCAGGGCGACGACGGCGACCGCGACGTCGGTTTCGACGACAATGACGTCGATATGTATCTCGAATTGTACGACAGCAGCCTTAATCTGGTGGGCGCCAATGATGATGCACCCGCGGATACTACCAGTTTCGGCGGATCCGGCTCGGTCATGAGCGGCTACCATTCCAACTCCCTGGACTCCTATCTGGAGTATCAGGTGCAGCAGGACGGCACTTACTATATCAAGGCATCAGCCTGGGACAACTCGGTGTTTGATGTCTATTCGGACGACGGCGTCTACGATCTTTGGATCTCGATAGAAAACCCTCAGTTCGACAGCCCAATGTTCGATTACACCATTGAGGACGGCCGATCGGGAAGCGACAGTGCCGTTGTCACCATCAGTCTGGCTGACAGCACCACAGTCAGTGGCGGTGCCGCCAACGATATTCTGATCGGCCGCAACGGTTCCGGTTCGCTGCTGTTGGGTCAGAGTGGCGAAGATACGCTGCTTGGCGGGGATGGTGACGACAGCCTTCAGGGTGGCGTGGGTAGCGACCTGCTCAATGGCGGTGGCGGCGACGACGTCTATATCTTCAAGGTGGATGAGGGTGGAAGCGACAGGATCCAGGACTATCAGATCGGTGAGGATGTACTCGATATCTCCGAACTGCTGACCGGAATCGACGTAAACCCGGGCAATCTGAGCTCTTTTGTGCAGATCGACAGCGCCGGTGACCTGCGGCTGGATCTTTCCGGTAACGGCAATTTTTCCGGTAGCACTGTCGCCCATCTGGATGGGATATCGAGCGGTGCCAGCGTCACGCTGTTGGTGGATGCCGGCGCTACCCTGGATCTGATTGTCTGATTCTTACCCTCTGGCGAAGCCCGACTGAGTATTCCCGCACATAGGCGGGGCACAACAATGTCGTTTCCATTTAAAAAATGTTAGCATCCACAACGGCGCTGCTGGCGGTGAAGCCATTGACGGCTAGAACTCAAGGCCGGGGCCGCAGTAATGGACCGGAGTCTCAGCAACTTTCGATTGAGCAACTCCCCGGAGTTTTTAATATGCCGAACAAGGCCTTGCCTGCCTGCCTGCTCGTATGGATGATTACCGCCGCCGGTTCGAGCACGGCCTATACATTGACCGAAGCGGTCCAGCGAGCACTGAATACCAACCCCGAAGTTCTGGCAGAGACCAGTCAATACCTTTCACGCAAACAGGAGCTGGAGGCAGTCCGGTCCGGCTACCTTCCCAGAGTCGATATCAGCGCCGGTATCGGCTATGAACGTTCGGACAACAATAACACCAGGAGTCAGGGCTTCGATGACCGCGAACTGACCCGAAAAGAGGCCGGTGTGTTTGTCGATCAGATGCTGTTCGATGGTTTTGCAGTACGCAATGAAGTGGCGCGGCAGGACGCCCGGATCAGGGCCCAGCAGTATACCCTTGCAGGCAGCAGCGAGCAGATAGCACTGCAGGCGATCGACGCCTATTTCAAGGTTCTGCTGAGCCGCAAACTGGTTGCGCTGTCGAACGACAATCTGAGCGTTCACGACAAGATACTGGATCAGGTACGCCTGCGCACCAGAGCAGGCGTCGGCCGTAGTTCCGATCTCGAACAAGTGACGGGCAGGCGGGCTGCCGCGGTTTCGAGTCTGCTCGCGGATCAGGTCAACCTGCAGGATGCAGAGTCGGGATTTATTTCGGTTGTGGGTGATCTGCCGAGGGATCTGGCTCCGGCGGCGGATAAGGTGGCAGGGTTGCCTGATAACCTGGACGCAGCCGTGCGCAAGGGGCTGGACAATCATCCTACGCTGAAATCGGCGGAAGCCGATGTCGAGGCGGCGAAGGCGCAGAACGAAGCCGCGCGCAATGGTTTCTATCCCAAATTCAATCTTGAGTTGGGCGGCACCTGGAATGATGACATCGATGGTGTCGAAGGCCGTGATCACGATCTCAGCGCGATGATCCGCATGCGCTACAATCTTTTTTCAGGTGGCAGGGATCAGGCGCGTTACCGCCAGACAGCGGAGCTGATCAATCAGTCGAAGGATGTCCGCACCCTTACCCGCCGTCAGGTGGTGGAGAGCATGCGGCTCTCCTGGTCGGCATATCAGGTAACCGGGGATCAACTTGCGTATCAGCGCCGGCATATCAGCGCAACCGAGTACACCCGGGACGCCTACGCCGAGCAGTTTCGCTTGGGACAGCGTACGCTGCTGGATCTTCTCAACACCGAAAATGAAGTGTTTCAGGCCAGACGCAGTTACCAAACCACCCGTTACGACCACCTCTTCGCCCAATACCGAATTCTGGTGGCAATGGGTGCACTGATAGAGACGCTCGGGGTGTCTGCCCCCTCCGGTGAAACCGACAGAGGCGCAATCAATGCACAGTTCGGTGAGATCGAAACGCAAAGTGCGCTCGATGCCGAGATCAGGGCGCAGCGGGCACATCTACACAATTTTGCCCCAAAGTCGGATGCGAAAGGCAACTGAAGCGCCATTCCCTGTGCGTCTGATATTAAGTGCAGAATTGATCCATCACTTGGCGTAGACCATGGTCAGTGTAACCTCACATTTCTCTGCCGATGAGCCGATCGACGAAGCCGGCATCAAGGCATGGTTGCAGGCGGTTGCCAGGGAGCGTTCCAAGGAGGATATCGCCCGGCTGAGCGAGGCGTGCGCCTTTGGGTTGGGTTATCGCAAGGAGGAGAGCGGGGAGAGTGACCAGGACTCCTTACTGAAACGGGCCATCTCGGTGGCCGACATTCTATTTCGCCTGGGGCTGGATTTAGACACCCTGATTGCCGCTATCCTGCACAACTTCCCCTGGCAGGAACAGTTGGATCAGGAAACCATAGAGAGCAGCTTCGGTTCCGGGGTTGGTCGCATGCTGAACGATATCGCCCGAATCGGCTCTCTGTCGTTGATCAACAGTCGCAGTCAGCCGGAGTCCCATACCAAACATACCGAGTATCTGCGCCGTATGCTGCTCAGCATCGCGGACGATATTCGCGTGGTGTTGATCGTATTGGCAGAACGCCTGTATGAAATGCGTGGATTGAAGCGGCAGTCTCCAGAGATTCAGCGTCTGGTTGCCAAGGAGACTGAGGATGTGTACGCGCCGCTGGCGAACCGGCTGGGAATATGGCAGATAAAATGGGAGTTGGAGGATCTCTGTCTGCGTTATCTGCATAACAGCGAGTATATGGAAATCGCTCGTAGACTTGTTGGAAAGCGCGCTGACCGTGAAGCGTTCATTGTTGCGGTTATTGACAGGCTGAAGCAGGACTTCCAGCTGCTTGGAATCAAGGCGGATATCACCGGGCGTCCCAAGCATATCTACAGTATCTGGAAGAAGATGAAACGCAAGGGTGTGGATTTTGACCAGATCTTCGACCTGCGGGCGTTACGCGTGCTGGTGGATACAGTGGCGGAGTGCTACACCGTTCTGGGCGTGATACACGGTGTCTGGCGCCATATTCCAGGCGAGTTCGACGATTACATCGCAACACCCAAGGCTAATCTGTACCGCTCCATACACACAGCGGTAATCGGACCCGATGAGTGGCCTGTGGAGATACAGATTCGTACCCGCGAAATGCACGAGCACGCTGAGTTGGGTGTGGCCGCGCACTGGCGTTACAAGGAGGCGGGTAAACAGGATGCCGATTTCGAGCGTCGCATTGCACTGATGCGCAACTGGCTGGATCTCAAGGATGACGCCAGTGTGTCGGAGGATTTTATCGACTCCCTTAAATCAGAGCTGGAGGCCCGGAATATCTACGTCCTGACGCCGCAGGGACGCGTTATTGAGCTTCCTTTGGGGTCGACTGCGGTGGATTTCGCCTATGCCATACATACCGACATAGGACACCGGTGTCGTGGTGCCCGGGTAGACGGTCGCATCGTCCCTCTGACCCAGCCCCTGGAGAGTGGTAAAACAGTCGAGATTCTGACCGCCAAGGAGGGTGCCCCGAGCCGTGACTGGCTCAGTCCGCACCTTGGTTACACCTGCACCAGCAGAGCGCGCAACCGGATCCGTCACTGGTTCAAGCAGCAGGACTACGCCCAGCACCTGGATGCGGGACGGACCGGACTGGAACGTGAGGTGATTCGATTGGGCGTTTCCCGGCCGGATCTGGAGAAAGCTGCCGATCGATTCAATTTCAAAAAGCCGGACGATCTGCTGGCCGCTATCGGCAGGGGTGAAATTTCGCCGGTTCAGGTAGCCGGCATGGGGGTCGCGCGCAAGCTGCCCGAGGTGGGATCGGAATCGGACCAGGCGCCATTGCGGCGACGCCAGCGAAAGGCCGTTGCCAAAGGGAGCGGCGATGTGGTGGTAGAGGGCGTCGATGATCTGATGACCCACATGGCGCGCTGCTGTAAACCGGTGCCGAACGATGAGATCGTAGGCTTTATCACGCGCGGACGGGGGGTCAGCGTGCATCGCAGTGACTGCGGCACGCTAAAAAATCTGGAGCAGGAGGAGCAGGCCCGTCTGGTGGAGGTCGCTTGGGCTGAGCAGCCGCCAGAGATCAGTTACCAGGTCGATATCCGGGTGGTGGCGGGGGACCGCAAGGGACTGCTGCGCGACATCTCCGCGATACTTACCAACGAGGAGGTCGATGTGATTGGGGTGAGTACGCAGTCGAACCGCAAGACCGACCAGGCCAATATGCGATTTACCGTTGAGGTTGCCAGTATGCGTCAATTGAGCCGAATCCTGGAGAAAATCTCCCAACTCCCCGATGTGATAGATGTGTACCGGCTGGTCTGAAAGGGCAGGGTAGTTCACCGCGGCAAACAGGAGAAGAGAGTCGAGCCCAAGCTGTCCCCGATGGCAACAGATGGAGGAGATCGTCAAAGTCAGCCGGGCTGACGCGGGCGACTGGGCCTTGTCTGTAAAGAGCAGGGGGCTGACGGGGAAGCTGAGTTGATGAACGTTTTCATCGTGAATTTATTGCCTGACTCAGCCTCCCCACTGTAAACTAACCCCCCGTTTTACAAATAGAAACCAGCTCCGGTCCGTACCGGATGCTGTATCGCCCGCTGAATTTCCTGTCCAGTTGAACCTGTGCGGGGCGTTTTATCGTTTGAATTTTCTGGAGTTTTTGATGGCAATTGAACGTACGTTTTCCATTATCAAGCCCGATGCCGTTGCCAAGAACGTTATCGGCAAGATTTACAGCCGATTCGAGGAGGCGGGTCTCAGGATCCTAGCCGCCAGGATGCTGCACCTCACCCGCGAGCAGGCAGGTGAATTTTATGCGGTTCACAAAGAGAGGCCTTTCTATAATGACCTGGTCGATTTCATGACCTCGGGTCCGGTGATGGTTCAGGTGCTTGAGGGCGAAAATGCAATCGCCAGGAATCGCGAAGTGATGGGCGCCACCAATCCCAAGGAAGCGGCAGCGGGGACCATTCGCGCCGATTTCGCTCAAACTGTGGATGAGAACGCGGTACACGGATCCGACGCGGCGGAAACCGCCGCGGTGGAGATTGCCTTTTTCTTTCCGGATGGTGTTTGCGGGCGAACCCGCTGAGGCACGTTTTGTCTGCGACCGAAAAAACCAATCTGATGAACCTGGACCAGAAGGCCATGGAAGCTTTTGTTCAGGGACTTGGTGGTAAACCGTTTCATGGCCGTAACCTGCTGAAGTGGATACACAGACATGGGATAGTCGAGTTCGATGCCATGACCGACATCTCCAAAAGTTTGCGCGAACGACTTGCGCAGGTGGCCGAGATTCGGGTGCCCGAGGTGGTGTTCGATCAGCCCTCCCGGGATGGTACCCACAAATGGGTTATGGAACTGGAGTGCGGCAACAGGGTGGAGACCGTTTTTATTCCGGAAACCGGGCGCGGTACCCTTTGCGTCTCATCCCAGGTCGGCTGTTCGCTCAACTGCAGTTTCTGTTCCACCGCGCAACAGGGCTTTAATCGTAACCTGAGCGTGGCCGAGATCATCGGGCAGCTGTGGGTTGCCGTCAGGCGTATGGAAAAGCCGGTCACAAATGTGGTTATGATGGGGATGGGTGAGCCACTGGCCAACTTCGATGCTGTGGTCAGTGCAATGAACATTATGCAGAATGACCTGGCGTACATGCTGTCGAAGTACCGGGTCACGATCAGTACCTCGGGTATAGTTCCGGCCTTGAACAGGCTAAGGGAAGTCAGTGATGTGACACTTGCCGTTTCGCTGCACGCGCCGGACAATGAACTGCGCGATCAATTGGTGCCGATCAACCGGAAGTACCCGCTGGAACAGTTGCTGCCGGCCTGCCGCGACTTTATCAAAGGCGACAAGCGACGCAAGGTAACCTGGGAGTACGTGATGCTGGACGGTGTAAATGACAGTGATCGACAAGCGAAGCAACTCATCCGGCTGCTCGAGGGAACGCCGTCGAAAGTCAACCTCATTCCATTCAATCCGTTTCCGGGAACAGGTTATCGAACCTCCAGCCCGGAACGCATCCTGGCGTTTCGCAATCGCCTGATCAAGGCGGGAATCGTGACCATGACCCGGAAAACCAGGGGAGAGGATATTGACGCCGCCTGCGGCCAGCTGGTTGGCCGGGTACGCGACCGCAGTCGGCGGGAACTGCCGCTGACAGCCCTGTTGGCAAGGAATAAGCAGTCGTGAAAGGAGCAGGCTCCAACGCAATAGGTCTGGGACTGCTGCTGGGTACGTTTATTCTGCTTGCCGGCTGCTCCACGGGCTCTACCCGGAATGAGATGGAGGACAGCACTGGTGCGCTGGGGCAAACTCAGTCTGCCAACGCAGGAGCGGAGGATGTCTACGTTAAACTTGCGGTAGCCTATATGCGAAACGGCCAGATGGATATAGCGCTGCAGCAGGCGAAGAGAGCAATCAGCATAGATCCAAACAGTACCAGCGCTCACAATGTCATCGCCCTGATCTATTCACGCCTGGGGGAGAACGAACTAGCCGCACAACACTATCGAAGAGGAATCGAAGCGCAACCTCGCGACCCCTATATCCGCAATGCCTACGGCACTTTTCTGTGTCAGCAGGGCAGATACCAGGAGGCTGAACAGGAGTTTGTCAACGCATTGAAAAACCCACTTTACCGGACCCCTGAAATGGCCTATTCCAATGCCGCTATTTGCACCTCCAAGCAGGGAAATTGGGAGCGGTCGGAAGCTTATCTGCGCAAGGCACTGCAATACAATCCCGTTTTTCCACCGGCTCTGCTGCAGATGGCCAAGCTCAGTCTGACGCGCGGAGATTATTCCGGTGCCCGCACTTTCCTTCAGCGCTATGCGGCGGTGGCGCCGCACAATGCCGAATCTCTGTGGATTGGGATTCAGACCGAAAGGGCGCTTGGTGATAAGGATGGTGCGGCAAGTTATCTGTTAAAACTTAAGAGTGGTTTTCCGAATTCACCGGAACTGCAACTCGCCAGAGAGCCCTATGTACGATGAATGCAACAGCCAGCGATACTGATGAAGATATACAATCTCCCGCCTCAGAAGGGCCGGGTCGCCGGCTGAGAAAGCTGCGCGAGTCAGGGGATATGGAGCTCTCCCGCGTGGCGGTTCTGCTGCACCTCAGTGAAGAGAAGCTGACAGCGCTGGAAGCGGACGATTACGCAAAACTGCCGGGGCCGGTATTCGTTCAGGGCTATCTGCGCAACTACGCCAGACTGCTTGGTGTGCCGGTGCAACCGGTCCTGAATGCCTATCACGCCGCCAGCCCCGAGAGCACCCGGATACCGGAGCTCAGAATCACTCAGGTGAGCCACGAAGTGGGCAGCGGCCACGCGCTGGTGCGGTTGGTGACATGGGGCATAGTCATCGGGCTGATTGTGCTTTCAGTGGTCTGGTGGCGCGGATATCTGCAGTGGCCAATGCGGGTTCCGCTGGGGCTTGACCAAGAACCCGAAATCCAAACGGAATCCAATGAGAATGAGAGCCAGGAGACTGACGCCGTTCAGGAATTCCCCGTGGTGGAGGTGGGCGAAGACGGTGCAGTGACGCTGTCTCTGCCGCAAGCCCCTCCGGCACCGTCTACCGAGACAGTTGAGTCAACCTCAAGTGTGGAGGACGTTGATACCGGCCCGGCAACAGTGAAGGTGGAGCCGGCTGATGCCGTCGTGGACAACTCCCTGCCGGCAGCGAAACCTGAGCCTGTTGAACCTGCCGCGGAAGATGCCCAGCAGATAACGATTGAATACAGCGGCAACTCATGGACAAAAATCGAGGACGCCAGCGGCACCTTCAAGATTGAGGGGTCGATTGCCCCCGGTACCCGTCGGGTGTTGCAGGGGATTCCGCCTTATCGGATGGTGCTGGGCAACGCAGCGGCGGTAAAGATTTTTGTCGACGGCCGGGAGTTCGACATCACTCCTTACAATCGTGGGAACGTGGCCCGGTTTACGCTGGATCCGGAGAGACGCTCCCGGTGATTCTCCAGCGTAGTTTGCCAACCAGGCTGCCTCCATGCCCGCTCTCTCCACTAACGGGGAGATGGTGCCCGTTTTAGACCGGGCCTCAAGCACTTCCCCCACTCTCCTTTTAAAGAAGATTAAGACGCAGATGGCGAAAAATATTCAGGCGATTCGTGGCATGCACGATATTCTGCCAGATAAGAGCGGGCTCTGGCTGTTGCTGGAAACACGCGTGATGCAGGTACTGGATCGCTACGGATACCGGGAGATCCGCACGCCGATTGCCGAAATGACCGAGTTGTTCAGGCGTTCCATCGGGGACGTGACCGATATTGTGGAAAAGGAGATGTATACCTTCGAGGACCGTAATGGCGACAGCCTGACCCTGCGGCCTGAGGGAACAGCTGGTTGCGTGCGTGCCGGCATTCAGAACGGCCTGTTTCACAATCAGATACAGCGACTCTGGTACCGCGGGCCGATGTTTCGGCACGAGCGGCCCCAGAAAGGCCGTTATCGACAGTTCTACCAGATGGGCGTCGAAGCCTTTGGTCTCAATGGCCCGGATATCGACCTGGAGGTGATAACGATCACCCGGCGTTTCTGGCAGGCGTTGGGGCTGGAGGGACTGCAACTACAGATAAATACGCTGGGGACGGCTGAAGAGCGGGTGATCTACCGCGAGCGTCTTGTCGACTACCTGTCTGGTCATGAGACCCTGCTGGATGAAGAGAGTCGGCGCCGGTTACAGACCAATCCACTGCGTATTCTGGATTCAAAAAATCCCCAGATGCGCGCGCTGATCGAGCAGGCTCCCACGCTGATGGATTACCTTGATCAGGCGTCGCGCAGCCACTTCGAACAGCTCTGCGCCGGTCTTGATTCCCTGGATATAGCCTATGTTGTGAATCCGCGCCTGGTGCGGGGTCTGGACTACTATTCACGTACGGTTTTTGAATGGGTTACGGATAAGCTCGGTGCCCAGGGTACGGTTTGTGCCGGCGGCCGCTACGATGGCCTGGTGGAGCAGCTCGGTGGACGCGCCACACCGGCGGTTGGTTTTGCCATGGGTCTGGAGCGATTGATTCTGTTGCTGGAACAGCAACCTGAGACTCTTAATGTCAGCATGCCGGATGCTTATCTGGTGATGGTAGGGGAAGCGCCTCAGGCAGCGGGTATGCAGCTGGCGGAAGAGCTGCGTGACCTGCTGCCGGGATTACGCATGCTCTGCCATTGCGGGGGCGGCAGCTTCAAGAGTCAGTTTAAAAAAGCTGATCGCAGTGGTGCCCGCTATGCGTTGATTCTCGGAGAGGAAGAGCTGGCTCGGGGCGTGATCGGTGTCAAACCTCTGCGCGATAACGGCGATCAGCAGGAAGTTGGACTGGCACAACTGGCAGACTACCTGGAGTCCCGTCTTTAAACCCTGCATAAAACTGGCGCCGACTGCACCGTTAGTGAGAAAATACCCGGCTCTACGGTTGCAGAGTACCGGAATGCTAGACAGAAAGCCTCTGTCCGCAAACTGATTTCTTTCTCCCATGAGCAGGTGGGAGTCTGACCGGAATATAATACAGGGGCCGATTATCTCTCATACCGCCCCCAGCCAGGCAAGCGGGTTTCTGAGCGGGCAGAGAGCCGCTGCAAAGATCGAAAGAATGCCCCTTATCGAACGGGGCTGCGAGGACAAAATGGTAGATGTAACCCTTTCGGAAGAAGAACAGGTAGAAGCCCTGAAAAAATGGTGGAGGGAGAACGGCCGTGCCGTAGTGGGCGGTTTGGTTCTTGGCCTTGGTGCCGTATTCGGCTGGCGCTATTGGGTCGACCATCAGACGGGAATTGCACAACAGGCGTCGATTCGGCTGGTTGAACTGAACCAGTCGGTAGTGACCGGCAACAGGGAGTTGTCGATAACGCAGGCCAAGCAGATCATCGAGAATTTCCAGGGAACACCATACGCGATTTTGGCCGCCTTGAACCTTGCCAAGGTGATGCAGCAGTCGGGTGAGAGCGACGCAGCCGTTGCTCAGCTCAAATGGGCGCTCGAAAACAGCAACGAAGCGTCGTTGAAACAGATCATCAGAGCACGGATGGCGCGCATCCTGCTCAGCACCGAGCGCCTGGATGAGGCTGATCAAATCGTGGCATCTGCGGATGATGACAGTTTTCGCGGTGAGTTTGCGGAGTTGCGGGGAGATATTGCACGCGCAAGGGGCGACAAAACCACTGCCCGCGCAGCGTATCAGGAGGCGCTGGACAATCAGGTCAGCAACTCGGTCCAGGTACGTATGAAACTGGACGACCTGGCTCCGCTGGAAAAAGGTTGAGGATTGGGAAAATGACACGCTATCTTTTGCTCTTGCTGGTTCTGCTCCTGCTGGGAGGCTGTGGATCGATGAATCCCATGAACTGGTTGGCGGCGGATGAGCCAACCGATCCGCCTGCCGAGTTGGTTGAAATGGAAAACCAGATCGCTATCAGGCAGCTCTGGAGCAGCTCCCTGGGCAATGGAACCGATGGAAAGCGGGTTAAACTGGTAGCCGCTCTCGATCTGGGCCGGTTATTTCTGGTTGCGAGCGGCGGTGAAGTTGCGTCAATTGATGCCGAGACCGGCAACAAGATCTGGGAAGTGGAGACTGACCTGGAAATCTCCGGTGGCCCCGGGGTCGGAGAGGGTTTGGTATTGATCGGCACCAGCAACGCTGAGCTGGTTGCGCTGGATGCGGAGAATGGGGAAGAGCGGTGGCGTGCCAGGGTCAGTAGCGAGATTCTTTCGGTCCCCAAGGCGGACAATGGCGTTGCTGTTGTTCACACTGTGGACGGCAAGCTGTTTGGTTTCGATTCGTTGGATGGAAGTCAGATCTGGATCTACGATCGATCGGTGCCGATACTGACGCTGCATGGCAGCAGTTCTCCGGTGATTTCGAGGGACATGGTCATCTGCGGATTCTCCAGTGGCAAACTGGTCGGGTTGGACCTGGCCAGCGGGGCAGTACGCTGGGAAACCAATCTGAGTATACCCAGTGGACGTTCGGAACTGGAACGGATGGTGGATATTGACGGTGATCCGCTGGCAGTGGGCGGCGCGATCTTTGTGACCTCGTTTCAGGGCGATATGGCTGCCGTGGCATTGGATAGCGGACAGGTTTACTGGCGCAAGAAACTCTCCGCTTTTGTCGGGCCGGGAGCGGATTGGAGAAGTCTCTACGTTGCCGATGCGGATGGTCAGGTGTGG
>Ga0316201_10002808_pt1 | contig 12595 bp, 7 predicted proteins | sample CS6wburrow_MG_FD_204516 | JGI IMG/M metagenome (GOLD analysis project Ga0316201, IMG submission 204516) | Coastal sediment microbial communities from Delaware Bay, Delaware, United States - CS-6 worm burrow | ecosystem: Environmental > Aquatic > Marine > Coastal > Sediment | place: USA: Delaware... | reverse complement strand
TACCAGGGGTTCGCGAGGCCATTGAACAAAAAGATTGGAAAGAAGCACAGGAACAAATTATGAAACTATCGATCACCTTTAAAAATTTCAATATTCATATTCAAGAACTAGGCGCAATGCATTAATTGCTAAAGCTATAAATCCAAAAAGCCATCCCCTTACGATAGCTATCTGGATCAAGGGGCGACACAGTTATAGCTGTGGGCGAGCTGAAGCTAGGCATAGGCAGAGGGGTCAACTCAAAATAAAATCAGTGGACAAAAACCACCCCGGCCTTTGGCCTCCCCTCCATGCAAAAAGCAAGGGACACCATAATCTAAAATCATGACCAAATAAAGTCCTCCCCTGCTAAGGGGAGGTGCCGATAGGCGGAGGGGTCATTAGGAGGACACCGTTAATTACCACACTTACTTTCATTCCAGAACTATGGGATATGAATTCACAAAACGTATCTATCTTCTTCGAGATTATACGTATCTTTAATAGTATAAAATTATTGGCCATGACTTCAAACTATAAAAAGATATTTACCGGAGAATCAATTGTAGCAAAACAAATAGCAAGCAGACTTCATGAAATTGGTATTGAAGCGGTGGTCAAAGACGAAGCGGAATCAGCGCGATTGGCCGGTTTTGCATCTTCAATGTTGGGGCAAGTCGATATTTTCGTTCATAAAGATGAGTTTGAAAAGGCGCTAACGGTTATAAACAAAAAATAATCAGATAAAAGTGTAATTATCTACCACCTTTATTCTTACCATCTACACATCATTACTAGGTAATGAAGGTGAATATTGGTCGCTCTATACAGATTTGACACCCTAATCATTTTTGATTCCTTATCTTAGGTAATGTGATTTTAGGGGTGTATAAAAGGTGACCTCCTTTTAAGATTGATTCGATTATTTTAGTATCCATTTAAATCTATGCATAAGCGGAAAAAGAATACATCTGGATCAATTGTACTATTATTTGACCTAAAACTGACATTGGATCAAGATTTAATGGTCCAAATTTGTAAATAAGGATTTATTACGGTTCCCTCCCAAAAACTTTTGTTTAACTAAAACCAATAGTATGTCAACTGCAGTAGAAAATTTAGAAGATTCTAAAATTGAAGAATTTGCTTCACAATTAAGGGGAGAAATAGTTATGCCCTCAAATGCTAACTATAACGAAACACGAAAAGTGTATAACGGAATGATCGATAAATATCCAGCATTATTTGCTATGTGCGTGGATGTTGCAGATGTTATGGCAGCTGTGAAGTTTGGAAGGGATAATAATTTATTAATTGCTGTTCGCGGAGGTGGTCATAATGGTGGAGGCTTAGGTATCTGTGATAATGGCTTGGTCATTGACCTATCCGGCATAAAATTTATTCGTGTTGATACTTCAGATAACACCGTAAGAGTAGGTGGTGGCAATCTTTGGGGGGAAGTGGATCATGCAACACATCCTTTTGGGTTGGCGGTGCCCGCTGGTATAATTTCTTCAACTGGGGTTGGTGGTCTTACCTTAGGTGGTGGCGTAGGTCATTTATCCAGAAAGTACGGATTGACCATTGACAATCTTTTGGAAGCCGATATGGTTTTGGCAGATGGAAGTTTTGTTACTGTTAATGCTGAACAAAATACAGATCTGTTTTGGGCCATTCGCGGTGGTGGCGGAAACTTTGGAATTGTTACCTCCTTTAAATTTCAAGCACATCCTGTAAAAACGGTTTACGGCGGACCAACGTTGTGGCCTGTTGAACAAACCGAGGAAATCATGGAGTGGTATCATGAATTTATAAATAATGCGCCCGATGAACTGAACGGCTTTATAGCAACCATGGTAATTCCAGGGGCACCATTTCCTGAGGAACTGCACAACAAAAAGTTCTGCGGTATAGTCTGGTGTTATGTTGGGGATCCAAAAAAATTCGATGAATTATTTAAACCCGTATTGGCAAAAAACCCATTATTCGCACATGTTGGCGAAATGCCATATCCTGCTATTCAAACCCTATTTGATGGTTTGTTACCTCATGGTTTGCAATGGTATTGGAGAGCTGATTTTTTTAATGAACTCGGACCTGAAATAAGAGCTGGACATTTAAAATTTGGTTCCACGATACCCACACCACTTTCGCAAATGCATTTGTACCCAATCAGTGGAGCTGCAAGTAGGGTCAGTAATGAGGCTACCCCTTGGGCTTATCGCGATGCCAAATATGCGGGTGTTATTGTTGGCGTTTCCCCTAACCCTGAAGATGCTGACAAAATCACCAACTGGTGTAAGGATTATTGGGAAGCATTGCACCCCTATTCTTCTGGTGGCGCTTATTCCAATTTTATGATGAATGAAGGGCAAGACCGGGTAAAAGCCAGTTACAAGAATAATTATGTGCGGTTGACCAAAATCAAAAAGAAATACGATCCGAATAATTTATTCCGTGTAAATCAAAATATTCAACCGGAAAATTGAAATCCAAAAGTCATCCGTCTAGTCGTCAACATTATGCAGCTAGATTGGATTACTCCATAAAGGACAAAGCGGAACCTTCTTGATTAATGGATTCCGGTTTACCTTTTTTCGGCCACTAGGTTGTTTTGTACATCAAGATAGGCTAGATAGAGGATGAAATTTGATAAGGCCTCGTAGGAAACCATCGAGATTAATTATTTGTCTGTCATTTTGCCATTTATACAGGATGGTCATCGAATTAAACCTATTTTATCCCGGAACATACAGTTTAATTTGGCATCGACAACTTCAATTTTATATTCGCTAACTTTAGAGGCAGCCAATTAAATAGTTTCCTATTTCAATTGCCAGCATTAATCCCCCCTTTTTTAAATGGATTGGCGTCCATTGCAATTTGTGATGCATCCCAAAGTCTTATATGCGTTTCATTCTATTCAAAGAAATTTGAATCATTTAAAAGATAATAGATCACCAATGAACAAATACAGAACTACGCCAATTGATATTGGTAAGTCCGACTTCAAAAAAATCGGATATCAACTAATCGATACTATTGCAAATTTCTTCGATACTATTGAAGACTATCCCGTTACACGAGGGGAGTCGCCCATGCAATTACAAAAAATATTGGGTAATTCAGGTTTGCCAAAAAAAGGAAAATCTTCCGAAGAAATATTGGAAAGATCTACTAAGCTACTTCTTGACCATTCCCTTTTTAACGGCCACCCAAAATTTATGGGATACATTACCTCCTCGCCTGCCCCGATTGGGGTTCTTTCAGATATGCTGGCTGCGGCGGTGAATCAAAACGCAGGTGCACAGATTTTAAGCCCCATGGCCACCGAAATTGAAAAGCAAACCATTAAATGGCTCACCGAATTCATTGGGGTATCCCCTACCTATGGGGGTATTTTGGTAAGTGGTGGCAATATGGCCAACTTTACCGCATTTTTAGCCGCAAGAACGGCCAAGGGTTCTCAAAACATTAAAGATTACGGGCTCTTCGCTAATCAATCCAAATTGATTGCCTATTGTTCTAAAACTACCCATACTTGGGTCGAAAAAGCTGCCATTTTATTTGGCCATGGATCAAAATCAGTTCGATGGATCCCAACCAATACCGAAAATAAAATGGACAATGAAATTTTAAGCCAAACTATAAAAGATGATTTGGCAAATAGTTATCAACCTTTTATGGTTATTGGTACGGCTGGGGATGTAAGTACAGGAGTTGTTGATGATTTGGATAAAATTGCCTCAATCTGTAAAACGTACGATCTGTGGTTTCATATTGATGGTGCCTATGGCGCTCCGGCAGCGATTATTCCAGAATTGAAAGGCATGTTCGAGGGTATTAAAGAGGCAGATTCCATTGCATTAGACCCACATAAATGGTTATATGCTCCGTTGGAAGCAGGCTGCACTTTGGTCAGGAATCCGAAACATCTAACAGACACCTATAGTTCACATCCTGAATACTACAATTTCAGTAAAAATGAGGAAAGTCAATCCCTGAATTTTTATGAATACGGACTACAAAACTCAAGAGGTTTTAGGGCCTTAAAGGTTTGGATGGCTTTGCAGCAAATTGGTAGGCAAGGTTATGAAAAATTGATAGGTGAAGATATCGCATTATCAGAATTGTTATTTGAATTGGCAAAAAGTCATCCTGAATTGGAAGCCATGACACAGAATCTAAGTATTACCACTTTTAGATTTATTCCTACCCAAGGTCTTCCTGATAATGATAAGGAGCGGGAATCCTATCTAAATACCTTGAACGAAAAATTACTGGATAAACTACAACAAGGTGGGGAGGTCTTTTTATCGAATGCCATCATTAATGAACACTATTGTTTACGTGGATGTATTGTGAACTTTAGGACCTCAAAAAAAGATATTGAGGAGATAGTCGAAATTGTTGTTAGAGAAGGTATTAAAACCCACCATGAGCTTCAAAAAGAAGTTCAAATGAACGTCAAATGAGGACATTAAAACAAAACCCATGATATCAATTTCAAGAATTATACTACCATTAATACTTTTAACATTATTGGGCTGTAAAAACAATAAACCTAACCCTGCCTTGGCTACCATAGCCTTTCAAAGAGGTAATCTACTTTTGTGTGGAGATGGTCAGTTTGGAGAACTCAAATTCTCGCTTTCCTGTAGTTATGAAACAAGAGCTGATTTTGATCTAGCGGTAACATTGTTACATTCTTTTCAATACAATGAAGCTGAAAAGGCATTTGTCAAAGTACTTGATGCCGACCCTAGTTGCCCAATGGCCTATTGGGGTGTTGCCATGAGCATTTACCATGCAGCTTGGTTTCCTCCTACAGATAAAGATTTAATGAAGGGCTTTGAAGTATTGAAAATAGCCAAAGAATTAACTATGGACGAGAAACAAAGGGATTATATAAATGCGATTGATGCCTTTTATACCGACTGGGAAACCTTAGACCATAAAACAAGAGCTAAGAGGTTTGAAAATAGGATGGAGCAGATATATCTAAATTATCCTGAAGATATAGAAGCTGCTATTTTTTATTCCTTGGCTTTGTTTTCTACAAGGGATAGAGTTGGTAAAGATTATTTGAATGAAAGAAAAGCAGGGGAAATTCTCGAAGAACTGTTTATTTCCAACCCCAATCATCCAGGTATTGCACATTATATTATTCATAATTACGACAATCCCGCATTAGCCCAAAAAGGTTTAGAGACTGCAAGACGCTATGCAGATATCGCTCCCTCCTCTGCCCATGCACAACATATGCCATCGCATATTTTTACAAGATTAGGAATTTGGCAGGAATCTATCGATGCCAATATATTATCAACCGAAAGCGCTAGATGTTATGCAGATGCGGCGGCCTTGGTGGGTTCTTATTTTGAAGAATTACACGGTATTGATTATCTGGTCTATGCTTATCTTCAAAAAGGGGATAATGCAAATGCAGAACAACAGTATAATCTAATTAAAGACCGTAAAACATTCTTTCCCACCACCATTACGGCTGCTATCTATCCCATATCGGCAGTACCTGCAAGATTGGCGCTTGAAAATAGAAATTGGAAACAAGCTGCAGAGTTAGAGTTACAAGAAATCGATTTAGAATGGGAGGTGTTTCCTTGGCAAAAAGCAATACATCATTTTGCCAGAGCTTTAGGGGCATCACATACAAGAGATTTTAATGCTGCGGATCAAGAAATTGAAGTTCTAAAACAATTGCATCAAGATTTAATTGCTCAAAACGACCCAACAAAGTCCATTCAAATTAAACAGGTCGAAATTCAAATTAAAACATCACAGGCATGGTTGGACTTTCGAAAGAACAATGTAAAGAATGGACTAGTTCTTATGAAAGAAGCGGTAGAAATTGAGCGAAACACAAGCAAACACCCTGTTACCCCAGGTGATGTTTTACCAGCCATAGAATTATTAGGGGATATGTTTTTGGAATTGAACAAACCGACAGAGGCATTGGAAGCTTATGAAGAAAATCTAAAAGGGCACCCGAATAGGTTTAATGGCGTTTACGGAGCTGCTGTTGCCGCCATGCAATCAGGGAACCAAGAAAAAGCAGATCAATATTTTAAACAACTTATTGAACTGACCAAAAATTCGAATAGTACTCGACCAGAAATCGAGGAGGCGAAAAAATATATGCAACAATCTTAAAACAAACATCATGCGAACAAAAATCAGTTTAGGACTATTACTTGTATCACTATTGATACTGGTCCTCTTTATTAATGAAAATTCAGAAGGAAGTAAAACGAACAATTATCAAAAAGCATCCTTTAGTTTTACTAAGTGTACCCCAACCAAATTTATGTTGGATGCTGTGGATACCACACAACAAATTGCTCCGCTTTTCAACAATCTGGGAAACCTCCATTTTGCAATAGCCACAAAAAATGAAAGAGCACAAGCATTTTTTAATCAAGGGGTAAAATTATCCTATGCCTTTAACCATGCCGAAGGGCACCGGTCGTTTATGGAAGCAGCGCGTTTAGATCCTAATTCAGCAATGTCCTTTTGGGGGCAGGCCTTTGCTTTGGGACCAAACATCAACGACCCTCTACCACTAGATGAACGTAAAATCAAAATCAATGAAGCAATGGTAAGAGCCAAACAATTGGCATCAAAGGCAACACCAAAGGAAAAAGCGCTAATTGAGGCCTTATCAGCAAGATACAGTGAAGATCTGACTAAAGATGTGGCAGAACTCAATATGGCCTACATGATTGCTATGGAAAAAGTAGTGAGTATATATCCTGAAGATGCCAATGTCCAGATTTTATATGCAGCATCAGTTATGAATACGGTTCCCTGGAACTATTGGGATAAGGACGGAAAACCGTCTCCAAATATCAAAGAAGCTAAAGCTGCTCTTGAAAAGGCAATGAAAATTGAACCTGAGAACCCTGGAGGACATCACTATTATATCCACATGGTAGAACTACCTTATCCAGATCTTGGGGTACCCAGTGCGGATCAATTGGCATCTTTAATGCCTGGAGCAGGACACATTGTACATATGCCATCGCACATCTATATCCGAGTAGGCCGTTATTTAGACGCGGTTAAAGTAAATCAGGTCGCTATTTTGGCCGATGAGGATTACATCGCCCAATGTTTCTCACAAGGACTTTATCCACTTGCTTATTACCCACATAATATTCATTTTTTATGGTCATCAGCCAGTTTATTGGGTGATAGCAAAATTGCCATTGACGCTGCCAAGAAAACTGCAGAAAAAGTACCAACGGGGGAATTGGAAACACTCACCTTTTTGCAGGATTTTGCCGCAACACCTATGTTGGCATATACACGGTTCGGAAAATGGAATGAAATTCTAACTATACCGGCACCGAGTCCAGAAATCAAACACCTTAATTTGATAAGACATTATGCAAGGGGTATTGCTTTTATTAGAAAAGGAAACATTAAAGAGGCCCAGGAAGAATTGGATGCCATCGCCACGCTCAAAAAAGATCCCGAATTGGAAACTCTGGTAGCCACTGCAAACAATGCTTCCATTCATTCGGCCAACATAGCCTATGAAGTAGTGGCTGGGGAATTGGCAGCATTAAAAGGTGATATTTCAAATGCTATTGAACACCTTGAAAATGCAGTGCTATTTGAAGACGGTTTAACCTATACAGAGCCTGCTGCTTGGCATATACCTACACGACAGAATTTAGGAGCTATCTTAATGAATGCCAATAAATATAAAGAGGCGGAAAAAATATTCAAGGAAGATTTAGATATTCTACGTCAAAATGGTTGGTCTTTGATGGGACTGTACAACAGTTTAAAAGCCCAAGGTAAAATGCAAGAAGCCGAGGCTATAAAACAAGAATTTGAAAAGGCCTGGGAACATGCCGATATCACGATTGATACTTCTGTCTTATAATCGAACACCTAATGGACCTATTCAAAAAATCAAAATATTCCTATATGCTAATGGCATTTTTAGCCATTAGTATATTTACGTTGATGTACGCCATTGTTTTCGAAGAAGATTACTTGCCAGTTTATAATCCAACAGATTTTAACCCCGAATTAGTTGACGCAAGTTTGCGCAACACAGAATCACAACATACCGTTGCTGCCTTTAAATTGGTCAACCACAATGGAAAAACAATAACCGAAAAGGACTACGAAAATAAGATTTATGTGACCGATTTCTTTTTTACCCGTTGTCCAAGTATCTGCCCTATCATGTCAAATAATATGGAGAAACTACAGCAAACTTTCTTGGAAGACAAAGAGGTGATGTTTTTATCAATGTCTGTTACCCCGATTATGGATAGTATTCCTATACTAAAGAAATATGCTGAAAAACATGGGGTTGTTGATAGCAAATGGCATATTGCCACCGGAGACAAAAAACACATTTATAACCTTGCCCGTAAGAGTTATTTTGCTGTCGTAGATCAAGGGGATGGGGGACTGCAAGATTTCATTCATACCCCTAACTTTATTTTGGTAGATAAGGAAAAACGAATACGCGGAGTCTATGACGGAACAATGGATGATGAAATTGAAAGAATCATCCAAGATATTGCGCTCTTACAAAAAGAATAGACGCTGTAGAGTTTTTAAAATATTAGCCTTGTGCGCTAAATATGATGAGCCTGTTTCCCTTGCTAGGTATATTTTACTATTTTTAAAAAGTACAATCTTACTTTTAAGAATTTCCAATGCACAATAGACTATTATCCTACTTATCCATTTTGGCTATCTCCTTGTTATTATTTCAATCCTGTGGCAAAAAATCAAATAAACCAATCGAAACACCCTTGACCATTTATGAAGATTCCTTAACCGGTGTGGCAAAGGCCAAGGAAGCTAGGGAAAATATTGCCGCCCAATTGGCAGACGGACTACAATTGAGTTTATGGGCTTCCGATTCTTTGGCCCCAGATCCCATCGCCATGGATATTGATGACGAAGGTAAAATTTATTTAACCCGTACCAACCGTCAAAAAAACTCGGAGTTCGATATTCGCGGTTTTCGCGATTGGATGACCCCTTCAATTGCATTACAATCCGTGGAAGATCGACGGGCTTTTCTAAGAAGCACTTTTGCACCTGAAAAAAGTGAAGAGAATGAATGGCTAAAAGATTTAAACAACGATAGTATCCACGACTGGAAAGATCTTACTGTAGAAAAGGATGAAGTATGGATGTTGGAAGACAAAACCGGGAACGGCATAGCAGATGTATCCACCCGTATTTTAGAAGATTTCAATGAGGAAATTACTGATGTCGCAGGAGCATTACTAGTGCGTGATGATGACGTGTTTGTTGGCGTTGGTCCTGACTTTTGGCGTTTATGGGATACCAATGACGATGGCGTCTTGGATGAAAAAACCTCGTTGGCCCATGGTTTTGCGGTGCATATTGGTTTTGGTGGTCACGGTATGTCAGGAGCCATAGAAGGTCCAGATGGTAAAATATATTGGGGTATTGGTGATATTGGCGCCAGCCTAACTACGGTTAATGGCGAGAAACATCATTATCCCAACCAAGGGGTTATTGTTCGGTGTAACCCAGATGGCAGCGATTTTGAAGTGTTCGCCCGGGGACTTAGAAATACCCATGAATTTGTTTTTGATGCCTATGGGAATATAATATCGTCAGACAATGATGGTGACCATCGTGGTGAAAGTGAACGCTTGGTCCATATTGTTGAAGGCTCCGACGCGGGATGGCGCGCCAATTGGCAATATGGGAAATACACCGACCCAAAGAACAATGGGTACAAGGTTTGGATGGATGAAAGACTCTTTGTTCCACGTTGGGAAGGGCAAGCTGCATACATAATCCCGCCTATAGTTAATTTTCATAACGGTCCCACGGGAATGGCATACAATCCAGGAACTGCTTTGGGAAAGGATTGGTTGAACAAGTTTTTTTTGGTGGAGTTTGTTGGCGACCCAGGCCGATCGCATATCTGGGCTTTTGATCTAAAGCCCAACGGGGCGTCTTTTGAATTGGGTACAGATCAAGATATGATGAGCGGTGTCTTACCTACAGGACTGCGTTTTGGACCTGACGGTGCCCTTTATTTTTCAGATTGGATTTCAGGATGGGGAACCAAGAATTATGGCCGGGTATGGAAGTTGGATGTAACCAAAGAGAAAAATGACCTTGAAGCCGAGCGAAAGGAAACCCAATGTCTGATGACACTCGACTATGAAAATGAATCGACCACCGATTTGGTAACGTATTTAAAATATCCCGATATGCGAATTCGTCAAAAAGCGCAGTTTCAATTGGCCGATCGTACTTTTTGGGGATATAGGGCCTTGAAAAAAGTAATCGCAGAAGAGCAGGATCAGTTTGCCCGGATTCATGCCATTTGGGGTATAGGCCAAATTGCAGGGAAAAATATAAATAAAGCAGCGCCCTTATTAACATTGTTGACTGATAATGATCCAGAAATAGTGGCACAAGCTGCAAAAGTATTGGGCGATGTAAAATACGCCAAGGCAGCTAAAAACTTAATTCCGCTTTTACAAAATGAAAATGCAAGGGTACAGTTCTTTGCTGCCCAAGCCTTGGGAAGAATACAATATGAAGAGGCCATTCAACCTCTATTAAGTTTAATCGAAAGAAATGCGGACAAAGACGTTTACATAAGACATGCTGCGGTTCTTGCCTTGTATAGAATAGGTAAGGTTGATCCTATCGTGGACTTGGTCAATAATCCAAATAGAAGTTTGCGAATAGCAGCCGTTTTGGTGTTGCGCAGATTACAGCACGAAAAAGTTGTAAATTTTTTAAATGATAAAGACGAATATATAGTTGCGGAAGCAGCCCGTGCGATAAACGACGATTGGTCCATTGAAAAGGCACTTCCTGCCTTGGCCAACACGCTGACCGAAAAAAGATTCACTTCGGAACCCCTATTACGAAGAGCTATAAATGCTGCCCTTCGTGTGGGTGGAGAAAAGGAGTTGGATAACCTCATTGCCTTTGCCATGCGTACCAATGTTGCCAGTAATCTGCGGGGGGAGGCCTTGGCAGCCTTAGGAACTTGGGGAGAGCCATCGGTTTTGGATAGGGTCGATGGTCGCTATCGTGGTGAAATTAAAAGAGATCCAAGTAGGGTCAAATCGAAAATTGAAAAAGAAATTCCAGGTTTCTTAAAAGATAATGACCCTGAAATCCTAATTGGGGTAACCAAAATTTTGAGTTCTTTAAAAATAGATTCCCACAATACCGAATTGTTCAAAATAATGAGCGAGCATAAGTCGGCAAATGTAAAAGCTGCAGCTCTAGATGCCTTGGGCAATCTAAATGCTGACAATATAGAATCGGCCATAAAACTGGGGATGCGTGATAAGGATCAAAATGTACGAGCAGTAGCGGTGGGTCTAATAAGCAAAATGGATGTTTCCAAGGATAAATTACCAGCTATTGTTGGTCCTATCTTCAGATCTGGCTCAATCCGAGAACAGCAAAAAATGTTGGGAGTATTAGGAGAACTTCCATTAGAAAAAAGTGAAAGCACCTTACAAAATTTAATACAGCAAGCAAACAATAAACAATTGGACCAAGGTGTAATCCTAGATTTGATTGAGGCCGTTGAGGCAACAAAATCAGTATCATTAATTGCTAAAATAGCTAAATTGAAAAGTGGTGGCCACACGGTTGATTCCTATAATGAAACCTTATACGGTGGCGAATGGTGGCCTGGACGTACAGTTTTCAATAGTAACCCCACCGCACAATGCGTTCGCTGCCATGCAGTTGATGGTGCCGGTGGAAAGGTAGGTCCGGCATTGGATAATATTGCCAATGTGCTCACACGGGAACAAATTCTGGAATCGCTTATTGAACCCAGCGCAAGGTTAGCTCCTGGTTATGGCACGGTAACAATAACCTTAAAAGACGGCCAAGTGGTTACCGGAATATTGGAGGAAGAATCTAAAGAGGAAATTATTCTCAGAACATCGGATGCAGAGCCAATGGAAATAGCCGTTTCACGCATTGAAAAACGCGAAAATGGCCTATCGGCAATGCCGGCAATGGGCCGCTTAATTACCAAAAGAGAACTTCGTAATCTTATAGAATACCTATCTAGTTTAAGAAAAGAATAAATTACCAAATTTTAAATAATTCATCGAATAAAGGATATTAAAAGTGTCAATTATGCCTTAACTTCACAATATGAAATAGCATTGTAAAACACCTTTCGTTTACTATTAAAACCACTCCTGGTATGAAGAACAGAGAACAGCGACTTATAGCACTTGAGCAGAAGTTGAATCGTATTATGGAGAAAGCCAAACAGATGGAAATCCAATACGCAGAGGAACTACGTCTAGTACATCCCATCTATAAAAAAAGTGCCCAGAATTTAATCCATTTTTTAGCCCTTCGAAGTTTTGAGGTAGATATATTGGAAAAGGAATTGCAATTCTTGGGTTTTGCTTCTCTCGCCAATTCTGAAAGCCATATAATGAGGGATATCCTCAATTTAAAACAACTGATTCATATTTTGCTTTACAGGGAAGAACCACTTCCCCTAAGTGGAATACTCTCAATTGAAAAGGGGGACAAATTATTAAAAAAGAATACTAAATTACTTTTTGGGTACAAATCA
>Ga0316201_10002807_pt1 | contig 12596 bp, 13 predicted proteins | sample CS6wburrow_MG_FD_204516 | JGI IMG/M metagenome (GOLD analysis project Ga0316201, IMG submission 204516) | Coastal sediment microbial communities from Delaware Bay, Delaware, United States - CS-6 worm burrow | ecosystem: Environmental > Aquatic > Marine > Coastal > Sediment | place: USA... | reverse complement strand
TCTGCTGAGAGAGCGTTCTGTGTTCGCGCATTGCCTGCACATGGATGACGCAGATCGCGCGAGCATGTCTGCCCATGGGGGCGCTGCCGCGTTTTGCCCGACATCCAACCTGTTCCTGGGTAGCGGACTGTTTGACCTGCCGGCATTCCGGGACGCGGGTATCCGGTGTGGGCTGGGTACCGACGTCGGAGGGGGAACGAGTCTGTCGCTACTCAAGACAGCCAGCGAAGCCTACAAAGTGCTGCACCTGCAGGAGCACGCGCTGCAGGCGACACAGGCCCTGTACCTCGCGACCCTCGGTGCCGCTGAGGCGCTGTACCTCGACGACAGGATCGGCAATTTCGCCAGCGGCAAAGAAGCGGATTTCGTCGTGCTTGATTACGAGGGATCGAACCTGACGGCGCGGCGCACCGCGGCAGCCGAGACGATCGAAGAAAGACTGTTCGCATTGCTTACGCTGGCGGACGATCGCAACATCGCGGCAACCTATGTAAACGGGGTGAAGGTCCAATGAATCGAGTGTGTCTGGCGCTGTTACTTGCACTGATCGCGGCAGCCGGTTGCCAGCCTGCGCCAGTTACGCAGCCAACCGAACTGCATAACGGCATGGTGGCGACGGCACATCCGTTGGCGACGAATGCGGCACAGGCGGTGTTGAACAAGGGCGGTAATGCCGCCGACGCAGCGGTGGCGGCAGGATTCACACTTGCGGTGGTGGAGCCATCCATGAGCAACCTCGGCGGCCGTACGCAGATTCTCGTCAGGTCACCGAGTGGGGATTACCAGGGCTACAACGGGATGACCGAAGTGCCGGCCGCCTTCACACCGCCGGAAGAACCGGTCGGGCAGGGCTACGGCACGATTGCGACGCCGGGCGTGGTTGCCGGACTCGCTCGGCTGCACGCAGAGCATGGTTCGCTGCCGTGGTCCGATTTATTGCAGGAGTCAGCGCGAATCGCGCGCGAAGGTTATGCGTTGTTACCCGGTGCTGCAGCGCGTCATGAGAATGGGCTGGAACAATTCAAAGACAACCCGGGGTTTCAACAGGTTTTTATTGAAGAGGATGGTACCGCCTATGATGCCGGCGATGTCGTAAAGCAGCCGGCTCTTGCGCAGACGATCATGCGACTGGCGGAAGCGGGTGCCGAAGATTTCTACAAGGGAGAGATTGCGCGGCAGATCGCTGCCGATATGGCGGCCAATGGTGGGTATGTTGCTGCCGAGGACCTGGCTGCCTACGAGGTACTCGATGGTCGATACATCAGTACGCAGTATCGAGGCTACGAGATTCACTCGCTGGCGGCACCTGCAGGTGGCGGCCTGGTGGTGAAAGCCCTCAATATTCTCGAGAATTTCGACCTGGCGGCATTGTCGGAAGCGCAGTGGGCGGCGGTCATGAACCAGGCGCTGGCGCTGTCAATTAACAGCATGGCCGATGACCGCGCCGAGCCTGACCTGGCACGGGTTGCGGACAAGGTATGGGCTGAAGAGCAGGCTGCGAGTATCAGGATACCGCCCGCTCAGGCCGTTGCGACGGCGAGCGCAGCGGCGATCGACAGTCATCGCCTGCTCGCATCGGATACGGACTGGAGCGGCAGTAATTGGGGGCCGGACAGCCATCACACGACGCACTTCACGATTGCTGACTGTGACGGGCGCGTCGTCAGCATTACACAAACGGTCGGGCCGCTGTTTGGGTCCCGCGTCATCACGCCCGGGCTTGGATTCGTTTACGCGGCGACGATGGGCAGTTACCTGTCTGCGGCAGACCAGAAGCCCGGCTCGCGGCCGCGCACAACGATAGCGCCGACCATTGTGACCCGCGAGGGTGAAGTCGTGCTGGCGCTGGGTGCCGCCGGAGGCATACGTATCCTGTCCGCGATTGTCCAGACCATCTCACGCCATGTCGATCAGGGGCATGACCCGGAAAATGCTGTTGCGTTACCGCGTGTGCATCCGGTGCGAGGTGAGACCGAATCGGGTGAGCGTGTCATGCGCCTGCAAGAAGTGAATCTCGAAATGACGCCCGAAAGGGGGTGGCCGGTCGCGGTACACGACGGTCTTGTTGCCGCCGGCTTCGAGGTGGCGGCCGTGGAGCAACATGCATCATTCGGTCGCGTCCACCTGGTGGCGCGCACGGGGGATGCCTGGCGCGGTGTTGCAGATCTGGACTGGGAAGGGTCGACCGCGTCAACGAGTTGCGGGCTTAGCCAGGCTCAGTAGCTAGTCTGTGCCGCCCCCGAGCAGAAGAATAACCGCCCAGGCGGCATACAAGAGCATCGTTGCGCCGAACAGGAACCCAACCAACAGGAGCAACTTCTTCTGCCAGGCGGGTGGTGGCTGCTTTTCGTAGGGGCGCTTCATTCGGCCACGATGACTTCTGTCTCCAGGTGCGAGCCCGCCTTCATCGAGTTCGTAATCAGGCAGTACTTTTCGGCCTTTTCGAGAATAGTGTTTGCCTTTTTCTCATTCGTCCCGGGTGGCACGGTTAATCTCGCGCTGACCCTGAATGCCGTGAACTGCGTGAGCTTCTCGATCTTGTCCAGGTCGCCTTCCGCATTGCATTCGAGCGTGAGCCATTCGAGCTTTGCTGTTCTCGCAATGGCCCTGAAACTCAGGACGAAGCAATCAACAATGGCACCAACCAGCATCGTTTCCGGGGACCAGACATCGCCGGGACCACCGAACTCGGGTGGTCCTGCCGTCTCGAGGTCAGGCAGCCCATCGGCCGTTAGTATCACATTGGCGGAGCCTTCCGCCGACGCTGCAACTCGATAAGTATGGGGTAGGTCTTGCATGATCCGACTCGCTGGGAATGGTGTACGTATAGTCCCGACTAGATGAGTCCGATGCAATCGTTTCATAGTTTCGGATAACCGAGACAGGAGGCCGAATGCGCGATATTCCTATCGTTCAAGTCATGACGCCTGATCCAGCGACGATCAGTCCGCAGAGCAGCGTGGCTGAGGCTCGGCGCCTGCTCAATAGTAATGTCATCAACCACCTGCCCGTCATTGAAGATGGGCGCCTGGTCGGGATTGTCTCCTCGTCTGATTTCCTCAAACTCCACCTGCTCGATGGCAAGCTCGCGATTGTTTCCGATGCGACCGTAAACCAGATCATGGAAACCAAGGTCGTCGTCGTGAATAAAAAAGCGACTTTACGTGACGCAGCGGAAAAACTGTCGGTGGGTGGTTTTCATGCGCTGCCCGTGATCGACCGCAAGCGACGCCTGGTCGGAATGGTTACGTCCAGCGACCTCATCAGCGTGCTGGTCTCGCAGCTGGACACCTAGCGCACAAGAATGGCGCGAAAGTCATTCACGTTGGTGCGAGTCGGGCCGGTCATGACCAGGTCTCCGAGCGCTTCAAAGAACCCATAGCTGTCATTATTCGCCTGCAAGGCAAGCGCGTCATGCGGTGACCGCTGCAGCGTATCGGGGTGGACGAGGCACCCCGCATTGTCGCCTCCGCCATCGATGCCATCCGTGTCAGCGGCGAGTGCCGATATCCCTTTATGTCCATTCAGCGCGATCGCCAGTGCGAGCCCGTACTCGCCATTGCGCCCGCCGCGGCCATCGCCGCTTACGCGCACCGTGGTTTCGCCGCCGGAGAGAATCACGCAGGGTGGTTCCACCGGGCCCCGACCCGCGGCGATGTCGATGGCGAGCCGCGCATGCTCCTTGGCGAGTTCACGCGCATCGCCCGCGAGGTCGCCGAGCAGGTAGGGAGTGACGTCGAGTTCCATGGCGCGCAGTGCAGCCGCCTGGAGTGCGTCATCGCTGGTTGCAAGGATGCGGACGTCGCTTTCACGCGCCGCGGCCGCATCGACAACCGTGGGACCCGATGCGACCACGGATGGATCGTTACCCGGGACGTCCGAGATGATCAAGGTGATAATACTCGCGGGTGCGCATGCAGCAGCGAGCTTGCCACCCTTGACGGCCGACAGTTCTCTGCGGGCCGCGTTGATCTCGTGAATCGCCGCGCCGCTTTTTAGCAGCTCGGCAGTCCTGGCCTGTTTTTCTGCCAGTGTGATGCCAGGCAGCGGGGCGCATAACAGGGACGAGCCACCGCCTGACAGCAGGCACACGACCGTGTCGTCGGCCGAGAGGTTTGCGACCCTGTCCAGGATACGGCGGGTGGCTGCTACGCCCTGTTCGTCCGGCACCGGATGTGCCGCCTCGACAACTTCTATGTGTTCGCAGTCAGCACCGTGGCCGTAGGGAACGATGACCAGCCCATCCAACGGCGGAGCCCATTGCTGTTCAAGCACGAGCGCCATGCTGGCGGCCGCTTTGCCGGCGCCCACAACAATGACATTTCCGGCCGGCTTGTCTTCGAGCCACAGCGGAACGCATGCGGCCGGGCTGGCGGCGGCAATGGCCGCATCCAACAGGATGCGCAGAATCCGGGTGTCGTCGGTCATCCGACCGGCAGGTCGTCGTCCGTCTTGATGTGGGGGGCCAGGCGTTTGAGCAGGCCCGCCATCTCCGGGCGATTCTCCGTGAGTTCACCGATCGAGAAGCCCGACAGTTCATACGGCAATACGAGCCAGTCGCTGGTCTCATGCACGTAATACTCAGGTACCCGCAGGGTCTTCTCGCTGGGGCGGTACCAGACCGTGGCGACCCGAATATCATGCGGCAGGTTTCGTCTGGTCTTGTGCGCTAGCTGCTCGAGGACCGCGGAAACGCTGGAGCCGGTGCTGTAGACATCGTCGACGATCAGCATCGAGTGATGTGAGCACAGATTCTCGAGCAGGTACTGCAGGCCATGCACACGAATGGAGCCGGCCTTGTCCACCATCTGTGAGTAGTTGCGTGCGCCGGTATAAGAGGTGCGTATGGCAATGTGGTCGGTTTTGACGCCGAAATAGTCAAGCCCCTCCTGAACCGCAATGCCCACGGCGCTGCCGCCGCGCCACAGGCCGACCAGGAAATCCGGCTTGAATCCCGCCTCGTATATATTGGCTGCCAGTTGGAACGAATCCCTTAGCAGATCGTCCGCTGCAATAAATCGCTCATTCATTCTTCTTGTACTCGGGCTGTGCTGAGCTAGAATCGAAGTCTGCCATTATACGGCTCCTCCTTAGTCCGCATTCAAGAGAATAACAATGGACAAGACAGTACTTTCGGCTCAGGACCTCCTTGAGGACTCGATCGAGCTTGGAATCAAGGTTATCGAGAGCGGCTTCGAGCCCACGATGATTATCGCGATCTGGCGCGGCGGTACCCCGGTCGGTATGGCCTTGCAGGAGACGCTGACGTACTGCGGCATCGCGTCGGACCACATCGCTATTCGTACGTCGTCCTATACGGGCGTCGATCAGCGCGGCCACGTAGCCGTGCATGGTCTTAACTACATCATCAAGAAGATCTGTCATGACGATCGCGTCCTGATCGTTGACGACGTCTTCGATACCGGTAACACGATCAAGGCCGTCATCGAGGAACTGGGCAGCCGCGCTCGCGGTAACACCCCCGACGACATCAGGGTGGCCGTGCCCTGGTTCAAACCGAGCCGCAACGAGACCGACCTGTTACCTGACTACTTCCTGCGCGAAACCGATGAGTGGCTGGTATTCCCGCATGAACTCGACGCACTGACGCCGGAAGAACTCGAACGGCATCGTCCGGAGATCGCGGCGATCGTCCACGGTGTAAAAGCCCCGGCCAAGTCGGCCTGAGTCATGCGCAGGATCTGCGTTTATTGCGGTTCGAACTCGGGCAGGCGCCCGGAATATGCGGCCGCTGCGCAGGAACTCGCTGATGTCCTGGTCCGACACGAACTCGAGCTGGTCTACGGTGGTGCTGACATGGGCATCATGGGGGTTATCGCTGACGCGGTTTTGGAGCAGGGCGGCAAGGTCCACGGCGTCATCCCCCAGATGTTGTGCGAAAAAGAAATTGCGCACCAGGGCCTGACAGAGTTGCACGTTGTTGCGTCTATGCATGCACGCAAAACAATGATGGCCGCACTGTCTGACGGCTTTATCGCCTTGCCGGGCGGCTTCGGTACGCTTGAGGAGATTATCGAGATTGTCACCTGGGGACAGCTACGCTTCCATGACAAGCCCTGCGGCCTGCTCAACACCGACGGTTACTTCGATCATCTGATTGCCTACCTCGACAATGCCAGCGCCGAAGGTTTTCTGCGCAAGGAGAATCGCGACATGCTGCTGTGTGATTCTGATCCGGCCAGGCTCATTCGTCAGTTCGAGCGCTATGCCGCGCCCCACGTTGAGAAATGGACTACCTAGCGAAAGATGAGTTTCAACTGCCCCGATGCCGGGGCTCGCAGATTCTGGCCATGTAATCGGTAACGCATGCCGAATCGCCTGCCACCGAGCTCGCTGCCAATACACATGAGCAGCGGTGATACGAACACATCAACGGGTTCGCCGACAGGAATGTCACCGATCTTGGCGGTGACATTGATCGCGTCATCCTTAAGCGATACAGCCGGGTAACTCGCGATCTCATCCGGTGTCCGCGTAATAAATCGATCGTCCACCTGCCGCCTGGGCGGGCTGTCTGCAACGTAGAACGAGTTGTGATTCGGTAGTGCAATCGCGAGCGAGGCGTCGACTATGGGCTCTTCGCCCTGGTTGAACACCACCAGCTGCAGTGCCTGGGCGCGCTCCTGGAACAGGAAGTGACTGTCCTGGTTCCGGAACTTGCTTCGTATCTGGCTGAGTTCCTGCAGGATGTCCTCAGGCGAACGATCGACATAGGGATCGTCTGTGCCATACAGGCGCGCGTGCGTGAGGCGGGCCACCATGGTTGTCGACCCGGAACTCCTGGACTTATTACGAATGTCGAGCATCTCCTCGAGCTTCGTGGAGGCAAGTGCCGAAGGCATTGCCGACAGATCACAGGTTGGTAGCACAAGCTCCTTGTGAACGATCTCACCCGGGAACCCAATTTCAATATCGCCGGCGGAGACCGAGTCCCGAAATTTTCGTTCGAACAACTCCATCAACTGGCGCCGTCCCATTTTGACCGGTGTGTTCTTGACGTGCTTGTAGGCGTCGCCACGGCGCAGCCTTTCGGAGAAGTCGGCGCGCATCATGTACGGTCGGTCCTGGCAGTCACCGATCTCAAAAACGCCGACCCGCTTACCATCCAGCGACACCGGTTTGTAGCGGATGCGTATCGGCGGCTCGATAAATTCGTTGGCCAGCGCCTGGTAGGAGGGCTTTCCGGAGAAATCCTCGGCATCGATCGTATGCGCAAGCTTGCGGCCTCTGCTGTCAAAGTCCACGCCCACGACGATATGACGCCTGCCCTCGACAGAGGCATTCGCCAGCGCCAGTACGTCGCGCAGGAAGGACTGGATTCCGTCCTTCCCGTACGCACTTCTTCGAAACACAACACCGGTGTCCGGTGTTCCGGATCTGGCTATTTTCAACAGATGGTCCATGGGTAAGGTAATTTTTGCCCAATTATGTTCAGCGGAACGGGACACAATCGACAGTTTTCATGAGTCGATCCAAATCATGGCGTGGTTTACAGGCTCGTTGCCATTGGCGACACTCGCGCCATGACGACCGAATCAGCCGCGCTGACAGCCATAGCGACAGAGGCACCCTCACTCGCCACAGCGGCGGTTGCCGGTGCTATTGAGACCCAGTTCGGCCTGGCCGGCGACTATTCGCCGCTGGTCAGCGAGCGGGACCAGAATTTCCTGTTGCAGACCGGCACCGGCGAGAAATTTGTCGCCAAAGTGACGAGCGGTACCGAGGCCGCGGCAGCAACGGACTTCCAGATCGGGGCGCTACTCCATCTCGAGCAGGCCCCCGATCTGCGCGTGCCACGTGTATATCGCACGCTGGCAGACGAAGCGTCCGGGCATATTGCGGACGGTGGGCGTACCTACCGGCTGCGGGTTGTCACCTGGGTCGATGGTAAGCCACTCGAGTCACAGCCTCTGGACGACGCCACAAGCGGCGCGTTTGGCAGGGCGCTGGCCCGGCTTGACGCCGGTCTCGCGGCATACTCACATCCTGGCGAGAAGCCGCCATTGCTGTGGGATTTGCAGCGCCTGACCGAGCTGCGCAATCTCCTCAGAAACATAACGGATCCGTCCGTCCGGGAACGAGTCGCAGGCGTCATTGATGACTTCGAAAAACGTGTTCTGCCGGTCGCCGGGACACTCCGCTCACAGGTCATTCATGCGGATGCCAATCCGGGCAATATCCTGCTCGCCGAGGAGGGAATCGGCTTCATCGATTTCGGCGACATGATGAAGGCACCGCTCGTGTTCGACGTCGCAATTGCCGCATCGTATTTGCGGGCGTTCGGGACCGCACCCCTGCAGTTCATTGCGCCGTTTGTCGCGGCGTATCACTCGATAACGCCGCTCAAAAGTCTCGAAGCGGATCTCTTGTTTGACCTGGTGCGCGCGCGGCTGGCGATGACGGTGACCTTACTCTACTGGCGCCTCAGCGCCCGTCGCGAGGATGATCCATATAGGCAAAAAGCGCTCGAAGACGAAGCGGGTGCCGAGCACTACCTCACCCTGCTGGATTCGTTGGGGCGCACGGGCTTCCGCCAGGAACTCGGTTTTATTCAATGACTTGGGCTGTGTTCCACGGGGGGAGAGAGGTAGTTTCTGCCGTTTTTGTGATGTTTTGACCATTTACGGCGGATACGATGTTGCAAACCTGAGAAACAGTTCCGGAAATCAAGCGCTTACCGGCTTTATTATGGATCTCGATATTTCGTTAAATGAACCTGACTATCGATGAACCTGGACGCCGGACTATCCGTACTGCTTATCTTCAGCGCTGCCTGTTACGCGCTGATGGGGCTGCGTCTTTTGACCTCCAAGCGCGAGGTCGGCAGCATGCCGATCGGCGTGTTGTTCATCGTCATCGGTTTCTGGGTGATCGGCGGCGCGATCGAACTTTTGTCCGAGTCGTTCCTGATGTTTTCCATCGGCCGTACCGGGCATTTCATTGGGACCGCGCTGGTACCTATCGTTGCGTATGTCTGCTTCCGCGAATACACGGGTACGGAGACCTCGACTTTAAGACTGGGTCTCTTGCTCATCATGCCGGTCATATCGATTTCGCTGGCAGCGACCAACGTCTACCACGAGCTGATGTGGTACGGCCCATTTACTAACGCGGCCGGGGAGTACCTGACGCATCCGGCTAAGTGGGGTCCGTGGTTCCTGTTCGCCCATTTGCCCTTCAGCTACCTGGTAATCGGCGCCGCGATGATGACGTTGCTCGCGCACAGCTCGGCTGTCGCACCGGCACATCGACGTGGCCTGTTCCTGTTGACGGCCGCCTGTATAGGGCCGCTTACGGCGACTGCTGCATACGATGTGGGCATCGGCCCAGATACCCTGTCCTATGTTCCGCTCGTGTTCGTAGTGTTCCTTCCCATCTACGCCTGGCTGATTATTGGCGAGCAGATTATCGAGCTTTCGCCGCTTGCCTACGAAACAGTATTCCAGAACATGCAGGATCCCGTCGTTGTCATCGACGATCAGTGCCGCGTCATTGGCTTGAACCGCACGGCAGAGAACATGCTGTGTATTGATGAGGTGCAGGCATTACGAACGCCGCTCGAAGAGCTGTTTGGCAACAAGGCGCCGGAAGTATTCGAGGCGCTCGATTCAGGTGAGCCGCGGAAGATGATGACGGAAACCGGACGCTTCCTGCACGTGCAGGTTTCTCCGATGCAGTCCACGCGGGGATCAGCACACGGTGGGCAGGTGCTCATGTTCCGCGACGTCAGCGACGTTGAAAAAGCGCAGAGCGAAGTTCGCAAGAATGAAAAATTGCTGCGCACGCTGATCGACCATTCAGTAAACGGCATCGTGCGCTTCAGCTGGGTTGATAAAGATGACGGCCAGCGGGTACTGCGAAGCATTTTTGCCAATTCCGCAGCGGCTAAATTCCTCGATTCCGATGTGGATGACCTGGTTGACTGTTCTGCCACCCAGGTTATTCGTCATGCCGTGTCCGGGATGGACGACGATGTTATCGATGACGTCATGCACCGGTTCGCCGCGTCAGCGGAAAACGGTATGAGTCTCGATGTCGAGGTTCGCCAGCGCAAAGATGGTCGTAGTCGCTGGCTCCGGGTCATTTGCGAGCCCGTGGGTGAGGATATTGCAGCCACCTTTGTCGATATTACCGATGGTAAGGCGAAAGAGCGTCATATGGAGTCGATCGCAACATCCGATCCGCTGACTGGCGTACTCAATCGCCGCGGCTTTGAGCGCGATGCGGCCCAGCGACTGACGCAGAGCGAGGACGATGCGACCGGTGCATTGCTGTTTATCGACCTGAACGAGTTCAAAGGAATCAACGATCAGTTTGGACACGAAGTTGGCGATCAGTTGCTCAAGGTCGCGGCGGCGCGACTTAAAAAGAGCTTGCGATCCTGCGATATCATTGGCCGTCCGGGCGGTGATGAATTCGTGGCGCTGGTTCCCGACGTCGATGCCCAGATAGCCGATAGCCTGGCGAAACGCCTGACCCGTTCACTCGAAGAGCCATACAACATCGGGCGCCAGAAACTGGTGTGTAAAGCGAGCATCGGCCTGGCGCTCTATCCGAAAAATGCCAACACGTTGACCGGTTTGCTTCGCGAAGCAGACCAGGCGATGTACCGCGCCAAAGCCAGGTGCCGGGGCGTCACCAACATCCGCGGCGAAGATCTCCTCGAAAAGGCGATGTAGGTGTCAGGCCCCGTCAGGCGGCGGTTTTACGCCCGGCCGCAGCATTGAGTTGAGATCTTTGTAGTAACGCTCGCAGTGCTTGGAGGCCCTGATTTCGATTTCGGTAATCGTGCCGTTCGCGCCAAACCGGGCAATGGCATCGCAGTGATAGCGAATACTGTTGTCACCGGTCGCTCCGCCAAGGCGCGAGAAGGCGCGCCAGCGCGCATGTCCGGGATAGCTGTCCGTGGCTTCCTTGTAATCGCCTTGCGGCGTACCCCACGCTTCAATCATGTCGCCGATGTTGCCATCGGTCCAGGAATACGCGACGTAACGGTACTCGTCGATTCGCGGTGCGTCTGTCGCACAGCCGAGAATCGATGCCGCAATCATCAATAGTGTGAGTTTCTTAAAGCGTCCCTCCTTCCAGCCACCGAACGTTCAGTGAGTATATATCGATAATTTCGTTTATTCTTACCGGCTGCAAAGCGACGTATGTTCCTATGAGTCACACCCCCCAGCCGGTCATTCGCCTCGAGCGCCTCCAGCGTCGTTACGTGATGGGCGGCGGTCATATCGACGCGCTGCAGTGTGTCGATCTCGATGTGCATGAGAACGAGTACCTCGCGATCATGGGCCAGTCCGGGTCGGGCAAGTCAACGCTCATGAATATTATTGGCTGCCTCGATCGTCCGACCGACGGCGAGTATTGGCTGAACGGCGAGCGAGTTTCGACGATGGACGACCGCCAGCTGGCCGGAATTCGAAATCGGGAAATTGGATTCGTGTTCCAGACTTTCAACCTGTTGCCACGTATGTCGGCACTGGTCAACGTAGAGGTGCCGCTGGTCTACGCCGGCAAGAAGCGAAAGGAACGGCATGAACTTGCGGCGGCCGCGCTGGAAAGGGTGGGTCTGGCCGATCGCATGGCGCATCGACCGTCGGAGATGTCTGGTGGGCAGCGCCAGCGCGTTGCGATAGCCAGGGCATTGGTTACGAATCCCAGTATCCTGTTGGCAGACGAACCAACCGGTAACCTCGATTCGAGCACCGGTGAAGAGATCATGAATCTCTTCGACCAGCTTAAAAAGCAGGGAAACACCTTGATTGTTGTCACCCATGAAAAACACATCGCTGATCGCGCCAATCGCATCGTACGCTTAAGCGATGGCAATGTTATCAGCGACAAAAATACGAGTGAGACTTAATGAAACGCCTATTGATCATTCTTCCAATCATGCTGCTGGCAGCTTGCGCAGACGAGGAAGATACGACCGTTGTTTATGACACGGCGGGAACGGACCGGCGTACGCTGGAAGTAGCCGTGAGTTCGGCTGGCATCGTCGAGCCGCTCGCAACTGTCGAGGTCAAGTCAAAAGCATCGGGTGAAGTTCTTGATGTCCAGGTGGAGACTGGTGACCTGGTAGAGGAAGGGACCCTGATGGTGCGTATCGATCCGCGCATCGTACGCAATCGGCTCGCGCAATCCGACGCGGAACTGAGAGCGGCCATCTCTCGCCGCGAGATCGCCACCACGCAAAAAGCGCGTGTCGAATCGCTGGTCAGCAATGGCACCCTGACACAATCGGATCTCGAGCAGGCAACGCTAGACCTCGCGAATGCTGAAGCACAGGTTGTGACGGCCAGCGTGGCGGTCGAGAATGCGCGCATTGCGGTAGACGATACGGATATTCGGGCGCCCATCGGTGGCACGATCATCTTCAAGCCCGTCGAGATTGGCCAGGTCATTTCTTCGCCGACACAAGACTTCGCGGGCGGCACATTGCTTATGCAGATGGCCGATCTGAGTGCCGTCCAGATTCGCTCGTTGGTTGACGAAACCGATATCGGCAAGATTCGGCCCGGCATGCAGGTGAGTGTGTCGGTGGCCGCGTATCCCAACCAGCCATTCCCCGG
>Ga0316201_10002806_pt1 | contig 12596 bp, 16 predicted proteins | sample CS6wburrow_MG_FD_204516 | JGI IMG/M metagenome (GOLD analysis project Ga0316201, IMG submission 204516) | Coastal sediment microbial communities from Delaware Bay, Delaware, United States - CS-6 worm burrow | ecosystem: Environmental > Aquatic > Marine > Coastal > Sediment | place: USA... | reverse complement strand
TGACGGCAAGCGCTATCGCTGGCAGGGAGGCTCGGGGCCGAAATCGTCGGTGGTCGCGTTTTCGGCCATCTGCGCGCACAAGATGACCCACCCGGCGCCTTCGGTCAGTTTTATCAATTACCGCCACGGCGAAACCCGGTTTCGCAATAGCCACGACGAAATCGAACAGCGTGACGGCGTGATCTACTGCTGCTCGGAAAAAAGCGTCTACGATCCAGCGCATGGCGGCAGGGTGCTGGGCGGGCCGGCGCCGCAGCCGTTGGCGGCGATAGAACTCGAGTATGATCAGGCCGTTGACACCTACTACGCCACGGCTACTATCGGTGGAGAAATGTTCGATCGCTATTTCAGAAACTTCCACGATCGCCTGGTGCTGCAGCACGGGCGCATCGACATCGACCGTGCACAGCAGGATAGCGCCGAGTTGATGCGTCTGAGTGACTATACCCAGCACTCGATAAGCTGCCAGGCCTGAAGCACTATTGCGGGTTAATCGTAAATCATTCGACGGCGGGAATTCTTGAACCATTACCCCAGTTTCGCACGGCGTTCGGCCGGGTTTTTTGTACCCTCGATGGTGAGCGTTTTCCTGGTCGTTTTGTTTATTGCCCTGTTATTCGGAACGCGCCTGCTGAACCGCCCGGATCAGGCTTCGCCTGGCGCACCGCTGCGCTACTCGGATCGATACTACGAGCTGGTCGGGCGAGAATCCCTGGACGAGGCGGAGCTGGCACAGCTCGAACTGGAAACCTGTCGTTTCAAACGCGACCGGATAAAATTTTTACAAAGCAAGCCGCTTGCAAACTACAAGGCCGAGATCTCGAGTTATGCAGCGACCTGCGAAAAAATCCTGCCGCGCGAGTAAGCCCTGCCCGCGCTTTCCACGGAAACGCGCCGGCACGGAAGCGATGTGCAACCGGTGGCCGGGCTGGCCGAATAACCCCGCAACCCGGGATTGCGATGTCCTTCAGCCGCCGGTGACGGGGGGGAAGAACGCGATTTCGTCGCTATCGTTGATCTCGGCCGCGGATGCGCTCATTTCCTGGTTGATCGCGACCAGGATCCGGGTGCTGCCGTCGAAGGCGCCGGCGAAGGGCTCGCCGCGGGCGCGCAGCAGCGAGACCAGGGATTCCACCGTTCTGCAGTCCGCCGGCAGTTCGAGCTGCTCGGATTTCCGATCCAGGGTTTCGGCGAGACTGGCGAAGTAGAGAATTTCGGCCATGATGGCTAGCGAGACCAGTCGAAGAACTGGATACTGACCTCGTCACCCGTCTCGACGCCGGCGTTTTCGTCGGGCAGGACGATGAAACAGTTCGCCCGACTCATCGAGGTCAGAATGCCGGAACCCTGTTTACCGGTCCTGGCCACCTGCCACTGGTTGTTCTCGTCGAGCGTCGCGATGCCGCGTTGAAACTCGTAACGTCCGGGTTTCTTGCGCATCGCCTCGAGCGCGCGTGCGCGAAACAGTGCGGGCCGGCGCATCCTGGCGCCGGACAGCACTTCGATCGCCGGCACCACGAACTGGCTGAAAGTCACCATGACCGCGACCGGGTTACCGGGCAGTCCCATGAAGATGCTGGCGCCGATCTGCCCGAAGGTCAGCGGCCGCCCTGGCTTGATTGCGATTTTCCAGAACTCGGTGGTGCCGAGTTCCTCCAGCGCCGGTTTGATGTAATCGGCCTCGCCGACCGAAACCCCGCCGGTGCTGATGATCAGGTCCGCCTGGGTCGAAGCCCGGGTCAGCGCCTCGCGCATGCTGTCGGGATCATCGCGCACCACGCCCAGGTCGATAATATCCACCGCCATGCGTGACAGCATGCCGTACAGGCTGTAGCGGTTGCTATCGTAAATCTTGCCGGGTTCCAGCGGTTCGCCGACGGCAACCAGTTCGTCGCCGGTCGAAAAGAACGCGACCACCGGCTTGCGCTTGACCTGTAGCTGGCCCAGGCCGAGCGAGGCCAGTACACCGAGATCGGCGGGGCTGAGCCTGACGCCGGCCTCGATCACGGTTTCGCCCTGCCTGACGTCTTCACCGGCCTGGCGGATATTTTCCCCGGCGCGATGATCGGCGTCGATTCTGATCTTGCCGCTTGCGCTGACCTCGGCCTGTTCCTGCATGACCACGGTATCGGTACCCTGCGGGATTAGCGCGCCCGTCATGATGCGGACGCACTGGCCGCGCGCGCAGCTGCCTTCGAAAGGCGTGCCCGCGAAAGCGGTACCGATTTCCTCGAGCTCGGCAACGCCACCTGCTTCGAGGCTGTCGATCGCAACCGCGTAACCGTCCATCGCCGAGTTCGGCAGTGGTGGCACGTTATGCGGCGATTTCACGGCCTCGTTGTTGACCCGGTCCAGGCAGTCCCGGATCGGCAGGCGCTCGCAGGCGTGAACGGGCAGTACGCGCTGCTCGATACGCTCCAGCGCGTCGGCCAGGCTGATCGAAGCGGGATCGAAGGGGTCGGCGCAACTTGGGTCGGGGGTAATTTTGTCGCTCATTAAAAACCAGATTTACCGCGGCAGAACTTCAATTGAGGCATAGACCGATCTAAATTGGTAGAGGTAAGGTCATATTTTTTAATCACAACTGCCGCCGAACGGTAAAAGCTGATTAAATTTAGTGTTTGGGGCTATAAATGCATCGGCGACAGTGGTATTTTTACGCCTGGACCTGAGGCATTCCCGCCGGGTAAAAGCGCAATTACCCGGAGAATGACAATAACGACACAATCGGAGGATACAATGCAGAAATCCCTCAACATCGATCCGGGTAAGTGTACCGGCTGTCTCCAGTGCGAAATGGCCTGCTCCTACGAGCATACCGGGACCTTCAACCCGTCGCGCTCCTATATCAAGGTATTTACCTTCCATCACGAGGGGAGATTCGCACCCTATACCTGCACCCAGTGCGACGAAGCCTGGTGCATGCGCGCCTGCCCGGTGGACGCGATCAGCGTCGATATGGCAACCGGCGCCAAGGTGGTCTCCGACGACAAGTGTGTCGGCTGCAAGGTGTGCACCATCGCCTGCCCGTTTGGCACCATCAATTACTCGCAGGCAACCGGCAAGGTCGTCAAGTGCGATCTCTGTGGCGGCGACCCGCAATGCGCGGCAGCCTGCCCGACCGACGCGATCACTTACGTGGATGCGGACTGGACCGGTTACGACCGGATGCTGGCATCGGCGGCCAAGAGCCTGCCTTCCGCTGAAGCGACCGCTGGATAATGGGGGAAATGAATCATGTCATGGACAAGAAAAATCCTGAGGGTAGATCTCTCCAAGGGTAGCTGTACTTCCGAACCGCTCAATATGGAATGGGCGAAGTTATATCTGGGCCAGCGTGGACTGGCGTCAAAATACCTGAGCGAAGAGGTTGATCCGAAGTGCGACCCGCTCGGGCCCGACAATAAAATGATCATGGCTACCGGCCCGCTGACCGGCACCATGGCGTCGACCGCCGGGCGTTACTCGGTTATTACCAAGGGTCCGCTGACCGGCGCCATCGCCTGTTCCAACTCGGGCGGTTTTTTCGGTGCGGAACTGAAATTCGCCGGCTGGGACATGATTATCTTTGAAGGTAAATCGGACAAGCCGGTTTACCTTTTGATCCAGGATGACAAGGCGGAACTGAAATCTGCCGAGCACCTGTGGGGTAAAACCGCCTGGGAAACCGACGATATCATCCACGCCACCCACCAGGATCCGCAAATGCGCGTCGCCTGTATCGGTCGCACCGCTGAAAACGGTTGCCTGTTTTCCGCGGTCATGAACGACAAGCATCGCGCCGCGGGGCGTTCCGGCGTCGGCACCGTGATGGCGTCGAAAAACCTGAAAGCGGTCGCGGTACGCGGCACCCAGGGCATCGGCAATGTCGATGACGCCGAGGCCTTCATGTCCGCAACCGGCGACGGCAAGGCGGTGCTCGCGGAAAACGCCGTTACCGGGCAGGGCCTGCCGGCCTTCGGCACCCAGGTTTTGATGAACGTCATCAACGGCATCGGCGGCCTGCCGGCGCGCAACATGCGCGATGTCGGTTTCGAGGGTGCGGAGAATATTTCCGCCGAGGCGATGGCCGAGCCGCGCAAGAGCGACGGCAAGGCGAACCTGACGACCAACGGCGCCTGCTTCGGTTGCACCATTGCCTGCGGCCGTATCTCGACGGTCGACCCGACGCATTTCTCGGTCAAGGACAAGCCGCAATACCAGGGCAATTCCGGCGGCCTCGAATACGAAGCCGCATGGGCGCTGGGCGCCGATACCGGCGTCGATGATCTCGATGCGCTGACTTACGTCAATTTCCTGTGCAACGAAGACGGCATGGATCCGATTACCTACGGCGCCACCGTTGCCGCGGCGATGGAAATGTTTGAAGACGGCGTTATCACCACCAAGGAAACTGGCGGCATCGAACTCAGGTTCGGCGATGCCAAGGCGTTCGTCGCGATTACCGAGCAGTTTGTCAACGGCGGCGAATTTTCCGCCGACCTGGGTCTCGGCTCCAAGCGCCTGACCGAGAAATATGGCAAGCCTGACCTGTCGATGACGGTCAAGGGCCAGGAGTTCCCGGCCTACGACCCGCGCGGCATTCAGGGCATCGGTCTCAACTACGCAACTTCGAATCGAGGCGCCTGTCACCTGCGCGGTTACACCATCGCCTCCGAAGTGCTTGGGATCCCGGTCAAGACCGAACTCAACGATACCGACGGCAAGCCGGAGCTGGTGAAAGCCTTCCAGGACGCGACCGCGCTGGTCGATTCCGCGGGGCTCTGTATTTTCACGACCTTCGCCTGGGGCATGGACAATATCGCCCCGCAGATCGACGCCGCCTGCGAGGGTGACTGGAGCGTTGAAAACTGTCTCGAAACCGGCGAGCGCATCTGGAACATGGAGCGCCTGTTCAACGAGGCGGCCGGTTTCACCGCGGATGACGACAAGCTGCCCAAGCGCCTGCTCGAGGAAGCCATCAAGGACGGCCCGACCAAGGGTCAGGTCAACCGTCTCGGCGAAATGCTGCCCAAGTATTACGAGGTCAGGGGCTGGACCGCGGACGGCAAGATCCCGAAAGAAACCCGTCAACGGCTGTCCCTTTAAACCTGTTTGACCCTGCGGGCACTATTGATAGTGCCCGCAGGTTTTCGGTTTTTAGAGGCAAGTAGCTAAAACTGCCTCTAATTGTTGAGATTTTTTCGCGAGTGCAAGGAAGTACCGCGCACAGAACCGCGGTTTACAGATTGGTAAATGAGGTTTGAGCACGGAGCTGACGCCGCAATCGCGGGAAAAGATTATTTTTAGAGGTCCTCTGCATGCAACATTTAATCATTGGTGCGGGTCCCGCCGGCGTCGTCGCCGCCGAGACTCTGCGCAAGGCTGATCCGGATGCGGATATCGCCATCATCGGGGACGAACCCGAGCCGCCTTACTCGCGCATGGCAATCCCTTACTACCTGATCAACAATATCGACGAAACCGGTACCTACCTGCGCGATCCGAAACGGCATTTCGCTGAGTTGAACATCGAAGTGGTGCAGCAGCGGGTCGACAGGCTCGATACCAGCGGAAAGACCGTGACACTTGGCGACGGCAGCCAACGCAGTTACGACAAGCTGTTGCTGGCAACCGGTTCGCATCCAGTCAGCCCGCCGATCCCTGGGCTCGATTTACCGCAGGTGCATTCCTGCTGGACCCTCGAGGATGCGCGCAACATTATCAAGCTGGCGCAGTCCGGTTCCAACGTGGTTTTAATCGGCGCAGGTTTCATCGGTTGTATCATCCTCGAGGCGCTGGTCAAGCGTGGCGTGAATCTCGCGGTCGTCGAAATGGGTAACCGTATGGTCCCGCGTATGCTCGATGACAAGGCGGGCGGATTGCTCGAAACCTGGTGTAAAAACAAGGGTATCGACGTCCATACTTCCTGCAGCGTGGACGGTATCAGCGATACCGGGGGCGGCCAGGTCGAGGTTTCGCTCAGTGACGGTAGCAAGCTCGAAGCGGCGCTGGTCATTACCGCGACCGGGGTCAAGGCGAATACCGACCTGGTCGCAGGTAGCGACATCGACGTCGACCAGGGTGTCCTGGTTAACCGCCGCATGCAGACCAGCAATCCCGACGTTTATGCCGCCGGCGACGTTGCCCAGGGCGTGGACTTTTCCACCGGTAACTTCGAGGTGCAGGCCATTCAGCCCACCGCAACCGATCACGGGCGCATCGCGGCGCTCAACATGGCCGGGCACGGGGACGAGCATCACGGCACCCTGAATATGAACGTGCTGGATACCGTGGGTCTGATTTCCTGTTCGTTCGGCCTGTGGATGGGCGTCGACGGCGGCGATAGCGCCGAACTCTATAATCCGGATGAGTTTCAGTACATCAACCTGCAGTTCGATGGCGACCACCTGGTCGGCGCCAGCAGCGTCGGTAAAACCCAGCATGTCGGCGTGTTGCGCGGCCTGATCGAATCCAGGATCCATCTCGGAGACTGGAAACAGCGACTGATGCGGGATCCGACCGCGATCATGGAAGCCTATGTGGCCTGCACGCAGGAATTATCGTATTCGTAAATTCGAATGAACGTCAACATCGAGTTGTACGCATCGTTGATGAAGTACCTGCCGCCGGGAAAGAGCCGCTTCCGGCGCGAGGTCAAGGTCGATGATGATATTACGCTGAGCCGTCTGATCAGGCAGTTTCACATATCCGAAGCAGAAGCCCACCTCGTGCTGGTCAACGGCCATTTCGTCAATTGTGGTGAAGACCGCGAACAGCGCAAACTCAGCGAGGGTGACACCGTTTCGATCTGGCCCCCCGTCGCCGGCGGCTAGATCTAAATCGATGAATAACCATTCCGAGCCGCAAGTCGACCTGGTCGAGTACGAAATGGGCTATGGCGCCGACGAGTTCGGCAAAGTATTACTCGGCCCGTTCAGCGGGGAGCGCAGCGACTTCGATGCCACCGAAATCGGACGGCATCACTGGCAGGTTTCGCTCAACGATTCGGCCTTCGAGGTCGATATCAGGGTGGCGGAGAAACCGCCACGAAAACTGGGCCTGTTCAAGCTGCCGGTGCTCGAGGTGAAGTTTTCCATCAACGATACCGGCGGGATGCAGCGCGAGGCCTTCTTTCATCGCTTCCACCAGTATTTTCACAAGGGCGGCGGATGAACGAGTCGCAGCAAGAGCGCTATGCGCGCCATATCCGTCTGCCCCAGATCGGCGAAAAGGGGCAGCAGGCCATTCTCGACGCCAGCGCGTTGATCGTTGGCGTCGGCGGGCTGGGGTCGCCGGCCGCGATGTACCTGGCCGCTGCCGGGATTGGCAAACTGGTGCTCAGTGATTACGACATCGTGGAAACCTCGAATTTGCAGCGCCAGATAATCCACCGCAACGACGCGGTCGGTGCAGACAAGGTGGCTTCGGGGCGGCAAACCGTAAAGGCGTTGAACCCGGATTGCGAAGTCGACGTGATCTCCTACCAGATGGATGCCGAGGAGTTGCGGCAGGTGGTCGAATCGGTCGACATCGTGCTCGATTGCAGCGATAACTACCCGACCCGCTTCGATGTCAACCGCGCCTGTGTCGAGACCGCCACACCGCTGGTCACCGGCGCCGCGATCCGGCTCGAGGGGCAAATCATGAATTACCAGCCGGCAGCCGACAGCGCCTGCTACCAGTGCCTGTACACGCATGCCTACGGCGCCGAGGAATCCTGCGAGCTCGAAGGCGTGCTGGGACCGGTGGTTGGCGTCATCGGCACCCTGCAGGCGGTGCAAACCCTGTTGATCCTGGCGGGGCAGGGCGAGGCGCTGGTCAATCGACTGCTGCTGTTCGACGCTTACGCGATGGAATGGCGGGGTGTCACGCTGCCTAAAAATCCCGACTGCCCGGTCTGCGGCCAGTCCTGATGACCTCACAGCGGCGGTTGAACGGTTGACCGCGACCTACTGGACCTGCGGGTAGAAACCGAGGCTGGTCCTGTCTACATGCACGCCTGTCCGTCGCTTTGCGTACCCTGATTTCAGTTTCCCATGCCGGTCGTGACGTCCGGAGACATGGTGTGACCGATAGTAGCCTCGCCTGGGGTATGGCGATCTCAGGTAAGTCACCTGGCGACTGGCATCGGGGGCCCTTTCGAGGTAAACGATCGCGGGCGTTTGCGCGGACTGAATCGCTTTTTGTCTTGCCTGTTCGAGTGCCAGCTTATCGCGTTCGAGGCGTTCGCGATGTAATCGCTGCCATTGATTGGCAATCGAGTAGTAGCCACTTGCGCCTGCCTTCGAATGGATAACGGTTTCAGGCAACTCGATTCTCGTTGCGGCAACCGTTTCGATTTCAGGCGGCGTGTCTGAGTAATGGGTAACGCCGTCCGCATCGATCCATTTATGCACCACCCCGGCTGTCACTGGCAAGCAGGCACAACTCGACAGGACTAGCGTGAGCAGTCTTTTGCTGGCGGGGTTCATGGGTATCTGGGCTCTATCATCATTCGGTATTTGGGGCGGGTACCGCGGACTCGCTAGCGAGAATCAGCCGGCGCTATAGAAATCCTCGAATATGAAACGGGCGATCGACTCGACGTTGTTGATATCCAGCACCGGAATTTCGATATCCCGTGGTGGATTGTCGTCGCAGGCGAGCGCAATGACCGAGCTGTCCCCGGTATACAGGTAGGGTTTTCCCATCTGGGCGCGGTGCAGTTCGATCTTTGGGAAGTGAATATCCTTGTAACCCTCCACCAGGATCATGTCGACCCGCCCGCTGTCGAGCGAGGCGATGATTTGCTGCAGGTCGGGTTCGTCCCCGGGTTGGTCAAATTCGGTGATCATCGCCATGCGCGTGGTGGTGCAGATGACGGTCTGATCGGCGCCGGCCTTGCGCAGCTCGTAACTATCCTTGCCCGGAAAATCGAGGTCGAAATGATGGTGCGCGTGCTTGACGACCGAAACGCGCAAACCGCGCGCCTTGAGTGCGGGGATCAACTGCCGCAACAGCGTCGTCTTGCCGGTGCCGCTCCAGGCACTGAAGCCGAGAACAGGGATATCGGATTGCATTTAGCCGCCTGCCTGCAGGGTTTGCTGGTCCGACGGCGTATTGATATTGCGGAACATCTCACGGCAGTCGGAAAAATCGGTTTGCACGTAGTCGTGCAGGGCATACCAGCGGTCGATCTTGCGATCCCCGCTGTCGAGAAACTGGTCCAGGCTTGCGCGCAAATCGACCTTGATCAGCGCATGTACCGGCTGCAGGCGCTCGCCATCGAAGGCGACGCATATCGCAGCGTCGTTTTGTTGCTGGCTTGAGAGGAAACGCGCGGCATAATTTTCGGCCAGTAATGGGCCGTCGCAGGGCAGGGTCAGGATGAAATCAGTCTCGACCGCCGCCATCGCGCTGGCGAAACCTGCCAGCGGACCCTGGTAGTCCTGCAGGTGGTCGCTGATCACCGGGAAACCGAAATCCCGGTATCGATCCAGGTTGCGGTTGGCGTTTATGACGATGCCAAGCGATTGCCGCTCGAGTTCGGCGATCAGGATCTCGACCATTGGCCTGCCGTCGAACTCGATCAGGCCCTTGTCCTGGCCCCCCATGCGCCGCCCCTGGCCGCCGGCGAGGATAACCGCGGTAATGTCTTTGATCGTGCTAACCAATTGTTTTTCCTGTATCCGGGGAACCGGTGCCCACCGAGGCCAGGGTTGGCGGTGCCGATAGTGGTGGGCGGGCGCAGCGGCGACTCGCTGGTGAGAGCCTGCTCTGAAATCGGTAACGTCGCCAGGGCGAATGGCAGATTGCTGACATCGGGTAATATCCTTCGGATCCGGTTTTTCGGCACGCGCAGTTTACCAATCCCTGGCGGTGTGCGTCGAATATTCATTGGGGTGGCAGGGCAAAATGGGTAAAATGATTTGCTCCTGATCAATTTCAACGAGGCAGTAATGGACGAAGAAGCGCTGAACATGTCAATCCGTAAATTCCTGAAGAAAGTCGGCATCACGTCGCAGCGCGAAATCGAGCGCGCCATCGACCTGGCGAATACCGAGGGCCGGCTAGACGGAAACCCGGTGCGGGTGAAGATGACACTGGAATGCGACCTGATCGACGACGCCCTGTCGATCGAAGACGAAATCAGGTACTGAGCCAGATGACCGAAGAGCGCGACTTCATTCCGCTGGATATCGCGGTACTGACGGTGTCGGACAGCCGCGACGAGGCCAGCGACAAGTCGGGCCCGCTGCTGGTCAGGTATCTCACCGAGGCCGGGCACCGGCTCGCGGAGAAAACCATCGTACCGGATGACAAGTACCGTATTCGCGAGGTCGTCTCACGCTGGATCGCCGATGAAGGCCTGCAGGTGGTGCTGACCACCGGCGGTACCGGCGTCACCGGCCGTGATGGCACGCCGGAAGCCGTGACGCCGCTGCTCGACAAGGTCATTGACGGTTTCGGCGAAACCTTTCGCAGTCTTTCCTATCAGACCATCGGCACCTCGACGCTGCAGTCGCGCGCAATTGCCGGGGTTGCCAACGGCACCTATATTTTTTGCCTGCCGGGCTCCTCGGGCGCCTGCAAGGACGCCTGGACGCAGTTGATCTCGACCCAGCTCGATTACCGCACGCGCCCCTGCAACCTGGTCGAACTGATGCCGCGGCTGCGAGAAAAGTAGGGCCCCGCCCGTCGGCGGAGGCTCTGGGAAGCTTAATTCCCAGGGGCCGGTGCCGGACATTCGTTCAGTAACGCCAGTGCACAAATATACGCTCCAGGCTTTGAATCTTGCGCTGCACGGACTTCACCAGGGTCTTATCGTGTTTAGCCTGCTGGGATGGATGTTTTGCCAAACCCGGCTGCTGAACCTGATCGCGCTCGCGTTGATCCTGTTTTCGTGGTACGGGTTAGGGCCTGTGCTCGATAAGGCCAACGCCTGGGGTTACTGCCTGATTACCGATATCCAGTGGCGGTTACGCCGGCAACTGGGGCTGGAGAGCCGCAGGGGGGGATACATGAAATACCTGGCGGATAACCTGCTTGGCGGGGACATTGACGAGGCACGGATCGACAGATGGAGTGTCGGCATGATTATCGGCTGTTTCCTGGCCTCGGTTGCCACCAACCTGTGGTTGGGAAGTTGCCCCCTGCTGCTATTTGAATAACAACTAACCAGTCAAACCGGCCACGGGTTCGCGGCGAGTTTATTGGCACGAATGTTTTTAACGCTTCGGTTAGGGTCGGAATATCGAACCCTGGAACGGGCTAGCCAGGATTAATCCCGGGGAAATTTCTGGTTGTCAGCGGGGTTCGCTGCGTTGCGCTCGCGCATAGGCCCAGGTCAGCAGCATCGCGATACATGAACCGAGAAAAGCAAGCCCGGCGTCCTTTTGCGCATCCCATTCGTCGCCCTGGGTACCCAGGTAGGCCACGCCCAGCTCGGGACTGACGATGACGGCGGTGACCGCCTCGATGACTTCGTAAATCGCGCTGAAGGCAAGAATGCAGTTCAGCGTGATGAAATAGGACCAGGCCGTATTCAGGCCCGACTTGCGCAGCATGATTTCGCGCATCGGGTAGGCGAGCAGTAATCCGAAACAGAAATGCACGATCCGGTCGTAGTGGTTGCGTTCAAATCCAAACCAGTCCCCCAACCAGAATCCGAATGGCGTCTCGGCGTAAGTGTAGTGCGCGCCTACCAGGTGCAGGCTAAGGAAAGCAACGAACAGTCCGTATGAAAAATTGGAAAACTGGAAGCGGCGATAGCTGAAAACCAGCACCGCGCTCCAGATGATCACCAGCAGGTTTTCGAGCAGCCAGTCGCGCGGGTAGAGCGGGTTGATTGCCGTCACAATCCATAGCGCGACTAACCACAGCATCATCGCCTGCAGTGTGCGGTTGGATCGAAACGGTTTCATGGACATGATTGAATTCCCGGGAACCTGAACACTTGTACAGGTAAATCAAACACTTGGTCGATACTAAATCAATTCTAAAGCACCGCTGCGTGATATGTATCAATTCGGTGCGGACCGAATTGTTAAAGACTGTAAGTCATCATGACAGTGGTATGAGTTATGTACAAAGATATTCTGATTGATAAAGCCAGGATTTCTTCGTCGATCGGGGGATCAGAGTATGTAGCAGATTCGGCTAACGGCCAGCCGGCCAGCGATCGGAGTATCTACATCGACGCGGGCACCAGGCATTTTCGGCTGCAGGTGTATGGGCGCGATGGTTCGCTCGAGCAAGACACGCTCGTTCCCAGCAGTAGCGATCTACTTGACCTGCTGTCGGCGCAAGGGGGTATCGGCGCAGACTTTTCGAAGGTGGATCCCGAACGAATTTTTGTTACCGGCAAGCTGGCAGCCGCGGTTCACGAACGGATTGGTGGCGGCAAACTCATCCTGCCGGCCGCGGCCTTCTGGATGGCCGCGCGCGACTTGATCGCACTGCCCGAGAACGCAGGCGTCGATTCGCTGGCGATAGTCGACCTGTCGGCCTCCGGTTACCTGGTCATTGGCGTCGATCGAAGCGGCGGGCTGAAAGACGACCTGTTACTGGCTAATCCGAGGTGTGGCGCAGGCTCGGGTATTAATCTTGATCGCGTGCTGCAAAAGCTGGACCTT
>Ga0316201_10002805_pt1 | contig 12597 bp, 10 predicted proteins | sample CS6wburrow_MG_FD_204516 | JGI IMG/M metagenome (GOLD analysis project Ga0316201, IMG submission 204516) | Coastal sediment microbial communities from Delaware Bay, Delaware, United States - CS-6 worm burrow | ecosystem: Environmental > Aquatic > Marine > Coastal > Sediment | place: USA... | reverse complement strand
GGTTCAGCTGCGTTCCGGCGACGTGCTGCTGGTGCAGTCGACCATCGAAAACCTGCGCGAACTGAAGGAAACCGCCGATTTCCTGGTGCTCGACGGCAGCATCCAGCTTCCCAGTACCCGCAAGGCGCCTCTCGCGATGGCCACGATGCTGGGTGTTGTTGCGCTGGCGGCGTTCAACATTTTGCCCATCGAGATCAGCGCGATCCTGGGTTTTTGCGTTCTGATCCTGACCCGCTGCCTCAACTGGAAAGATGCAATGAACGCGCTCAGCACGCAGGTCATCCTGATCATTGTTTCATCACTGGCCATGGGCGCCGCGCTGATGAAAACCGGAGGCGCAGAATACCTGGCGCAACTTTTCGTTTATATCACCTTCGGCGCACCTGCCGCGGTCGTACTGGGGGGCCTGATGCTGATGATGGGCATACTTACCAACATCGTTTCCAACAACGCCGCCGCTGTCATCGGAACACCGATTGCCATCGGTATCGCACAACGGCTTGGGCTGCCGCTGGAACCGTTCGTGCTGGCCGTGCTGTTTGGCGCGAATCTGAGTTTCGTAACACCCATGGCCTACCAGACCAATATCCTGCTGATGAATGCCGGCGGCTACAAATTCGGCGACTTCGTGCGCATTGGTCTGCCACTGGCGATTGGCCTGTGGCTGGTACTGACCACCGTGCTGGTGTGGGCTTACGGTTTATGACAAGGAATAAAAATTAATGGAAGCCACTACTGCGCCCACTGCAATTGTCCGCCACGGACCTTACCCGGAACTGACCTGGGCCGCGATCCTGGTCGGCTATTTCCTGGGCGTCATCATCGCGGTCAGCATCAGCTATGCTTCGTTGATCCTCGGTTTTTCAATCGAAGGTTCGGAACTGGCTGCGATCCTGGGATTCGGTATCCTGCGCGGCATCCTTCGCCGCAACAGTATTATTGAGAACAACATTGCCCAGACCGTGGCCAGCGCCGTGAACGGAGCTTCCAGCGGCCTGATGTTTTCGGTGCCGGCCATCTTCATCCTCGGTTACGGCAGCGATTTCAACCCGGTTCTTCTGACCTTCGGCGCCATAGCCGGCGCCTTTCTGGGCATTGGCTTCATCATTCCGCTGCGCAAACAGATGATCGACTACGAGCGCCTGACCTATCCCGGTGGCGTTGCAGTCGCCACGATCCTTAAATCTCCGGGAGCGGGTATCCACAAGGCCATGCTGCTGATCGGCGGTGCGGTGCTGAGCGGTGGATTGCATGCCATCAGCCAGTCCACCGGGGTCGATAACTACGACCTGGGCAGCCTGATCGGCATGCCCGGCTACATGAATGGCGTCTGGTACCTGTCGCTGTTGACCATCGGCGTGGGCTACATTGCCGGCAAAGGGGGCGTTGCGTTCATAATCGGCGGCTATGTCTGTTACTGGATTCTCGCGCCGATGCTGGCAGGGCTGGATATGTTTCCAGTCAACCCCGCCACTGGCGATGTCACTCGTGAGCCCGATGCGTTGAGATTGCTGCTGTTCCGCCCCGTCGGCATCGGCATGCTGATCGGCGGTGCAATCGCCGGCGTCGCGATGGCATTCCCGATGATCCTCAGCGCCGTGCGCAGCATGCAGAATGCGGCGAAATCCGAAGCCGCCATGTCACGGGATGAAATGCCGATCAAGCTGCTATACACCGCAATCGGCGGGGCTGCGGTGCTGCTCGCGGTGATGGCCGTGATGTCTACCGACAAAATGGGACTGGGACGCGGGCTGGTGATGGCAGTGGTAGGCACATTGTGGGTCTGGATAGCCGGCGTCATTCTTTCAGAAGCCATCGGCAGAACCAACTGGTCGCCACTGTCCGGAATGACCCTGATCGCAGTAACCATCCTGATTTTTATTTCCAGTGGCATCGGTGACACCAAGGCCGCTATCGTCTCGGCCGTCATGGTGGGCGCTGCAGCCTGCGTTGCGATGTCACAGGCCACCGACCTGATGCTGGACCTGAAGACCGGTTACCTGGTGGGCGCCAGCCCTCGCAAACAGCAACTCGGCCAGTTCATAGGCGCGTGGCTGGGACCGTTCGTCGTGGTCGCGCTGATCTTCGTGCTGCATGAAGCCTATGTGCTGGGCAGCGACAAGCTGCCCGCGCCACAGGGGCAAGCCCTTGCGAGCATGGTCAGCGGCATCATGGGCGGCGACGTGCCGGCCCAGAAATATCTCGCCGGCGCCGGCCTGGGCGCAATGCTCAGCATCTTTCAGCCGGGACTGGGAATCACGGTCGGGCTCGGCTTTTATCTGCCGTTCAACATCGTATTGACTTACAGTATCGGAACGGCAGTTCGAGTCATCAGCGATCACTACATGGGCCACTCCTACGGTGAAAACACCGGCATTCCTGTGGCGGCCGGCTTCATTGTCGGCGAAGCCCTTGTCGGAGTCGGCTATGCCATCTCCATGATTCTGCGGGCGGTGTGAACATGAAAACCATTGCATTGATACTGATCGCTGTATCTTTCCTGGCCGGAGCATTCCTCTCGGTGCTTGACCCGCGACTGGTCAACTGGTCCTTCATGGTGCCGGTACTGCTACTGGGTATTGGCGGGCTGTGGATTTATCGCAAAGCACATCACGGCGAGACAAGGGCGGGAGACCGCCTGGCGGGCAACATGGAAATTCTTGGGGCCAGCCTGGTAAACATCGTCACCAATCTGGTCGCCCTGAATGAGCGCGACGAAGATCTGCCCGTTTACGAGGCCCGCTTTGAAATCGATCGGCTGTTCCGCGACGACCTGAATAATTTCGCGGATGCCAGGGAAAGCATGATTCACGTTTTCGGCATGCAGAACTACGCCGATGTGATGAGTAACTTCGCTGCGGGTGAACGATATATAAATCGAGTATGGTCTGCATCGACGGATGGTTACGCCGACGAGGTGAAACTTTACCTGGAAAGAGCGAAAAACCAGTTTACCGAGGCCAATGCGCACTTCCGTGAATTGCAGGCCGAGCAGAGGATGAGAAATTCACCAGCGGTGAGCGAGTGAGCATCAAATTCGGGCATTGCACAAAAATTTCGGCCTTTTATGTAAAATTTCTGTTAGTTGCGCCGAATAGACCCCTTTTCAAAGTCAGAAACAATTGACTCACGTATTCCGCAAGTTATACCCTTCCGAGTCCGGGACAGAAATTTTAATTTTTCAACCGTTACCCTTTTTCAAAACCGAGATCTAGCATGATAACCAATCGAATGAATAAAAGGCTCTTGCTGAGCGCAATTCTGGTTGCGGTTCTGCCGTTGAGCTTCTCCGCATCCGTGTTCGCCCAGGTGAACGTAGACCAGGTCACTGCTGAAGGCGTGAAACGTGCCGACGCCGGGGCTGCTGAGCAGCAACGCGTCGAGCAAATTGCGAATCAGACCGATGACTTGTTGGCCGAGTACAACTCTCTCTCCAAAGTTGTTGATGGACTGATCACTTACAACAGTCTGCTGCAGAGGCAGGTCGATAACCAGGAGGCTGAAAAGCTGGCCCTCCGGGAATCCATTGACAACGTCGCCCTGATCGAGCGCCAGATCACGCCGCTGATGATCAAGATGCTGGACTCATTGGAACAGTTCATCCAGCTGGATACACCTTTTCTGCTGGCGGAAAGAACAGAGCGTATCGAAAGGCTGCGAGGCATGATGGAGCGTTCCGACGTTTCCTCTGCTGAGAAGTTCCGCCGCGTGATCGAGGCCTACCAGATCGAAAACGATTATGGCCGCACGATCGAAGCGTACAAGGGTACGGTGCCAATCAACGGCAACCCGCAGGAAGTGGACTTCCTCCGGATTGGCCGTGTCTCGCTGGCTTACCAGTCAGTCGGTGGTCAGTACACGGGCGCCTGGGATACTGGAACAGGCGACTGGGTAGAACTCGACCCCGCCGAATTCAAGAACCAGGTAAGCCAGGGTCTGAGAGTCGCACGCAAGCAGGTCGCTCCTGACCTGCTGGTCATTCCTGTCACTGCTCCTTCGGAGGACTAATCATGATTAAGAGAATACTCAAGGCAGCAGTGATCGCCAGCCTGGCATTTGGCCTGGCCAACACGGCATTTGCCGCACAGGCCGTGTCCCTCGACGAACTGCTCGAGCAGGTCAAGCAGGGCCGCGTCAAGGATGCCGCTGAAAACCAGAAACGCATCCAGGAATTTCAACAGGCCCGCGGCCAGCAGCAGCAGCTGCTGCGTAACATGCAGGCCGAGCAGGCCCGCCAGGAGCAGCTTTCAGCGCAACTGGAAAACCTGTTTGAAGTCAACGATGCTGAAATCATCGATCTCGAACGTGCTCTGCAGGAGCGCCTCGGTGAATTGAAAGAACTGTTCGGCGTGCTGCAACAGGCTGCCGGCGACGCACGCGGTAACTTCGACACCTCGGTTACGCAGATCGAGTTCCCGAACCGCGGCGAGTGGCTGACCGAGTTTGCACAGAAGATGGGTTCAACCACGCGCATGCCGACCCTCCAGGAAATCGAGAGGATCTGGTTCGAACTGCAAAACGAAATGACCGAGTCCGCCAAGGTCAAGCGCATCACCACCTCGGTGATCAACGCCAAGGGTGAAGAGGAACAGCGCGAAGTGGTTCGTGTCGGCCTGTTCAACGTTGTGTCAGATGGCGCCTACCTTGAATACGTGCCGGAAACCGGCCGCCTGGTTGAATTGCAACGCCAGCCGCAAAGCCGTTACACCAGCCGTGCATCCGACCTGGTCGAATCCCAGGGTGGCATCACCGGTTTTGCTATCGACCCGACCCGTGGCCAGTTGCTGGCCCTGCTGGTCCAGTCACCCAGCCTGACGGAGCGTATCGCCCAGGGTAAGGAAGTCGGTTACGTGATCATCGTACTCGGTATCATCGCCATCCTGATCGCAATCTGGCGCCTGGTCGCCCTGTCCGCCACCTCAGCCAAGGTTCATCAGCAAGCCAAGAACCTCGAAAAGGCCGGTAACAATCCGCTGGGCCGCGTGATCAAGGTCGCCCTGGACAATCCGGAGGCAGACGTGGAAGCCCTCGAACTGAAACTGGGTGAAGCCATACTGAAGGAAACGCCGAAGTTCAACTCGATGCTTCCGTTCCTGAAGATCATTTCAGTGGTAGCCCCGCTGCTTGGTCTGTTGGGTACCGTTACCGGTATGATCATCACCTTCCAGGCGATTACCCTGTACGGCGCCGGTGATCCGAAACTGATGGCCGGCGGTATTTCAACCGCACTGGTCACCACGGTACTCGGCCTGGTGGTAGCTATTCCGACGGTCTTCCTGCACACGCTGGTGCAAAGCCGCGCGAAGCGTCTGTCGCAGATTCTGCAAGAAGAAGCTGCCGGCATGCTGTCTGAACGTGCGGAAAGAATGGCGTAATAAATAATGGACATCGTCTATTACTATCTGCCATTTCTTGAGACCATCAGGGACTTTTTCGAGCTCGGTGGCCCGGTTCTCCGGGTCATCGGGGTCGTCACCCTGTTCATGTGGATGCTCATCATCGAGCGACTCGTGTACTTCCGTACCGGCCACAGGGCACTGGTCAGGAAAGCGCATAACTACTGGGATGACCGCAGCGATTACTCGTCGTGGAAAGCTCACCAGATTCGCGCCCGCATCATTTCCCAGGTGGCCGCCAATTCGGAACGCAACCTGGCGTTGATCAAGACCTGTGTAGCCTTGTGCCCCCTGCTGGGCCTGCTCGGCACGGTGACCGGCATGATCGAAGTGTTCGAAGTGATGGCCATTTCCGGTTCCGGGAATCCACGCTCGATGGCTTCCGGTGTGTCCAAGGCCACGGTACCGACAATGGCGGGCATGGTAGCCGCTCTTTCCGGTGTGGCCATGTCGGCCTACCTGGAGAACAAAGCGCGCAGAGAACGTGAGTTCATTGCTGACGAATTAATTATTGAGGCGGGCTGAACGTACGGCCAGCTGATTTAGGAGTAAGGAATTATGAGGGAGCATTTAACCCAGCATTTCGACGAAGAAGAATCGGAGATCAATATCACTCCCATGCTGGACGTGGTATTCATCATGCTGATCTTCTTCATTGTGACAGCGACTTTCGTCAAGGAAGCCGGCATCGAAGTCAACCGGCCCGATGCTGCAACCGCTGTAAAGCAGGAAAAGGCAAACATCCTTGTGGCTATCGGCCCCAACAACGACATCTGGATTGACCGGCGCCAGATCGATATCCGTTCTGTACGGCCCAATATCGAGCGCTTGCACGCCGAGAACCCGCAGGGTTCGGTGGTGATCCAGGCAGACAAGGAATCCAAGACCGATACGCTGATCCAGGTAATGGATGCGGCCCGCTCGGCGGGTGTGTTCAATGTGTCGATTGCGGCCAACGAGCCCTAAAGAGGTAAGCCATGTCGGCAACAATTGCTGAAACACTTTCGAGTTCCAAATCGGGCAATATTTTCCGCCTGGTGATCGGTATCCTGTTCGGCCTGGTAGTAACGGCTGTACTGTTCTGGTTTATGCAATACCTGATCGAAACGGCCGATCGCCAACTGAACGAAGGCGCTTCGGGCCACCTGATCGACTTCGTGCGCCTGAAACGCGACGAGTCTATTCAGCGCAGGCAGCTGAAACCCAAGAAGCCGCCACCGCCGGATGCGCCGCCACCACAGCCCCCGACTCCGCAACTGGATAATCTCAATCCCAATGCTGAGAAGATTGCTATTTCGGCAGCGCCAGTCGAGACCGATATCGAAATGAGTGGCGGATTCAGTCTGGGCGTGGGTGAAGGCGATTACCTGCCGATCGTGAAAGTGGCGCCGATTTATCCACAGCGCGCACTTGCGCGCGGTGTCGAGGGCTACTGTGTCGTTCAGTACACGGTTACCAAGCAGGGCACCACCCGCGATCCTTTCGTGGTGGAGGACGAGTGTACCAGTTCGCTGTTTCACCGTGCTTCCGTGCAGGCTGCCCTGAAATTCAAGTACAAGCCCCGGGTTGTCGATGGCGAGGCCATTGAGGTACCGGGCGTGCAAAACAAATTCACCTACGAAATCCAGGAATAGGTCAGAGACTGTATGAAAAGATCCATGTCAAAACTGATCGTAGCGATGATCACGGGCTTCTTACTGGTCAGCATGGCCGGTGGGGCGTGGGCGCAAAGCAGCGCAATTAAACAAGAGAAAGAGCAAAAGAAAACCAAGGAAACAGTGGCGATGAGCCAGCAGGTCTATGAGCAGCTGGTGGAAGTCCAGGAACTGGTCGAGGCCAAGGACTATGCATCGGCCCAGGTCGCTATCGATAAACTCAGGCAGAAAAAATCCCTGAGTGACTACGAACGGGCCCAGATCTGGAATATCTCGGCTTATTCCTTCTATCTGCAGGAACGCTACCCGGAAGCCATCCGGGCTTACGACCAGGTACTGGCGCAACCAGGCCTGCCCGAAGCGCTGCTGCAAAGTACGCTGAAAACGAAAGCACAGCTGCATTTCACCCAGGAAGACTATGAAAGCGCCTTGACGGTGATTCGCCAGCTGATGGAAATCATTCCTGAGCCCAGCGCCGATGTACTCATGATCGAAGGCCAGGCCCTGTTCCAGATGGAACGGTATGACGAAGCCCTGGTGCCGATCAAGACCGCGATTGAAATGTATCGCGAACAGGGACGCACTCCCAAGGAAAACTGGCTGCTCCTGTTGCGCGTGATCTACTTCGAACAGAAGGATTACGACAATATGATCACGGTCGTAAAAGAACTGATTCAGTATTACCCGAAGGATACCTATATCCGCACATTGGCAGGTGTTTACAGCGAACTGGGTGACACCAAGAAACAGCTGGCGCTGACTGAGGTTCTGTACGACAGCGGTTACCTGACTCGAGCCGCCGACATGACCAACCTGGCCAATCTCTACCTGTTGCATGGCCTGCCCTACAAGGCCGCGAAAGTTCTCGAGAAGGAAATGGGTGAGAACATCATTGAGTCCAATGAGCGAAACCTGCGCCTGCTTTCACAGGCCTGGTACCAGGCACGCGAAGACGAGAAAGCCATTCCGCCGCTGGAGCGCGCTGCGAACATGAGCAACGATGGTGAATTGTGGGTCAGGCTGGCCCAGGCAAACCTGAACCTCGAAAGGTGGGGTGAGGCGGCGTCAGCTATTCAGAAAGGCCTGAAAGCCGGCGGTCTGAAGCGTAATGACACGGCAAACATCATGCTTGGAATGGCCCTGTTCAACCAGAAACGCCTCGAACAGGCCCGGCGTGCATTCACACAGGCAGCCAAGGACAATCGCTCCAAGCGTACCGCAAACCAGTGGATTGCCTACGTGGACAGCGAGATCAAGCGCCGCGACCTGATGAGCCAGGATGTGCCCGATTACCAGCCTCGTGAAAAAGACGACCTGCTGGAAGCTATCGAGGACCAGGAATAACCCTTCACCAGGCCCAGATACGAAAAAGCCCCGGACATCCGGGGCTTTTTTTTGCGTTTGAGAAAGCTGCTGTCAGCTCAGGGCTACCACGTCAACTTCGATGAGTTCCATCACTTTCTCAGTGGTATGGCTGCTGAACTTGGCGGCCAGTCCCTGTCGCGGGCTGATACCGAGAATCACCATATCGGCGTTTACTTTCCTGGAAACTTCGGCAATGACTTCTTCAGGCTTGCCCATATCCCGGTGGATATTTTCACGCGGCAGTCCGCTCATTCGACCAATCAGGCCGCGGTCCGGAAAATCTTCGCTGTCTTTGTAGGCATTGACCACGTGAAATTCAGCATCGAAATAGTGTGAAAGAAATTTGCCGCGTTCGATGATTTTTTCATTCAGCGCTGTGTGGACTTTATCGGTGACCTGGGTATTGACGGCGGCCAGGATGCAATCGATCGGCGCCTTGGTGCCTTCGTCACAAATCACAACGTCCATTTCAGCCTTGCGGATCAGATCCCACTTGGAGTCGGCGATGCCTCGCTTGTGTTCAGCCGACGCTTCACACAACATGATCGAATCACAATCGAAACGCGTGGCGGCATCAACGATGGACTTGCGCCAATTCCGGGTCCAGAAATATTCGGCCGTATACTTCACATCCAGTTCATTCAGTGGTCTCAGCAACGCATCGATATCGGCACTGCTGCGAATGATCTCGTCCGGCGTGCCGGGGTCTGCCTTGTCTTCGATCTCAACCCCGATCAGCACGTGAAATTCAAGCTCCCACTGCCGCTGCTGAGTAATGATATCGAGCATGCGCTCCAGGGCCAGGTGCCTTTCATGAGATGGATCGACGACTACCAGGAACTTTCTTTTTTCCACTTAATTACCCTCCGGACAATTTCTGTTATTAATTCAACCCTCTCCCGGGTTTCAGACATTCTACCTGATATAGAGCTGAAAACCCGCCCAAGAACGGAAATTCGTTTCAGAAGCAGAGTTCAAACGATCCAGCCGTGCGCCTGAGAGCGCTGCGGCCACATCTGGATTACTCTCCAGGCGATCGTAAAATGACTGCATGAACGCCGCGCTGTCAGCATCCTCCAGAGGCCACAGTGTGACCGCCACGGACCGCACGCCCGCGCCGAGAAATTCCGAGACGAAACCCAGGTGGCTGTCAAAAGACGACTTGCCCTGACCTGTCATCGCGGTGCCGCTGAGCACCACCAGGTCCGCTGAAACGTCAAGCGTGGACAGATCGGCGGGTAGCAGGTAATCCCGGATTTCACTGTTACCGCCAACCGACAAAGCCAGCCTGGAACGTTCCGGAAATGCCAGGTCGATGCTGCCGGGAATAGCCAGGTGGACCAAAGCGGCATCGGTAAAGCGTTCATCCAGAAACTCGTCCCGCTGTAAGGCCACACCCTGGACGATGTGCAAACCTGGCCCGACAAAACGGTCCCGGACCACATCAATTTCAGCGGTGGACGACAAACTGTAATTGAAGAGCTGCTGGTTCGATTGTGGGTTTCCGCCAAGAAATATCCGGTCACGAAATTCCGCACGCATCTGCGGGCTCCCCTGTTCAACCGCTTTCAGGCTGGCAAGATTTACCAGTTGGTGATTCTGTGCAAAATAACGGCCCTTAAGCCTGAGCACATCGACAGGAAACCCGTTCAACGGCCCGGACGGCAGGAACCATATACGCGACGTCAGCTGGCCTGATACCGGTCCGAGCAAGCTGGCTCCAAGGGCATCGAGTAAGGCCAGGGAAGCATCAGCCTGCGCCAGACCCATCCTTTCCCGCACCGCATTGATGCGATCGCGGATTTGATGGGCGCCGCTGAGCCTCAGCATGCGAACGCCGTTCCTGTTTCCAATAACGAGGTATACGAATTTTTCAGCGAAGTAGTACGTCAGGATACTGTCCTGCGCACCGAGTCCGTCGAGCAAGGAGCTCAGCGCTTTGCTGTCCAGTGATTGCCTGTTCTGCGCGTAATCCTGAAGGGCGCCTTCGATCTGTTCATTGACCTGGATCGCCAGCATTTCCGCCTCGGCGCCGGAGGCAGTCTCCAGCCGGGCGAGTGAAGTTCGCAGTTCCGCGGATTGGCCAAACGCCGTCTGCCCGCTCTTCAACTGCATGGTGTTGGTTTCTTCCAGCTTACGCACGCGCTCGAGCGCCAGCAGCATCTGCCGGCCATCGGCAAATTGCCCCGTTCCGGCATTGGACATGGACACGCTTATCGACAGGTATTCATTGAAAACAGCCGTCCTGTTTTCCCAATACCAGGCGCCCAACACGCCCGGAACCTGGGACTGGTAAAAGCGCATTTCATCAATCAGGCCGTTCATCAACTCCTGTGCGTCCCGGCTGCGGCCAGTACGTTGCAAGATCCTTGCCTGGACAAATCCGGATTCCATGGAAAATCGGGGAATGCCGCTGTGTCTCAACTTCTCATAAGATGAACGGACATCGTCGGCGGAACAGGCGCTGCTGCCGTTTCTCTCCAGGCGGGACAGGCATGCCCACATGATGGACCGATGTTCGGTGACAGGATCGGAGGATTGTCTGGCAGCCTGCTCGGCCTGCTGAAGCATTCTTTGTGACTCCGCTGACGCCAGACCATCGCGGCTCTGCACATCCATGGCCCGGGCCAACAGGTGTTGCGCCTTGCGCTTACCGGAACCGGCCAGCGATGCCTGCTGTTGACGGTATTGCTCCATCTGGGAAAACTGGCCATTATTGCGTTTGATCCGGGCCATGCTGTCATAAGCCCTGAACAGGGCATCGCCTTTTCCAGCCCGAGCCGTCCTGGGCAAGGACTCCTCGATCAGCGCAGCCGCCCGGTCCGTATGGCCCAGAGAATACAGAGACCAGGACAACTCCAGCCCGGTTGGTCCCCGGTAGCGGGACTGCGCGCTTTCTTTCTGCAGATTCAGCGCGTTCTCCAGTTCGATGCTCGCTTCCCGGTACTGAAAACTACTGTTCAGCAGGCGGCCTTTTTCAAACAGGTTGCCAGCCAGTTCCTGGACAGATTCATCATCGGCACTGCCTGCCAGGTTTCCTGAAATGTCATCCAGCATTTCTATCGCGCCCGCAGTGCTACCCTGGCTTTCATATGCCACGGCAGCCGTGGCCCGAATCTCATTGGCAAGCTCGAGATTATCGGCAGATACTGTCGCATCCAGCGCCTGCTGGTAGCGCCTTATTGCGCTTTCCAGGTCACCCTGACGCTCATAGGCGATTCCGTCATCGAACAGCGCCCTGCCCTGCTCTGATTTCAGGTTCAATTGAGCCGCCAGTTCGGCCCGGCGCTCCAGGATCCCGTGCAAACCCTCGTAACGATCCTGAGCGCGCTGGCCGCTTGATGCCGCTGCAGCCTGCATCCTGGCCTCACTACCCAGCACCAGGGCCGCCATTTCCAGCATTTCGAATCCTGCCCGCCGGGCGGAAGAAAAAAGACTATCGGCAAATTCAATCGCCGTCTGTGTGTCATTGAGCTGATGAAGAATGATGTGACCCGCGTAGTATTCCGACCACAGGCTCATTTCTTCCATGCCAAGGCCGGCAAACGCCTGCGCCGCATTTCTCAGCGAATAGGCTTTCATCGCCCAGGTGGTCGAAGCCTTATCGTGAATCCGTTCCACTCCCTGGGCAAATAGTTTGTAGGCTTGCCCCAACGACCTGTGGTTGCGGTCGGACTGTGACATCTGGACCAGTTCCATGCTGATCAGAGAACGGTCGATCTTGCGACCGGGTATGACCTTGATCATCAACTGGCGGGGAATATCGGTGGGATCGACGACCTGGAATAGTGGGCCGATGCGCCTCTCCGGTACGCCTGAGTCCTTGATCAGGGCTTTCTCGGGGCCTGTGATCTGCACATGGAATTCCGTTTCCGGTGCATCAACCTTCACCAGCAGCGAAACGTTCGGATACTGGTAAATCATGTACTCGGCAGGCCGGATGTTTGAAACTTCCTCCGACTGTGCTGTCAAAGCAGCCGATGGTACTGCAAGCGACAGTATCAGCCCGGCGAACAAGACCGCAAAATGATGGAAAAGCCTGTGCATCTGACATACATAGCTGCGATGAAGGTCAAGGTCAACCTGTTTGCCCAACTGAAGGGTATTTGTTAGCTTTCAGTACACGATGCGCAGACCAGACAGAGACACCGCAGTTTTCACAACCTCGGCGATTGACCTTT
>Ga0316201_10002804_pt1 | contig 12597 bp, 10 predicted proteins | sample CS6wburrow_MG_FD_204516 | JGI IMG/M metagenome (GOLD analysis project Ga0316201, IMG submission 204516) | Coastal sediment microbial communities from Delaware Bay, Delaware, United States - CS-6 worm burrow | ecosystem: Environmental > Aquatic > Marine > Coastal > Sediment | place: USA... | reverse complement strand
CGCCGGCCTGAGGCAACAGTGCAAACCCCATCCAGCAGCGCGTGACGGTATCCGCCCTGCTGACAATGGCACCAAGCCTTGCACCCAGCAACTTGCCGAGTATGCGAAACACGATATACGCGCCTCCAATCAGCCCGATCTCTTTTAGCATGCCCAGTTCGAGCGAAGCACCCGCCAGCACGAAAAAGAGTGTCATGAACGGCCACTCGATGTTTTCGATTTCATGAAAAGGGTACTCGTGATGCCTGGCAAAGTTGGCCACAACAGCGCCCATCACGATGGAGGCAATCAGGAATGATACATCCAGCCAGATTGCAACACCGCCGCAGACGAATACCAGGCCGAGCGCTTCCATCAGCATGGGCTGCCCCTTCCTGATGCGGCCGGTGAGATAAGCTGCAGGAAAACCAAGCACAGCACCCAGTATGGCTGCACCGCCTATTTCCCAGGCAGCTGCAAGCAGATGCGCCGAGCCGCCCGCATCACCTGAGATAGCCACAACGACAGCAACACCGATACTAAACAGCACCAGGCCCCATAGATCATCCAGTGCAACGATTGACAGCAGTAATTCACTGAAGCGCCCCTTACAGCCCGACTCGAGCACCAGATCCATGGTCGCAGCCGGTGCCGTTGCCGAGGCGATACAACCGAGGATGATGGCCATGCTCGCCGAAACACCAACTGCGGTCAGACAGACTGCCACAACGACCGCAGTCACTACGACAGCACTTACAGAAATCCAGAAAGTCTCACTGGCGTATCGCTTGAGAAAGTCACCGGTCAGCTTGCCACCCAGCAGAAAACCAACCATCAGCAACGCCATGTTCGTGATGATTTCAAATCGATCCGTGAACACATGCGGGATCAGATCAAACACTTCCTCGCCGATAATAACCCCGAAAATCAGCAGCAGGGTTACCCGCGGTAGAAAGGTATGGCGACCGATCGCATCCGTCGCAAGACCGGCAAGCAGCATGCCACCCAGCGCCAGCAGAAATTCAGCGGCCGGATGCATAACTGGGATTTAGCCCGGATTGAATTAAAGTAAAAGTCACTTGAATGATCTTGTTATTGATTGATACTACATTAACGAAGCCTGGTGACAGTATACTCATTACATTCACTCAGACGACAGACTACCCGATCAAAATATAATCACTATCAAATAAGTATAGTGTCCCCGTATTTCCATTGATTATTATCACGTGTATTTGAACATCTGGTTTCGCTCCTGCTGGAGCGAGTTACTTTCTTTGCTCGTGCAAAGAAAGTAACCAAAGAAACACGCCCCCGGCGCGCGTGCTTCGCATACCCTCAGCCATCTTTGCTGCCAACGGGTCGCCTCGACTCGCCATCCGGGCTCGACGAGACTCGATTGGCCGTCCATGGCCAATCGACCCTACCAGCAAAGCCGTCTTCGGCGCGCTTAAGGGGGACCCATCCGCCCCCTTGAAGTTTACCGAGGTATTCGGCTTTGGTAGGACAAATCGGACAGGGATGTCCGATTTAGTCCTGTGGAGCCCGGACGACGACTCAGGACGGCCCGTTGGCAAAGTCGAATGCCGAGGGGACCCGAAGGGCAAACTGATCGGGGTGCCCTTTCTTTTGGTTACTTTTCTTTAGACAAGTAAAGAAAAGTAACTCGCCCAGCAGGGCGAAACCAGCGGTTTAATTACACGTGTTAATAAAAAGATGCTAAAACGGGGACAGTTTACTCATTTCACTTGCACCTACGTGACACGGTTGATATCAATGAAATGAGTAAACTGTCCCCATATTCCATTCGGTCCGCTTATTACGGCACGAGCAAATAACCAGAATCCCTGCAAGCCACTCACATTGTTAGTAAAACCCCAGCAACAAGCATTGACGGAACATGAACCGGCGACAACCTGAAAAAAGTGGCCTGAATTTTGCTTCCATTCTAGATAATGACAAAAAACAGTCACCAGGCGCTAATCGCTGCAACAGATTTAGAACGCTTCTGCTTTTATACAAACTTTTACAGCTGTCGCCACAGCGCATGTAAAGAGTAACCCAGAGCTGCCGATAGACAACAAGATGAACAAATATTTACGGCTACAACAATGCATCGGCCGGGATATTTGCCAGGGGGGACACAATGACAAGTATTCTTGCTGTAGATGACTCGCCATCGATGCGGCAAATGGTGTCCTATGCGCTCGAAAATGCCGGCTATGAAGTGGTTCTCGCCAACGACGGCGAACGCGCACTGGAGATTGCTGAAAACACCCGGGTTAACCTCGTTATCACAGATGTGAATATGCCCAATATGGATGGCATTGCCCTGGTCAGGAAACTACGCAAACTGCAGGACTACAAATATTTACCCATCCTGATTCTGACGACCGAATCAAGCAAGGAAAAGAAGATGCAGGGCAAGGAAGCTGGTGCTACCGGTTGGATCGTCAAACCATTTGATCCCGAGCAGTTACTAAACACCCTGCAGAGGGTACTGGACTGATGTTAATCATATTGTGACGGGGATAAACAATGTCCATTGACCTTTCTGAATTTCATGATGTGTTCTTCGAGGAGTGCTTCGAAGGGCTGGGCGTGATGGAGTCCGGCCTGTTAACGCTTGACAAGGGTACGGATGCTGAAGAAATCAATGCAATTTTCCGGGCAGCGCATTCGATCAAGGGAGGTAGCGCCTCGTTCGGATTCATGGACATTTCCAGTTTCACCCACGTCATGGAAACCCTGCTGGATGAAATGAGGGATGGACGCCGCCAGGTTACACAGCCGATTGTCGATCTGCTTCTTGAATCCGTCGATGTATTACGTAGCATGGTGACTGCCGCACAACAGGATGAAGAAACCAATCTCGATAGGGCGGCCGAGGTACAGCAAAAACTCGAAGCCGTGCTAGAGAAATCCGGCGATGACGACACCAGCACGCAGTCGTGCAGTGACGAATCCAGCAGCTCAAGTGATACCGGACCCGCCTCGAACAAGGGGCAGTCACAGGTCTGGCAGATCAAATTCAAACCCGATGCCGGCATGATGAAGAACGGCAACGATCCGGCAAGAATTTTCCGAGAGCTGCAGAAACTTGCCGATATGACCATTACAGTTGACACTGCCGCGTTACCGGCATTCGCTGATCTCGAACCTGAATCCAGCTACCTGAGCTGGGTACTGGAACTTCATGGCAATGTAGATGAAAAAGATATACGCGAATTGTTCAGTTGGGTGGAAGATGACAGTGAACTGATCATCACATCGCTACATGCTGAAACAGCAGCCGAAGAAAATCATGGAACAGCGACAGCTGAAGGTGAAACGGCCATCGCCGAACCTGTAATAGCCAAACAATCCGAAGCCGCCCCGCTGCCTGATACTGAAATACAACCGCCACGAGAAAACAGGTCCGCGGATACTGCGCAGGCAGCTGGAACCCCTAAAACTGCAGTCAGCAAAGAATCCGGCTCAATACGCGTCAACATCGACAAGGTGGATGCCCTGATCAATATGGTAGGTGAACTGGTGATCACCCAGTCCATGCTCAGCCAGATCAGCAGCGATCTGGCTGCGGGTAATACCCATACGCTGGAGAATATGCTGGACGGCATTACCCAGCTTGAACGCAATACCCGCGAGTTGCAGGAAAGTGTGCTGCAAATTCGTATGCTGCCAATCAGCTTTTCATTCAGCCGCTTCCCCAGACTGGTGCGTGACCTCAGCAATAAAATGGGCAAACAGATCGAACTGATCATGACTGGCGAGCACACCGAGGTCGACAAGACAGTACTGGAAAAAATCGGCGACCCTTTGGTGCACCTGGTACGTAATTCACTCGATCACGGTATCGAAATGCCGGATACCAGGAAAGCCGCCGGTAAACCGGAAGCCGGCACACTGGAACTGCATGCCTATCATAAAGGCGGCAATATCATCGTCCAGGTCAGCGACGATGGCGCCGGCCTGAACCGGGAAAAACTCCTGAAAAAAGCGATCGAAAAAGGCCTGGTCAGCGCAAACGAGGAATTGTCCGACGAGCGCATCCATAACCTGATTTTTGCCCCAGGATTCTCTACGGCCGATCAGATCAGCGATGTTTCCGGCCGCGGCGTGGGCATGGACGTGGTGCAGCGCAATATCCGCGACCTGGGCGGAAATGTCAGTATTACATCCAGGGAAGGTGCAGGCAGCACTGTCACCATCCGCCTACCGCTGACGCTCGCCATTCTCGATGGCCAGCTCGCGCGTATCGGCAATGAAACCTACATCGTCTCACTGGTCTCCATCGTCGAGTCACTGCAGATGCAACCCGACCAGATCAGCACCATCACCGGTCAGGCCGAACTGTATCGTTTGCGCGATGAGTACATCCCGATTATCCGCGTCGGCGACGTGCTGGGCATGAAGTCTGAACAAAACTGCCTGCAGAATGGCCTTTTGATCGTTGTCGAGGCCGACGGCCAGCGTGTCGGCCTGTTCGTCGATGACCTGCTCGGCCAGCAGCAGGTCGTGATCAAGAGCCTCGAAACCAACTTCCGCCAGGTACAGGGTATATCCGGTGCAACCATCCTGGGTGACGGTACCGTCGCGCTGATAGTCGATGTGCCAGGACTGATTCAGCGCCATTTTGACGACTGTACGCGCCGCAGCCTGTCACTCACCGCAGTCGCATAACGACCGATGAATACTCATAGCAGCGAACAGGAGACAGATACGATGAACGCAACACCGGAACAGATAAACGAGACATCGCTGCAGACCGAGGACGGTCTGGATCAGTACCTCACATTCATGCTCGCCGATGAGGAATACGGTGTCGACATTCTCAGGGTACAGGAGATCAAGGGCTGGGACGGTGTCACTCCGATGCCGAATATGCCTGAACACATCCTCGGTGTGATCAACCTGCGCGGCACGGTGGTGCCAATTATCGACTTGCGCACGTACTTTGAACTACCGACAGTCGCTTATGACAAGACAACTGTCGTAGTCGTGGTCCGCATCAGTGATGAGGAACACGGCGAACGCACCATGGGCATCGTTGTCGATGCGGTTTCCGAGGTGCACAACATTGGCAAGGAACAATTGAGAGAGTCACCGGATTTCGGCGGCGCGTGCAGCACCGAGTTCATCAAGGGGCTGGCTACCGAGGGCGACAGAATGCTGATCATACTCGACATCGATCAGCTAATGAATAACGGCGTGTTGCAAGCACTCGAACACGATCCGCCAATGACCTGAACACCATGCAGTACATGTAAAAGACGGGGAGATGAAACCATGACCAGCACCATCATCAGCGGTGTGAACCGTTACTGGGATACATTAACCAGTTCCATAATAAACCTGAACCTGGCCACCAAGCTGATCGTCATCGTTGCAGTTGTCGTTACCGGCTTCTTCACCGTCGGCTTCACCTTCTACGTGATACAGCAGAACCAGCACGAGATGAATAGCCTGAATGAAGAGGCAGACCGGTTCAATCACCTGGTCAACCGGGTCGAACGCAATATCAGCGATATCCGGGTCAACGAGAAGAAGTTCCTGCTGGCCAGTGACCCGGGTCTGGCGCAGAAGAACTCGCAACTGATCACCAATATAAACATGACACTCGATGAACTGGAAACCATCAGCTTGAACGAGAACACCGAGGAGATCATCGAAGAACTGCGTGAATACGTCAACAACCTGCAGCATTTTTTCGTTGCCCTCGTCAAGGTCAAGACACGACTTGGACTTGATCACAACAGCGGCCTGCACGGCGAGCTGCGCAGTGCGGTGCATGATGTCGAGCAGATTCTGAAAATCAACAAAAATATCACGCTGTCACACTCGATGCTAATGATGCGCAGGCATGAAAAAGACTATATGGCGCGAAAACTCGACAAGTATCTGGAAAAGATGGCCGCCGAACAGAAACGTTTCGCCGTACTGCTGGAGGATACCGATTTTTCCCCGACAACAAGGGACAGTATCAGCAATAGCATGCGGTCCTACTACCAGAAATTCCTCGAGCTGCCTGTTCTGTACAAGGAGGCTGAATCCAGGATCACTGACGTCAACGGCACCGGGACAATGACCGACATGGCGCTCAGGGAGCTGATCGAAGCGCGCGATCAACATGTGGACAAGATCCGCGCCGAAGCGAATTCCAATAATGACCACCTGAGCCAGACATTCTATCTGACGATCGTGAGCATCATTGCCATCGTGCTGGTGCTGATGGGCGTGGTAACGCGTGTGATTATCGCTTCGATAAGGTCAGCTTCGAATGTTGCCGATTCCATTGCACAGGGCAAGCTCGACAACCGGGTCGAAATCAAGTCGGATGACGAAGCAGGCAAGCTGATGCGTTCGCTTCACATCATGCAGAACAGTCTGCGCAAGAATATTGATAGCGAACGTCACTATGCCCGCAAAAACGGACGTATCAAACATGCGCTGGACAGTGTCAGTGGCAGCGTGATGATCGTCAACGCCTCTTCCAAGATCGTTTATGCGAATGAGGCCTTGCTGACTTTGCTGCGACAGGCCGAAGACAATATGCGCAAGGAACTGCCGCGCTTCAACGCCGAAGGCTTAGTCGGCAATACTATCGACATACTCGACAAGGAAAACGAGCAGCAATTCAAACAGATGGGTCGTAGCGAACAGGCTTGCACCAAAGACCTGGTGATCGGTGGCCGCTCCCTGCGCATCGTCGCCAACCCTGTATTCGGTGAGGACGGCGAACGCATCGGTACGGTGCTGGAATGGACCGACCGCTCCCAGGAAGTCGCGATCGAGGAGGAGATCCAGGACATCGTCGAAGCCGCACTCGGCGGCGACCTGAGCCAGCGCATTGACCTGTCCGACAAGCACGGCTTCTTCAACATGCTCAGCCTGGGTATCAATGACCTGGTCGACGTCGCCGAACGCGTCATCAACGACACCGTCAACGTGCTCGGCGCCATGGCTCGCGGCGACCTGACCAAGAGCATCGAGGCCGACTACGCCGGCACCTTCGGCCAGCTGAAGAACGATGCCAACACCACCATCGCCAAGCTCACCGAAGTGCTCGCCGAAATTTCCAGCGGCGCCAACGCCGTGCTCAACGGTGCCCACGAGATCGCGCAGGGTAATACCAACCTCAGCCAGCGCACCGAAGAACAGGCTTCCAGCCTGGACGAAACCACCTCGAGCATGGAAGACATGACCTTCACCGTGCGCCAGAACGCCGACAACGCCCGCCAGGCCAACCAGCTGGCTGCCGGTGCACGCGAGCAGGCCGAGAAAGGCGGTGTGGTGGTGAGCAATGCAGTCTCCGCCATGGGCGAGATCACCGCCTCCAGCAAGAAGATCGCCGACATCATCGGTGTCATCGACGAGATCGCCTTCCAGACCAACCTGCTGGCACTCAATGCCGCCGTCGAGGCCGCTCGTGCCGGTGAACAGGGCCGCGGTTTCGCCGTGGTGGCCTCAGAAGTGCGCAACCTGGCCGGGCGCAGTGCTACGGCCGCAAAAGAAATCAAGGACCTGATCCAGGACAGCGAGTCCAAGGTCGACGAAGGCTCCAGGCTGGTCAACGAGTCGGGGCAGACACTGGAACAGATCATGCACTCGGTGAAGCAGGTTTCCGACATCATCGCCGAGATCACCGCGGCCAGCGAAGAACAGTCCGACGGTATCGAGCAGGTCAACAAGACCATCCGGCAGATGGATGAGATGACCCAACAGAACGCTGCTCTGGTGGAACAGGCGGCGGCTGCCTCCGAGGCCATGGGCGAGCAGGCGCGCAACCTGAATGAGCTGGTCGCGTTCTTCGAGACCGAAACCGGCACGGCTAGCGAAGGGGGCAGCGAGCGTCGCACCCGTGACCGCCCGTGGTCGAACACCGACACAACGCCCGCGGCACCACCAAAGCCGGCCCCGCTGCCGAAAGCCGCCGGCAGCGATCTCGATGACAGAGAGTGGGAGGAGTTCTAGTCGTGGTTATGCAAAACAGACGCATGTACACAAAAAAACTCGATCGAAGGAGAACCTGATGGCAACGAGCAGAAATAAAACAGGTGCAGCGGTCAAAAAGCCGAGCAGGATCATGCTGGGCACGAATGCGGACATCGCGGGTGCAGGCAGGCTCTACCAGCGACTCGGTACGTGTGCGGCAAAAAATACGGACGTCAATCTCTATGCGGAAAAGATCGAGACCATCGACACTATCTCGCTGCAGTTGTTGCTGTCCTTTATACGGCAGGTTCGCCAAAACGGTAACCAGGTGAACTGGAAGTCACCATCGGCAGCATTATTGAAGGCAGCCGAACTGACCGGCCTGCAGGCCGAGCTATCACTCGGTGGAACAGCAGGCTGAACACTCCGGATAACAATCAGTGCAGACAGCGTTTATGGCTATGAAAACAAACAACAATACGAATTCGTTGCTTGAATCCGGCGTAACAGTGCATGCCACGGATATGCGCGAAACCGCGCGTGCACTGGAACTGGCCATGGCCCAGATTGAAATGTCGTTACGTGATTCCGATCATGCCATTGAGACATTGATCGACGCGATCACAACGACGGCTGGTTGCGTGCACAGCATAGAACAACAGCTCGACGAGTCACACCAGCACGACGCTGCCACGGCAGCACGTGCGTCCATCCTGGCTGAATGCGGTCAGTCGAAAGACAGCATGCAACGGGCAATTTCGGCGTTCCAGTTCTATGATCTGTTGTCACAGCGCTTCATGCACATCCGCGACAACCTGAGTGCAGTGGTCGAGGTCATGCGTGCACCCGACCGGCAACACCCGTCGATGTGGAAGCAGCTGCATGAAAAACTGCAATCGGTGTATTCACTGGAGCAGGAACAGGTCATGTACCAGGCCCTGATCAGCGGCCTGTCTGCGGAAAAAGTCATCGGGCAGACAGACGTAAACAAGCAGGGCCCCTGCGGCGACGTCGAATTATTCTGAGTGGATGTCGTGAACGCACTACAGACAGCGACAAGGACACACATACCGGCAGACAAACACGAATTCGAGTTCACCGATTCGGATTTTGAATGCCTGCGCAAACTGGTTTTGAAGCATGCCGGTATCAGCCTGTCCAGGCATAAACACGTCCTCATCTACGGCCGCCTGGCAAAACGGTTACGCGCACACGGGTTGTCACGTTTCAGTGATTACTGTCATATATTGCAACATAATCCACAGGCAGAACTCGAGTTTTTTATCAATGCGATCACCACCAACCTGACCTCGTTCTTCCGCGAGCATCATCATTTTGACTTCCTCTCAGACGAGCTCAAACACATGATGGAACAACACGATCAGCGCCGTTTGAGATTACGCGCCTGGTCTGCGGGCTGCTCCACCGGTGAAGAACCCTATTCGCTCGCGATGACACTGGACGAAGCAATCCCGGATATCGGTGAGCATGACATCCGGATCCTGGCGACCGATCTGGATAGCAACGTCGTAAAAACTGCGGCCAGTGGCATTTATCCGATGAGCGGAATTGCAGGCCTGGACAAACGCTGCCTGAAGCGATGGTTCCTGCGCGGCAAGGGCGAACAGGCGGGCAAGGTTATGGCCTCACCGGCCCTGCGCAAGTTGATTGATTTCCACCAGTTGAACCTGATGCACGACTGGCCCATGCACGGTCCGTTCGATGTTATCTTCTGCCGCAATGTCGTGATCTATTTCGATGATGTAACCAAGCGGGCACTGTTCGATCGCTTCGCCAATATGCTGAAGCCGGAAGGCCTGTTGTTCGTCGGGCACGCCGAAACCCTGCGCAATATCAGCAGCCGTTTTGAGCTGATCGGCAAGACCATCTACAGGAGAATCGACTGATGTGCGCGTGCGAAACACTGGTATCGACCACCCGTTCGCCGCGACTTCGGCCACTGCCGGGTTTCGAGAATATCAGCCACTACTGGGACAAGAAGCATCAGCTCTATGCGGCGAGAATCCGGCCGGGTGACTACTATGTGTCGTCGTCCAACGAACTGATATGCACGCTGCTGGGCTCGTGCATCTCCGCCTGCATCCGTGATGTAAAAATCGGCATCGGCGGCATGAATCATTTCATGCTGCCGCATGACACCGCGGCTGGTAATGGCAAGGGCGCATGCCTCAGCACCGCGGCCCGCTACGGCAACCATGCGATGGAGCATTTGATCAACACGATACTCGCGCACGGCGGACAGCGTGAACGCCTCGAAATCAAGCTGTTCGGCGGCGGCAGAATGCTGCATGCGATTACAGACATCGGCAGCAGCAACATACAGTTCATTCATGACTACCTGCGCACGGAAACACTACCGGTGAGTGCCGAGGACCTCGGCGGGATCCACCCGAGAAAAGTACTCTACTTTCCCGCGAACGGGCGCGTGCTGGTGCGCAAACTGCCGTTGTCGTACGAGAACCAGATCTGTGAACGCGAGCGGGAATACCGGCGTTCGATTGAACAGGCGCCGGTAGCCGGCGAGATCGACCTGTTCTAGAGGAAAGTACACATGAACATGAATGCAAAACATTCCTTTAGGCGATCGACTGCAGCAGTGCGGCTAGGGCTTGCGTCATGAATCATCCAATTAGGGTGTTGATCGTTGACGACTCCGCTCTGGTACGCAGACTGCTGACTCGGATTCTGCAGTCGGATCCGGCAATCGAAGTCGTCGGTACAGCAACCGATCCCTATGCGGCCCGGCAGAAGATCAAAAAGCTCAAACCCGACGTGCTCACGCTGGATGTAGCCATGCCGAAAATGGATGGCATCACTTTCCTCAGCAACCTGATGCGCCTGCATCCAATGCCGGTCGTGATGCTCTCCACCCTGACCACGAAAGGTGCCGATATTGCATTACAGGCACTTGAACTGGGCGCGATTGATTTTGTAAGCAAGCCCAGTACCGATCTCAACCACCAGCTGGCGCAATACAGCGAGGAGATTATTTCCAAGATCAAGGCCGCTGCGACAGCAAGGGTACGCACTTATACCGACATGCCCGCCACAGCATGGCGACAGGATCAGGAAAGTGGTGATCCGGCAATACACACACAGCAATCAGATGGTACAGCCTCTGCGGATGCCGGGATGATCATTGCGATCGGCGCATCCACCGGCGGCACCGAGGCTATAAAGCAATTACTGGCAAGATTACCGGTCAGTTCACCGGGCGTGGTAATAACCCAGCATATCCCTGCCGCTTTCAGTGCCCGCTTCGCGGAAACGGCTAACCAGGTTTCAGCGATGAATGTGTGTCAGGCACAGGACGGTCAGCAGATACTGTGCGGACATGCCTATATCGCTCCAGGAGACAAACACCTGGAGGTGATACATAAACAAACGTGCTACTACTGCAAGCTGAGTAATGACGCACCGGTCAACCGGCACAAACCATCTGTTGACGTAATGTTTCAATCCGTCAGTCAGTGTGCGGGCCCGAACGCCATAGGAGTGTTACTGACGGGCATGGGAAAAGATGGCGCCCGGGGTCTGAAAACGATGCAGCTAGCCGGCGCACTGACGATTGCCCAGGATGAAGCAAGCAGTCTGATATGGGGGATGCCTGGCGCTGCGGTTGCACTCAAGGCCGCCGACATGGTGCTGCCACTAACAGGGATTCCAAATGTACTAATAAATCATCAATTACCGCATAGCGGCTTGAAAGCAGATATCGATAACAACAGCTAATAAGAGGACCAGTATTATGAACATTATCGTCGTTGATGACAGCATGGCCATGCGCCTGATCGTAATGAAGACACTGCGCGAAGCGGGCTTTGACGGTCATGACATCGAACAGGCCGAAGATGGTGCACAGGCACTGGAAATGATCAAGGCACACAAGCCTGACGTGGTTCTGTGCGACTGGAACATGCCGAACATGACGGGACCGGAATTACTGCAGCAGCTGAACAGCGATGGCATCACACCGGTGTTCGGCTTCGTTACAACCGAATCTACAACGGAAATGAAAAACAAGGCTGATGAACTCGGTGCGCAGTTTATGATTGCAAAACCTTTTACACCTGAATCATTCAAGAGCACGCTGGATCCCTTTATCAGTTAATTGAGTATCGAAATAGATACGGAAATACTCACATGGAAAAATTATTGCACCTGCAAAAAACAGTTCGGCCCGTGCCAGGCGATACCCGGGTCAGGCAAGGCAAACTCGATAGTGCATTACCTGGTGCATTGATACAGGATAATTATGGCTTGCATTCGATCAGGAATGACCAGCACACAGGGTCACAACCGTGCACAGGGACAGACGGCCATGAGCGGCATTAACCCTGTACATCCGTATTAAAAGCAAACAAGAGAAAGAACAATGACAAGCATTCACCCCGTACCGAATGAAAAACAAATCCACCAGATATTCGCCATGCTGTTTGGCAGTGACATCAGGTTGAATCCCAGCGAGCCAGTCCCTGCGGATGATGCTCTCAGTATGTTTGCCGTATTTATTAATGATGAGGGCAAGCAGGTAACGGCATGCGTCTGCGACCACCACTTCACAGCCTATGCCGGATCAGCATTGACAAAGATTCCAGTCGACAGTGCGGAAGATGCCTCAAAGACAGGTAAATACACCCCGATGATGCTGAATAATCTGCA
>Ga0316201_10002803_pt1 | contig 12599 bp, 10 predicted proteins | sample CS6wburrow_MG_FD_204516 | JGI IMG/M metagenome (GOLD analysis project Ga0316201, IMG submission 204516) | Coastal sediment microbial communities from Delaware Bay, Delaware, United States - CS-6 worm burrow | ecosystem: Environmental > Aquatic > Marine > Coastal > Sediment | place: USA... | reverse complement strand
TTCACGGATCCCATCTGAAATTTCTTTGATCTGCTTGAGAGTAAGCTCCCGTGCAAGGACCACAACATCTGCAAATCCAGCATAGAATTTCAATGATTCTAAATTGCTGATGTTTAACTGTGTAGACAGATGTACCTCTATTCCTGATTGAACAGCATAGTTTAATGCTGATTGGTCTGAAACAATCACTGCATCAATTTGAATATCCCTGGCCAGGTCAATGATTTTTCTCATTTGATCCAGCTCTTCATTGTAGATGATCGTATTGATAGTGAGATAGGCCTTCATGGAGTTGGAATGTGCAATACTCACAATCTTTGGAAGGTCTTCAGCTGTAAAGTTTGCAGAGGATCTGGCCCTCATATTTAATTGTTCGATCCCAAAATACACAGCATTGGCGCCTCCCTGAATAGCAGCCATCAAGGATTCATAAGATCCCACAGGAGCCATGATCTCTATTTCTTCTCTGCTATTCATAGCTACAAAGATACAATTGTCAGATGAAATGATGTTTGCAGAGGAACAAGGAACGACATGTTACTCCAGGAAGCCCTCAAGCAATGATCTTCCTTCTTTTCGTGTATTCTTGCCATAAGGAGAGAGTGCCTGAACAAGTTTTCGGATAGGCATAGATTGCAACCATACGGTACCACTTCCATTCAGAGTGGCAAGGAAGAGCCCTTCTCCGCCAAATACCATGGAACGGAGGTTGCCTGCTGCCTGCACATTAAAATCAACTCCGGCAGTAAAGCCGACAATACATCCCGTGTCCACGCGCAAAGTTTCATTGTTAAGCTGGCGCTTTATTACAGTTCCCCCGGCGTGAATAAATGCCCTTCCGTTCCCGTCAAGTCGTTGAAGAACAAAACCCTCACCTCCAACCAAACCGCTTCCAAGTCGCTTGTTGAAGTGCAAAGAAATTTTGGTGCCCAATGCGGCACAAAGAAAAGCATCATTCTGAACAATGAGGCTGTTGCCAATAGCAGGAAGTTCCAACGGTACAATTTTTCCGGGATAGGGTGCAGAAAAAGCTACTTTGCGCTTTCTGCTTCCCTGGTTCGTAAAGTGAGTGACAAACAGCGATTCGCCCGTAAGCACCCTGCCGCCGGCCGAAAGGAGCTTATTCAAGATCCCCTGGTTGGGTTGGGAGCCATCTCCGAGCTTGGTATCGTAGTTAATGTCGGGCTCCATATACATCATCGATCCGGCTTCTGCAATGACCGTTTCTCCGGGGTCCAATTCTATTTCAACTAGCTGAATATCGTCCCCAATAATTTTATAATCTATTTCGTGTGCTCTCATCGATCATTGATTTACGTTTTTAGAAAATCGTTTCATTAATAGCTGCTTCACAGCCTCAACCTTTGCAGGTTTATAGAGATAGTCATCCATCCCCGCGTTTATTGCTTCAGCTTTTCTTTCATCGTCACTGTCGGCAGACATAGCTATTATGGGAACTTTGATTCCCTTTTTTCGAATTTGAATAGTGGCTTCAAATCCATCAAGCTCAGGCATAAAAAGATCCATAAATACAATATCATATGTATTTTCCTGCACCTTTTCAAGAGCCTCAGCTCCATTCGATACCAAATCAATTTCATAGCCAATATTCTTGAAAATTGACTGCGCTACTTTCTGGTTGATCAGGTTATCTTCTGCCATAAGAATTTTCAGTTCATTTGGCAGGGTATTGAGCAATTGGGTGATCCCTGCCTGGTCCTGGATCCCGGGGAATGTTTCACGAATAATATCATAGACCTCTTTGCTTTCAACCGGATCGATCAGGTAATGGTCTATTCCTAGTTTTTTGGATATTTTATAATTGCCGGGCTGGTCATTACTACAGACCATGATCACCGGAAACAATTCCATCAGCCCTTCCTCCTTTAGCCTCCCTGCAATGGCAAATCCATCTAGGTTATTCCTGTCTGCAATAATCAGCAAATTATACAATTCTCTCTTTACACTGAGGTGATGCACAACCGCGTCGACGGTACTGTCCTGGTATATTTTAGTTGCGAGATTGATCCCAAACTGGTGAAGTAATTTGTTAATGGTGTTTTTCTCAGGATCAGATTCCTTGGTGAGAAAAAGGGCGGTAAGCTGATTCAGATTATGAATTTTCTCGGTGCTGTAGATCTTCTCTATCTTTTCATTCGAGTATACTTCTATGGTGAAACTAAATCTTGATCCTGGTGCAATGTCAGATGTTGAGATTCGTGAAGGGCTTTCCACCCATATTTCTCCATTCATTAATTCAACCAATTGCTTGGATATGGCAGTTCCCAGTCCTGTGCCTCCAAAGCGCCTGCTCACAGATCCTGCAGACTGTGCATAACTGCCAAATATACTGCCAATCTTTTCTTCAGGAATTCCAATGCCTGTATCCTCTATATAAAACAGCAGTTGAAGACGTCCTTTGACATTTTCCAGCAATTCCACTCCGATTTGAATTTTGCCTTTCTCGGTGAATTTTATTGCATTGCTTACAAGGTTTGAAATAACCTGCCTCAGCCTGAAGGGGTCTCCGATAAGTTTATCGGGGACATCCGTTACCAGATTACTTTCAAGCAGCAGCCCTTTTTCCTCAGCAAGCGGTTTAAACAATTCCTGTACAAGAGAAATCTCTTCCCTTAATTGGAAAGGAATTTCCTCGAGCATCATTTTACCTGCTTCTATTTTTGAGAAATCAAGAATATCGTTTATAATGGTCATCATCAGATCAGAGGATTTCTTAATGATCTGCACCTTTTCTTCTGTTGTTTTAGTCAGTTTGGTTTCAAGCAGGTTCTCCACCATTCCAATAATCCCGTTCATGGGAGTTCGTATTTCGTGACTCATCGAAGCAAGGAAATCAGATTTCGCACGATTTGCGGCCATTTCTCTTTTCCGTGACCGTTCCATGGGCGAAACATCTATCAAGGCAATCAGTTTCAGATTCTCTCCCCCAATACGTGTATTTTGTTCTTTCCGGAAAATCACTGTCTCAATCCCCTCCTTTTCATAATAGAGATAGTCCACAGAATCAAGACTATCAATGTTGTCCGATAACAGATATTTATTTGAAAGAAGAAACTGTTTTGAATAATCTTTTCCGATCAGGTCATCCTCCTCATTCATGAACATCATTCTTTTTGCAGCGCTGTTTATGTTTCGAATAATGTTGTCACTGTCCAGTATCATGATTCCAGCAGGAAAATTCTCAATGATCTGTCTGAACACAATTTCAGACAACATCAACTTTTCCTGAGTTCTGGTTCTTTTTCCGATTACAAGAAGCAAATAGATAATTAAGGCATTGGCGATTAGAAAAGCCAGTATACTAACCAGTAGGTTTTGACGGACAAAGTAGCGATTAAAATTGGCCTGTTTGACTGTAAAAACGATCCCAAGGCTTTCGTTAAAAATGCTCAGCGGAAAATATGCAGAATATACCCTGCTCTTGCTTTGCGTAGAATCTACAATAGCATGATTCAATAAACCAAAAGAATACATTGCAATGCTGTCAGCGATGACCTTTATAGATTCTACCTCCATGTTTTTAGGAAAATCCCTGGACAGAATTTCACCTTTCTCATTCAGGATCCATTGATAGGAGATGGTTCTGCCAATCGGGTAAAAGGAAAAAACTTTCTTCGCGAATTTGTTGAAATCGATTTCCACGATAATATTACCGCTCACTTTATCCTCCTGAAAATAGGGATAATGATAAAGGTAATTTCCATCCTTCATCTCCACCATATCCCGCGGGGAAAGAAGCTGCTGACGTTGCCTCGAGAAGGTATCAACCACGAACTGATCACGGTCATTTATATACAGGCCGAAATAATTTCTATTGTTGTCGAAGATAAAGATGTTGGTAATAAGGTCACGGTATTTTGAATAAAACACCTGCAGGCTCTGCTTGCTTTTTTCCAATTCACCATTATCACTAAAAATATAGGAGAATTCGTATTCAAACAAGAGCCTGTTCAGGTCATTTTCAAAAGATTCCAATTGCGATTCCATATACGTACCGCACAGCATCACTTGCTGCTCAATAGATGAGCTCAAAAAAGAAACAAATCTTTTGTTGATATTAATAAAGGAAAAAACATTCAGCAGAAGAAGGGCTCCCAGTAATATAGCTGCAAGTATACTTTCTTTTTTCATTAATCTGTAAAATCCTGATATGACTCTTCAAGCTAAAGAAACTAAAAATACATATTTCTTGTAAAGAAATTGATTTATTTACGGTATTTATCCTCCATGTCGGCCAGGAGGGCAAAATACGATCTGTATCGGGATTCGCTGATCTGTTGATTCATGACAGCTTCAAGCACAGCACACTCTGGTTCGTTCACATGTAAACAATTATGAAACTTGCATTTCTTGCTGTGCGAAAAAATTTCCGGAAAGAAGTGAAAAAGCTCTTCTTTGGTAATGTCTACCGTGCCAAATCCTTTTATTCCCGGAGTATCAATTATTCGTGTACCGGATTCGAAAAAGTACATTTCAGCATTCGTGGTGGTATGTTTGCCGGATCGATGGTAATCGGATATTTTCGAAGTCTTTACTTTTAAATTGGGATCAAGCTGGTTGAGCAGTGTGGATTTTCCAACACCAGAATTCCCGGATAAGACGCTTACTTTTTTCGAAAGAATGGATCGGACCTCATCGAGATTTTCGTGGGTCTTAAGAGAGAGGGAGATGCTCTTATAGCCAATGCCCGAATACAGAGCCATTAACGCTTGCATTTCACTTTTTTCTTCTGCGGAGTACAGGTCACATTTATTGAAGAAAAGAATGGTAGGAATCCTGAATGCTTCTGCAGAAACAAGATAGCGGTCGATGAATTCAAGGTGAGTTTTAGGTTGCTTCAGTGTAATCATCAATATCGCCTGATCAATATTGCTGGCAATTAGCTGGTAGGCTTTCGAAAGATTTGCCGAACGTCTGATAATGTAGTTTTTTCGGTCCTCAATAGCGCTAATTAATCCACTACCCTCATCAGATAAGGAGAAAGTAACCTGATCACCCACTGCAACAGGGTTGGTCGCCCTGATCCCTTTCATTCGATAGGTGCCCTTGATTTTACAGGGAAGAATTTCGCCTTCCTCCGTTTTAACATAGTACCAGCTTCCCGTGGATTTTATTACCAGACCGTTTTTCAAGACAGAATTTTCGCCTAATTTAAGGATTTATTCTTCATCCCTTTCCGGGATTGGAGCAGTGAGGTTGAAGAACCTTGACTTAAATTGAATACCGGAAATATCTCCATTATCATTTCGGCTGGCGAGCAATTTTGCTTCATTTCCAGTTACCTTGCTGAGCTCTTTCAGTCCGGCACTGGCAAGACTAAATAAGATATCATCTTCATCTTCAACTATTTCAGAAGCCTTTTGAAATCGATATCTTGCAAGGTCGGCAAGTGATAATGAAGCGTTATTTACCTCGGGTGGGGCAACTGCAAAGAGTTGAATCTTATCGTAACTTAAATCGGGTTCGCTGATCATTCTTGGAGAAAGATCGGTTCCGGCCATCCTTTGTTGAATATTGTTCTTCTCCTCTTTTGTTTCCTGTGCCTTTTGCACATCCTTTATTTCCTTTGGCTTATAATTTGAAACCGGGACCGGGATGTTTTTTGTCCGTATCACATTGAGCGTAGCGGGAAGTGAACCGGGATCATTGACCTTTTCCTTGATTTCTTCCTTTAGGTTTTCTGGTTTCTTTTCACTTTCAATGCCGGAGGCCATTTCTACAGGCAGTTTTGCTTCACGAGGACCAATAATAAATAGCAGAAATACTGCTGCAGCTGCTGCAACAGGCACAAGCATGCGCCAATCGATCACAATGGATTTCTTATGTTTGAGCTTTTCTTTGCCTGGGAATAGAATAGTCTCCTTAGGCAGAATTGTAGCTTTGTATTTCTCCAACAAGGTTCTGGCTTCAGATTCTTCCTTCAGATATTCTTCAAAAGAAAGCCTTTGTTCTTCAGTAAGATCTCCTTCAAGATAGGCCAGACAAAAAAGCTCTAATTGATCCGGATGGAACAAATCTCCTTTTTCCGGCAGCTTTTTTTTCAATTGATCTTTTCCGGGAAATTCAATTTTTTCAGGAGAAACAGACAGGGCCCTGAAACTCTCCAACTCTTCCGAAAGGTCTGGATTAAATTTCAGGAAACGACGCAACACTTCCTCCTGATCAGGAGATAGCCTTCCTTCAATATAATCCAGAAAACATGCTTCGTAATTGTTCCTGTTAATTTCCATTATTCCCCTTATATAATATTCTCCATTTTTACCAGGTAGTTCTTCATTGTCAGTCTTGCCCTGTAGATATATACTTTCACCTGTGAATCAGAAAGGCCGGTAACTTCACCTATTTCTTCATATGAATATCCTTCATAATCCCTTAAGAGCAATACCGATCGCTGAATATCTGACAGCTTGCTAAGTGCGTCCTGTAATACCTCGCTTACATCAGTGTATTGCTCTGAATGGCTGTGTTTGTCCTCCCCGGATGCATCCATCTCTGTCATTCTTTTTTCTTTTTTGAATATGTCAAGCATTGTGTGATAAGCAGTGGTAAACAGGTATGATTTCGCTTTTGAGCCTTCCACATTTTCCAGTTTTATCCATAACTTTTCAAATGCATCCTGTACCACATCCTGTGCCATTGCATCCTTTTTACAACTTTTCAGGATAAACCGGTACAGGTTATCAGCATATAAGTCAACAGCCTTATTGTACTCTTCTATTGTCATTAAGTCCAGGGTTCCGATTATAGGACGATGTAAGTTACAAAAAGTTACTTTGTTGAAATTAATATTTACTTGCTTTTATTTCATCGCAAAATATTTCGATAGTGTCCATCCGTCTCTTTTATAATTACCTGATTAAATGAGAATTAAGAAATTTTATAAAAAAAAGTATACAAAATACTTGACAGAAGCCATTAGAATTGTTTATATTTGACCGAACGTTCAGTCAATAATTATGCCCAGGACACAAGATCAATATGAAGTAATCAGGAAAAAAAGAAAGATACAGATTATGGAATCTGCGCTTCAACTTTTTGCCAGCGAGGGCTATGGTCATGTGTCTATTTCGTCTCTGGCTGCTCATGCCGGTATCTCGAAAGGATTGATGTATAACTATTTCAAAAGCAAGGAAGACTTGTTGCAACAAGTGATCGATTTTGTTATATCAGAGGTACTTGAACATATAGATCCAAATAATGATGGTGTGCTGACTCAGGAGGAATTTAAACTCTTCATCCGGAAAACCTTCGAGCTGATGAGGGAAAAAGCTGAGTTATATACACAATTCTTCAGTCTAGTACTGCAACCAAATGTGTCAGACTATTTCATGAAAAGTCCGATGATCACCCATATGGGCGGGTATTTTGAGATGTTTCACAGGTATTTCATCGAGCAAGGATTTGAAGATCCGCAGCTGGAAGTTTTGCAACTGTCGGCATTGATTGAAGGCCTGGGAGTAATGCTGGTATTTTACAGCCGCTTCAGCGAAATGCCGGAAAAATTATTTGATAAACTGGAAGAAAGAATCATTCATACCTATACTGGCAATGAAAACAAATAGCAGCCTATTTACAATGATCCTCTTGTGTCTGCCTCTTTTTATTTTTGGACAGTCAAATTGGAGTGCATCTGAAATAATAGAAAAAGCAGATGACAAATTCAACGGGGAGGAATCCGGTATTTCCACCATGTCGATGACCATCGTGCGTCCTTCCTGGAGTAGAACAATTGAGTTTAAGAGCTGGAGCAAGGAATCCGAACTGTCTCTCACCCTCATCACAGCACCTCCCCGAGAAAAGGGCCAGACATTCCTTAAACGCGGCAATGAAATGTGGAGCTGGAATCCTTCTATCAGCAGGCTGATCAAGCTCCCTCCTTCCATGATGTCGCAAGGTTGGATGGGGTCTGATTACACGAATGATGATATTTTAAAAGAATCATCGATTGTGAACGATTACAGGCATGAACTGATGGGAAGCGAAGAAATTGATGGCAGGGATTGCTACAAGATTAAAATGACTGCGAAGGAAGATGCAGCAGTCCTCTGGGGACAACAGCTCCGATGGGTTGATAAAAAGGATTTCCTGTTTTTGAAAGTAGAACTGTATGACGAGGACAATTACCTCATCAGGACTGAAATTGGCAAAGAGATCAAGTCTATGGATGGCAGATTAATACCTACGGTAATTGAATTAATCCCTGAGGAGGAAGACGGACAAAAAACAATCATTGAGATCAAAGAGATTGAATTTAATGCACCAATTGATGATGCTTTTTTTTCTCAGCAAAACATGAAAAGGCTAAGATAAGTTCCCTGGTACATGCTATATCATTTGCAGGAAAAATGCATCTGAAGCGTGAAAACAATTGGTTTTAGGAAAAAAATTGAACGATTGACAAACTAACTATCATGAAAAACTACAGACTCGCCTGGAGGAATTTGTGGAGAAACAAACGCAGAACCATCATTACTGCTGCTTCGGTCTTCTTCGCCGTATTTTTTGCCCTCCTGATGAGGTCCCTTCAGATAGGATCCTACGATTACATGTACAAGAACGTGATTGAATCTTACAGCGGGTATATCCAGCTTCAGGGAGAAGAATGGTGGGATGAAAAAACCATAGACAATAGTTTTCCATATACCCATGAGATTAAAAAAAGGATGCTGGAAGATGAAAATGTTATGGAAGTGATCCCCCGGCTCGAATCTTTTGCTCTGGCTTCGGGCGGATCAAGTACCAAAGGGGTAATGGTTATGGGAATCGATCCTTCACGTGAAAGCCTCCTGTCCAATATACCGGAGAAACTGGTAAAATACCATTTAACCGAAAGTGCAATAGAAAGTTTGAAGTCGGACACAAGGATACCCGGAAAAACAAAAGATTTATTGGATCTTTTTAAAAATACATACTATGCGAATGACCAGAGACTTCTTTCTGACCTGCGTTTGGATGTAGAAGAGTCCGGCACATATATCCCTGCACTCAGGGAGCATGCCGGAATTTCATACCATCAAATAATTACAGGGGAAGAGGGTGTCTGGCTAGGAGCAAAGCTGGCTTCCTATCTTGAGCTTTCTCCCGGAGATACACTTGTATTGCTTGGCCAGGGATACCATGGCGCTACAGCTGCCGGTAAATATGAAATCAAGGGACTCATCAAGTTGCCAATAACAGAGATCAGCTCAAGTATTGTCTACCTACCCTACGATATTGCTCAGGATTTATACAATGCCGGGGGCAATATCACCTCGCTCGTACTTCATCTGGGGAATAATGATGATAAGGAAATAGAGCAGGCCATGGGGAGATTAGAGGCGAAGATTCCCCCGGGAACCCGAATTATAGATTGGCTGGAAATGAACGAGGTGATCATCCAGCAGATGGAAGCGGACAATATAAGCGGGGTATTTATGATTGGTGTTTTATACCTCGTTATCGCTTTCGGAATATTCGGTACTGTGCTAATGATGACTGCTGAAAGAAAACGGGAGTTCGGTGTTCTTGTGGCTATAGGGATGCAGAAGAAAAAGCTTGCATCGATTATTACCTACGAGATGATATACGTCGGTTTGTTGGGGGTACTTATTGGAAGTATTATTTGTATTCCTATCATTCTTTATGGCGTACAGCATCCTATTGTGTTCAAAGGAGAACTTGCTGTGATGATGGAGGAATATGATTTTGAACCCAAGATTGTGTTTGAAACAGTGAATACCTATTTCCTCTGGCAGATGTTCATCGTTTGTCTCATGGTGGGAGTCGCATTGGTCTATCCAGTACGAAAGATCCTGAATCTTAAAGTTGTAAACGCTCTCAGAGCATAAAATCAATGATGATGATACTATTAACCGCATGGAAAAATGTGTGGCGTAACAAAATAAGAAGCCTGGTAGTCATTGCTTCCATCACGGTTGGGATATTCGCCGGGGTTTTCGCGGTAGGCTTGATGAGTGGTACGATGGAGCAAAGAGTAGATGCTGCCTTGAATCAGGAAGTCGCGCATATTCAAATTAACCAGCCAGGCTTCAGAGACAACTACGACATTGATCTGCTGCTGGAAAACAGCCACGAAGTCGCGAAGCAGCTTGAGAATATCTCTGGCGTATCAGCTGTTGCAGACAGGCTGGTTATTAATGCCATTGCAAGTACTGCTACAAAAAGTAAGGGTGTCCAGCTTATTGGAATCGATCCTCCTAAGGAAAAGCAAGTGCTTGAGCTTGATAAAACGCTCATTGCAGGCAGTGGAAATTATTTTGAAACCAAGAGCCGATATAAGCTGGCTTTTATCGGAGAAGATCTCGCAAAAGAATTAAATATTATCAGGTTCAGGATAGATGAGTCAGTGCTTGACAGCTTATCAGAGAAAGGAATACCTGAGGAGGTAATTTCCAAAATCAGGCCCTTTCAGGATACACGCTTTGCAAGTGAAAAGGCTTTTTTGAAGAGCATGAAGAACGTCCTCTCCGCAATGGAGAGTAAAACCTACGGCGGCAGTATTCTTGAAGAAGCCTGGACATTCCGTGATCGCTCCAAGCTTACCCTTACCTTTTTGGATAAAGACAACATTCAGACTGGTGGTATGTTTCGAATCGCAGGAATTTATGATGTGAATAACAGCATGTTCGAAGAAAGTCAGCTCTTTGTGCTGCAGGAGGATTTAAAAGAATTGACCGGAATTGATAAAGATGCTGCTCACATCGAATTGCTTAAGATTATCGATCGGGATCAAACCAATGAAATTACCGAGGAAATCAGACAGCTATATCCAGAGCTGGAGGTGTTGAATTGGAAGGAGATCTCTCCCGACCTGGCAATGATGACGGCGATGGTTGAGAAATTCCATGCAGTATTCCTTATTATTATTCTGGCTGCCCTTTCGTTTGGTATTGTAAATACGATGTTAATGGTAGTCCTGGAAAGGACAAAAGAATTGGGAATGCTTACTGCCATAGGCATGAACAAAAAACGCGTCTTTACAATGATCATGTCAGAATCCGTTTTTCTGACGCTCGTTGGCGGTGTTGTGGGGATGATCATTAGCAGAATTACTTTGTGGTTCACGGCAAGCAAGGGTATCAATTTTGCTTCAGCTGCGGAAGGATTCGAAGCCATGGGGTTTTCCGCCCATATCTATCCGAGCATCACCAACACCTTTTTTATCACTGTTACTGTCCTGATAATAATTACAGGCATCTTATCCTCTATATATCCAGCATTAAAAGCTCTCAGGCTTGATCCGGCCGAAGCCCTCAGAACAGAATAATAACCATATAAACATATGACAATGAAAGTCCTTAAATTGAATAATGTACATAAGATCTATAATAGCTCCGAGGTAAATGTGCATGCAGTAAATGGTGTTTCCATTGATTTTGAAGAGGGGGAATTTGCTGCCATTGTGGGTCCTTCAGGCTCAGGAAAAACGACCTTGCTGAATATGATAGGCGGATTGGATTATCCCACCGAAGGCAATATCCTGGTTGATAATACGGATTTGTCCACGCTCAAATCATCACAGCTGATAGATTTCAGGATGAATCATATAGGCTTTGTTTTTCAATCCTACAACCTGATTCCAGTATTGACAGCTGCAGAAAATATTGAATTCATTATGAATTTGCAGAAGTGGCCGAAAAAGAAAAGGCAGGATCGGACGATGGAGTTGTTAAAAGCTGTCGGGCTTCAGGATCGTGCCAACAGTCGCCCCTCCAAGTTATCCGGTGGGCAGCAGCAACGTGTTGCCGTGGCAAGGGCGCTGGCATCAAAACCAAAGTTTATTCTTGCGGATGAACCTACTGCCAACCTGGATTCAAAGTCAACAGGAACCCTCATTGAAATCATGGAAAACCTGAATAAGGAAGAAAACATTACGTTTATTTTTTCGACTCATGATGCGCGCGTGGTGAAAAGAGCCCGAAGGGTAATCACTGTCGAGGATGGCAAAGTGATCAGCGACGAAAGAAAAGAATGAAAAGAAGCATCGCATATATTTCTTTGTTGCTGGTGGTAATTTCTGCGGGTGCTCAGCAAAAAATTACCCTGGAGGGGTATATCAATGATATGCAAACGGTATATCATGTTGAAAATGTGGGTTGGCTGTGGGAAAACCAGATTCACAATCGCTTACATCTCAACTTCTATCCTTCCCCCTGGTTGAAAATGAGCTTTCAGGGCAGAACCCGCTTTATTCAGGGCAATACATATTCAAATTTTCCGGATTACGGAGGGATGTTTGGCAAAGATGCGGGATGGCTCGACTTAAGTTATGCTGCCGATAACAACTACAATGACAATGCTGGGTATGTTTTTACTACGATGCTGGACAGAGCATACGCAGAATTTAGTATTGGAGATTTTGTCGCCACACTTGGCCGTCAGCGCATCAACTGGGGACAAAATTTCGTCTGGAATCCAAATGATATTTTTAATACCTACTCCTATTTCGATGTTGACTATCCGGAAAGGCCAGGAAGCGATGCCTTGCGCCTTCAATATTATACTGGAATGGCATCGAATATCGAGGTGGCCGCAAAAGTAGACAGTGCAGCTGATATTACTGCCGCCGGATATTTCCG
>Ga0316201_10002802_pt1 | contig 12599 bp, 14 predicted proteins | sample CS6wburrow_MG_FD_204516 | JGI IMG/M metagenome (GOLD analysis project Ga0316201, IMG submission 204516) | Coastal sediment microbial communities from Delaware Bay, Delaware, United States - CS-6 worm burrow | ecosystem: Environmental > Aquatic > Marine > Coastal > Sediment | place: USA... | reverse complement strand
CTATCAATGTGCGCAGATTTCCATGAACCTGACCAATTACAAGGTTACTTCCCCTGCCGATGTACTTGAGGCTGCGCGGGAGTTGGCTGCCTCGCGTGGAATCGTTATCACCGGTTCAGAAGCTGTTGGTGTCGTACCCTATGAGGCCATGCAACAGGCGGGGCGTTTCTATCTGCGCCGGATGCAGAAATCCACGGGAATTCCGGTGCGGGATACGGTCACAACAGCCGTCCAGGCCATGGGTCTCAATGATGTAGCAGCGTTTGATATTGACAAAAAGGTCATTGGGATGCCAGTGGCCGAGGGTGCGCTGGTAAACATGAAAATCAACGAGTTTGTTGATGAGGTTTCGCGCGACACACCCGCGCCGGGAGGCGGCTCGATAGCGGCGCTATCAGGTGCTCTCGGCTCAGCCCTGGCTTCGATGGTGGTCAATCTGTCAATTGGCAAAGGCGAATTCGATTCGCAATATGATGAGTTGTGCGTTTTGGCTGAAAAAGCGCAATCAGTCAAGGATGAACTCGTGCTGGCCGTTGATGCCGACACTGAGGCATTCAATGAAGTCATCGCCGGTATGCGTATGGCAAAGGACACGGCGGAGCAGCTTGAGTTGCGTTCTGCTGTGATCCGCGCCGGCTACAAATCGGCAGCCGAGGTACCTTTGAGAACAGCCATGCTGTGTCGGCAGGTACTGGATCTCTGCCAGGCAGCTGCGAACATCGGCAACAAGGCGGTCATGTCCGACGCAGGTGTAGGTGCATTGATGGCCCTGGCCGGTGTCCAGGGCGCTATCCACAACGTTCGTATAAACCTGCCACATACCGGGGACGAGACATTTATCACTCAGATGCAAAGCCAGTTGGGAACCTTGCTCTCTGATTCCAGGGCAATTTGTGATGCCATACAGCAACAGGTTGAAAGTAGTTTTTAGGATATGAGTTCAATACCTTACTCCACTGCCGCTGAGAGAAACCGGCGACCCATACTTGAAGCGTTGCGGCAGTGGCTTCCGGATGAAGGAACCGTGATTGAAATCGGTTCAGGGACAGGTCAGCATGCTCTTTTTTTGACCCGGGAATTACCAGGTCTCAACTGGCAACCCAGTGACAGGAAAGAGAACCTGGCTGGCCTTGAGGCCTGTTTTTTGGCCGAGGGCAATGAACGGATTTTGCCCTTGCTCACACTTGATGTACTTAGCGACCCCTGGCCGGGACGATCCTATGATGCGGCGTTTTCTGCCAATACTGCCCATATTATGCCGTGGGAAGCCGTGATTGCCATGTTTGCCGGTGTCGGTGCACACCTGGTTAGCGGCGCCAGGTTTTGTTTGTATGGGCCGTTCAATATCGAAAATAGATTCACCTCCACCAGCAATGCTGAATTTGACGCTCATCTGCGCCAGCAGGACGCAAAAATGGGTATACGTGACATGGCCGCGATTCAAAACCTGGCCAGTCTTCATCACTTACAACATGTGCAATCAATCGCCATGCCCGCGAATAACTTTATCCTGGTATTTGAAAAGAAGGATCAGGATTAGGGCCAGTAAAAATTTTGCCCTGATCCGGGTTCATGCAGCTTAAAAGTCTGTGCGCTGAACAAGATGCAGCAGATTACCTGTATTCGCACCACGTTTAAACCCACCAGGGAATTCGATAACCGCAAAGGTGCCGGCAGAGACATGCCCAATGCTGATCGCCTGTTGTTCCTGCAATACGTTGATCAACATTTGTTCCATGGCGGGATTGTGTCCGACCATCAACAATATCTCACTGTAGCTGAAAGCGTCCTCGGCCAGGGTTAACAGCAAATTTAAAGACGCACCAAACATCGAATCAACGTAGTCGGTGGTTGCCAGCAGTCTTGGCCAACCGGCGAGCAGTGGCGCCAGTGTCTCCCGGGTGCGTTTTGCCGGTGAACACAAAACGGTATCGGGTGTCTGAAGCGTGTCCTGCACCCATTTGGATGCCAGTTGTGCATGGCTGGTCCCTTCAGCGCAGAGTGGTCTTGAGAAATCATTTCCCAGCGGGCTCCAGGGTTCAGCTTGTGCATGACGCTGTAAATATAGCATTTGTCTCATGTTGTTGTTTTTTTACCCAGTGATTGAATGGTGATTTTGACAGCCAAAGGCATATAATACATCACGCCATAAGTACCCCTCAGCCATATCACCATTGAAATTCGAATAAAGGAGCATGTTGATGAAAGAAGGCATGACCGGCAAGACAGTTTATCGCAAAGACTATACATCATATCCCTGGGATATCGGTCAATTGGATCTGCATTTTAAGGTTGGGTCTGAGACCACTGTCGTGTGTGCCAAAATGGACCTTCAACTGAAGTGTGGTGTCAGCACCCCCCAAGACATTGTGCTCAATGGCAGCAACCTGGAACTGGTCTCTATAAAACTCAATGACCGCGTACTCAATGCGGGTGATTATGTGATTGAAGGTGAAACACTGACCATTCCTGATGCACCACAGAATTGTGTGATCAAAACAGAGGTCGAAATCCACCCGGAAAGCAATTCTGCACTCGAAGGTCTTTACCTGTCTGGTGAGTTTCTGCTCACCCAGTGCGAGGCACAGGGATTCAGAAAGATTACCTGGTTTCCGGACCGTCCGGATGTGATGACCACTTACAGGGTTACCCTTGAGGCGGACAAGGCTGACTTTCCGGTCTTGCTGTCAAATGGCAACCAGGCAGACGCCGGTGATCTGCCGTCGGGCCGTCATTGGGTCCGCTGGGAGGACCCTTTTCCGAAGCCATCCTATCTATTCGCCCTTGTTGCCGGGGATCTGTCATTGGTTGAGGATCACTTCACGACCCGCAGTGGGCGCGATGTAAGCCTGAAGATTTATGTTGAAGCAGAAAACATCGATCGCTGTGATCACGCCATGGAGTCCTTGATCAACTCCATGCGCTGGGATGAACAGCGGTTTGACCTGGAATATGATCTTGATATCTATCACATCGTTGCCACCAATGATTTCAACATGGGTGCGATGGAAAACAAGTCACTGAATATCTTCAATTCCAAATATGTGCTGGCAAGGCCGGACACCGCGACTGATGCTGATTACCAGGGGATAGAAGGTGTTATTGGTCATGAATATTTTCATAACTGGACCGGCAATCGTGTTACCTGCCAGGACTGGTTTCAACTGACATTGAAAGAAGGTCTGACGGTTTTTCGGGACGAGGAGTTCTCGGCCGATATGCAATCCAGGGCGGTAAAACGCATCCGGGTGATTCGGGACTTGAGAAGCCGGCAATTCCCGGAAGATGATGGACCGATGGCACATCCGATACGGCCTGATCAATATGTTGAGATCAATAATTTTTATACCGCCACTGTTTATCAAAAGGGGGCGACCATTATCCGCATGTATCACACTCTGCTGGGGGAGAGCGGGTTCCAGAAAGGTATGAAATTGTATTTCGAACGGCATGATGGCCAGGCCGTCACCTGCGATGATTTTCTTGCTGCCATGGCGGACGCCAATGGTGTCAACCTGGATCGTTTTGGACGCTGGTACAGCCAGTCTGGAACACCCCAGGTACAGGTAACAGACCACTATGATGCGGCCACTGAAAGATATACCCTGACATTGAAGCAACATACCCCTGCTTCACCCGGTCAACCGGAGAAACTGCCCCTGGTGTTACCATTTGCGGTGGGATTGCTGACTGCCAATGGTGAAGAGCTTACGCTGCAACTCGAAGGTGAGACAGAGCCTGTAACGGGGACACGTTTACTGATATTGGAGGAAGAACAGCAAGAGTTTACCTTTATTAATATTCCCGGGGCACCCGTGCCCTCATTGTTCCGGGACTTCTCCGCACCGGTGAAAGTCTTCTATGATTATCAACCAGACCAGTTGGCCACCCTGATCGCATATGACAGTGACGCATTCGTACGTTGGGATGCAGCGCAGCGTATGGCCCAGAATGCGATTCTCGAACAATGTCGAAGACACGCCCAAGGCCATGAAATGAAACTGGACCCCTCCCTGGTCAGGGCGTTCAGGGGCATACTGTCGGATCAACTGGCTGACCCGGCTCTGCTGGCCGAGGCCATGAGCTTACCGGATGAGGACTACCTTGCAGAGCAGATGCAGGTGGTTGATGTCGATGGCATTCACGCAGCAAGAGATTTCATCAAGCAAGGCCTGGCTGACGAACTGAAAGCGCTTTTTGCCGGGCGTTATGCCGAGCTGAATGACAAACAACCCTATCAGAAAACGGCCGCGGCCATGGCTCGCAGAAGCCTGAAAAACACCTGTCTGTCCTACCTGCTTGAAACAGGTGAAGGCGAATCACTGGCCAGTGCTCAACTCGAATCAAGTGACAATATGACCGATACACTTGCAGCTCTTCAGGGATTGATCATCAAGGATTCACCGCTGGCGCAGACAGCACTTGTGGATTTTGAAGCCAACTGGCAAGCGGATGCATTGGTGATGGACAAATGGTTCGTTATGCAGGCCGTTAAACCGGGCAGCAAAACCCTGAAAACGGTGCGGGCCCTGATGGAACATCCCGCATTCAGCATACAGAATCCGAACAAGGTACGTGCCCTGATCGGTGTGTTCGCAATGTTGAACCCGACGGGGTTTCATGCCGCCGACGGATCAGGTTACGAATTTCATGCTGACCGGGTGATCGAGCTGGATGGCCTGAATCCACAAATTGCCGCCCGGATGGCAGCAGCATTCAACCGATGGAAACGATATGATGATGACAGAAAGGCCCTTATGAAAGCACAGTTACAACGTATTGCTGCCACTGATCATCTTTCGAGTGACGTCTCTGAAATCGTCAGCAACGCACTTCGGTGAATCATTCATGGTCTTGAAGCAACTTTTAGGGGACTAAGCCAATGGTGGTTTCTCATTTGTTTGACCTGATACCTATCTGGTTGCTCCTGTTGGCGACCATCCTGGTGATGGTGTTGTTTATTGAATTAGGATTCAGGTTGGGAAAACATGCCCAGTCCAAGGCCAAGAAAGCACAAACTTCCCAGGTTTCTGCAATCATGGGTGCTGGTCTTGGTCTGTTGGCATTCATGTTGGCATTTACATTTGGTTCTGCCCAAACACATTTTGAAATCAAGGTGCAGAGTCTCGCCGAAGAAGCCCGCATAGCGAGAAACGCGTTCATGCAGGCCGACCTGTTGGTCGAGCCTGGCAGGTCACAGGCAAAGCAGTGGTTGAAGGACTACGTTGAGATACGCAGTGGCAAGCTCAATACAGGTGAGCAGGATGTCGATCAACGTTTGGCGGACTTTCTAGAGGTCTCGGAAAAAATCCAGCGCGATCTGTGGTCACTGGCGGTAACGAAATATGGCGAGGAAACGGAAAATCAAGCGGTACATGATCAAAACAGCATGTTCAACGCTTCAGTCCTGGCCCTGACCGATATTCATTATACGAGACTGCACTCTGCCATCATGAACCGCATTCCATTCACCATATGGATGACACTGTACCTGATGGCAATATTGTCAATGATTATTATGGGCTACCAGGCAGGCCTCACCGACAGGCGTAGCCCGATTGCAACAATAACACTGGCAGTCGCATTTTCTTCGGTAATTACCCTTATCACTGACCTTGATCGGCCGCTCATGAGTTTTTTCGACGTCAACCATCAATTATTGCTGGAATTGCACGAGGATATGGAAGCGGATTTGCGTCTGGAATACTTTCCCGGTGAGCAGTAACCAGGGTCGCATTTCGCGGAGCCCAGAGATAGTGAGATTTTTTATCACGGGTTTTTGTATTTTATTACTCGGGTCGTGTACTACGCGGACTGCTGTCACTACCCCCCGCGTTAAAATAGATGGGATGGCAATTGAGAACCAGACACTGATGTGGGTATCTGCGGTCAGGCTGCTGGTGCCGGTGACCGGAAACTTTGTTTCATGCGGTACTATTGCTCCCGGATCAAAGTGTTCAGCCACTTTCCCGGAGACTATCTACACGGCTAACCCGGTGGAGATTACCTGGAGCCAGGGTGGCCAGATTTATTCAACCGGCCAGTTTGTCCTGCAGTTACCTGCGGCACTGGATGAAAGCAAAGCAGCGGAGGTTCATGTGGTTATTGCGGGACCCGGTTCTGCCGGTGCCGTTGTCATTCAGGACTGAATTTAAAGGCCTTGCTTGCAGACTACCGGGGCGGTTCAGGGTTCAATCATTTTTGAGTGCTTTCAGGAACATTTGCCGCGCCAGGTCAGCATCGCTGCGTGTTGGATATTTTAATGGTAATCGAAGTTCACTGCTGAAAGTAATATTGAACTGGTAGCCTTCATTGTGATCCGCCTCAAATACGCGGCTAACCAGCGATACCTTCTCCAGAACTACTGCAAAACCTTGCAGTTCGTATACTGATCTGCCCATGGCCTATGCTCCTTGTATAATTTCCATGGGCAACAAACCCATCGGACTGACTCATTGTACCTTGATGATTGACCGGTCAGTCAGAATATTGCTTTCGGCACCCATTCGCAAAATTTCAACTCAATGATGGTATCCTTATAGACAGGAATCGTGAATTTGCGAACCTGTGTTGGAGAACCGATGAAGAAGCTGCTGATCATGCCGTTATTAATGCTGTTGTCGGGCTGTGTCACCTATTATTACCCGCAAACAGCACTGGAAGATGGTATCTACTATGCAGAAGATGATCCATCCTATGTGATCGATTCAAGTCCAATGTATTACCCCTGGGCTTCACTTGATTATTTCTACCTGGCTTATTATCCATATTATTACCATGGTTATTATTCGCGTAGGTATGTTTCGCATTATTATTACTACCCTCATTATCCCGCCAGGCGGCCCTATTATGGTCATTGCGCTGATAGTGCCTGTGGTAAAAAAAGCAGGAAGAGTCGACGTGGCAAAAGACATGAACGCTTTGCGGGTTTTGATAGCGGGGCGAGATCGTCAGGTTCCCGCAGCTCAAAATCAGCGGTCAGGGGCAGACCTTCACGATCTGTTTTCAAGCATGCCGGTAAACAGGTGTCCAGGGCTGCATCTCGCGTAAACCGCGAATAGTACTCCTTCGAGTAAGTCACATTGATCGTCGCGAGTGAAGGTGAGAGAAGGTGAGAGAAGGTGAGAGAAGGTGAGAGAAGGTGAGAGAAGGTGAGACAGGGAACCCGTCGAGGAGCCAGCCTGGGCTGCGCGCCTGCCACGGTACTTCATACATTTTTGGGAGAACTGTGAGGGTCCCACACTACACCACATATTAGTGGAAAATCTGTGGGGGTGTTTCCCACGCTACATCCTGTATTCAGGGAAATCGCCGCAGGGTGCGCCTCCCACCAATCTTTTCTTCCCACGAATCTTTTATTGAAGGTGGTTGAAAACTGTGGGTGCTCTTGTGGGAGGCGCACCTTGCGGCGATTAAACCCATCCGACATGCACAAACTCGAATACTCCCACTGGACAGGTTCCATAAAACCTCCGACAGGAGTGCTTTGCACTTGTGGGAGGGATCAGCGAAGCTGGTCGCGATCCTTCAAATACAGTGCACAACTTTAATCGATGCTTTACCAATAAGCACTCACCTTAACCTGGCAAACATGTTCATGATCACCGGGGAACCGGATAAAATGTCTTCGCTTGAACGGGCCACCGGCGATTTGTAAGCAGCCATCGCCTTCGCCCGTTTGTGCCAGTAAGAAAGACCCTAAGATTTCGACGCCAGCATCCAATTGGGGAATCTGTTACGTGACCTTGAATCTGCCCGAGCTGCAGATCGCCGTGCCTCAGTTATACGCGGAAGTCGCCAAGGCACAGATCAATGCCAATGACATGGATGCGGCAGAAAAGTCAATTGAAACAGGCTTTCATATCGATCCCTCAGAACCGACGCTGTGGGTCGCAGAGGCCCGCCTGTTACGGGCACGGGATATGACACCACTGGCATTGGCTTCTGTGAATTATGCGCTGGCGATCTGGAAAGACGCAGATGAAGATGACATGCTGGCAAAGAAAGCACGGGTTCTTGCCGCCGAGTTGCAAAGTGATGATCAGTAAAAATTACAATTTTCCTTGATTTTCAGTACAATGCGCCGTTCCCGGATTTATGAGACATAGAAAGCCATTGAAGCAAAGCAATACATTTGACGTGATCGTGATTGGTGGCGGGCATGCAGGGACCGAGGCTGCACTGGCGTCGGCACGTAGCGGTGCGCGTACATTGCTGCTTACGCACAGCATTGAGACCATCGGTCAAATGAGCTGCAATCCAGCCATTGGCGGGATAGGCAAGGGTCACCTGGTCAAAGAAATTGACGCCCTGGGTGGTGTTATGGCCAATGCCGCAGACGCCGCAGGCATCCAGTGGCGCACCCTGAACTCAAGCAAGGGACCGGCAGTCCGGGCCACGCGTGCACAGTGTGACCGCAATTTATATCGGGCGTACATCCGTAAAGTCGTTGAGAACCAGCCAGGGTTGAGCATATTCCAGCAGGCGGTTGACGACCTGCTGTTGGACAATGACAGGATAAGCGGTTGCCGCACCAGCATGGGGCAGGAGTTCCATGCATCGGCCATTGTTCTGACCACGGGTACTTTTCTTGGCGGTAAGATTCACATGGGTGAAAAACAGAGCGCCGGTGGTCGTGCCGGTGATCCACCATCCATCTCACTGGCCAGGCGTCTGCGTGAATTACCGTTTAATGTGGCCCGGTTAAAAACCGGAACGCCGCCGCGAATCGATGGCAAAAGTGTGGACTTCAGCCAGTTACAGCAACAACCAGGCGATGTGCCAAGACCTGTATTTTCTTTTATCGGATCCCCGCATGATCAGCCGGAGCAGGTCAATTGCTGGATCACTAACACCACCGAAAAAACGCACGATATCATTCGCTCAGCCTTACATCGCTCGCCAATGTACTCCGGGGCCATTGATGGAACCGGCCCACGGTATTGTCCGTCAATTGAAGACAAGATCGTACGTTTTGCCGACAGGCATAGCCACCAGATTTTTGTTGAACCGGAAGGATTGGGTACGCGGGAGTTATACCCAAACGGGATTTCAACCAGCCTGCCATATGATGTGCAGGTCAACTTTGTCCATAGTATCCCGGGTTTTGAGAACGCCCATATCACACGGCCCGGCTATGCCATTGAATATGATTTCTTTGATCCACGGGGGCTCAAGTTCAGTCTTGAAACCAAGCCTGTACAGGGTCTGTTTTTTGCCGGGCAAATCAACGGAACAACGGGTTATGAAGAAGCCGCGGCCCAGGGACTGATTGCAGGACTGAATGCTGCGCGAAGTGTATCCGGAAAGGATGCGTGGTACCCCCGCAGGGATGAAGCTTATATCGGTGTATTGATTGACGACCTGGTTACCCAGGGTACCCGTGAGCCCTACCGTATGTTCACCAGTCGGGCGGAGTACCGCCTGCAGTTACGAGAGGATAACGCGGATTTGCGTCTGACTGAAACCGGGCGCAGGCTCAGCCTGGTCAGTGATGCGCGCTGGCGGGCATTTGAAATCAAGAAATTGGCCATTTCCGCTGAACAAAGCAGGCTTGGTTCCATCTGGGTGACGCCTGACAATGCACCCGGCAAGTCACTTAAAGAAACACTTGGTGTTTCCCTCAGTAAAGAGGCCAGGGCCCTGGATTTGCTCAGGCGCCCGGAAATAAGCTATTCGGATTTGATGCAAGTGGAAGGTCTGGGCCCGGGTAGCAGTGATGCAACGGTCGCGGACCAGGTTGATGTACAGGTCCGTTATGCGGGTTACCTGACACGCCAGGCCGGTGAGGTCGAAAGAAATCAGCGTAACGAAAGTACCTTGATCCCGGCGGGGTTTGACTATTCACAGGTTCCGGGTCTTTCTGCTGAACTTCGCGAAAAACTACATAAAGCACTGCCGGACAGTATTGGTCAGGCGTCAAGGATACCCGGTATGACGCCCGCTGCTATTTCCCTGCTTTTGGTGTTTCTGAAGCGTCATCGGGGTAATAATCGGCTCGCATCTTAAAAAAACCTGTTTTCTTACAAATAACCAACGATAGATTTACATCTTTTTAACCTGTAAAAGGTATGCTTTGCATGCAAGTTGACTGTGCCTGGTGTGTCGCCTCTCATGACGGGCAGTCCCCACACTTCTATGCCTATTGCGATACACCATTTCAAACCCCGACCCTTTAGTCGGGGTTTTTTTTATGTTCAGGACGAACGGTATGCCGCGGGCGCAGGGATGCGCAGGAGCGGCGTGTGTCAGTCTCGCACAGTGCACAAAGTAAATCGCCGCGAGGCGCGCCTCCCACAGCAAGCCCTAAAAGTGAATATAAACTGTAGGAGGGAACAGCGAAGCTGGTCGCGATTGTCTCAGTTTGTACTGAACCCAAGAAAAAATCGCCGCGGGGGCGCGCCTCCCACAGCAAGCCCTAAAAGTGAATATAAACTGTAGGAGGGAGAAGGTGAGGGCCTGCAAGGCCCGAGAAGCTGGCCTGGGCCATCAGCGAAGCGGGTCGCGATTGTCTCAGTTTGTACTGAACCCAAGAAAAAATCGCCGCGAGGGGAAGGTGAGACGGGAATCCGTCGAGAGGCCAGCCTGGGCTGCGCGCCTCCCACGAATCTCCCTCCAGTGGTGCGGAACCTGGTGGGAGCCCCCCCGCAGCGGTTTTTAAGCGGTCTGTTGCAAAATCGACCAGGCCTCCAGCTTGGCAGCATAGCTTTTCGATGCATTGGCCGGGCTGGTCGAAGGCAAGGTACAGTAGTGATAATCACCACCCAGACCAGGGGCTACCTTCTTTTCGAACAATCCTGCCGCCTTTTGACCATTAAAAAACACATGGGTAATGCGCGGATGCCTTTCAAAAAAATCATTGAAGTTATTGGTGACAAGACCGCTTGTTGAAATGTTAGAGTCGAGGCTGCCGGGTCTGTGGCATGCAGCAATTACATCCCACAGGGCGATATGGTTGTTGATCAGCCTTTGCAATCTCAAGCTGTAGTCCAGTTCGGGTCCCGCAGCAAACAATTCACCCATAATTTTCCAGAAAACATTGCGTGGGAAGGCATAATATTGCGTGGCTTGCAGTGAAGCCGCACCGGGCATTGACCCCAGGATCAACACACGGGCATCAGCCCGCGCAACCGCTTTGAATCCCAGCGATGGTTTTTCGGCTGTTGGGGTCATGGGCGCAAGGCTATCACAAGCCTCATTGATTTTGGTAACCTCCACCTGCAATGACTTTGTAACTATTTCAATACAGGCTTTCAGCGATTAAGCTTGGTGACAGGCAAACGAAGGGTTCAGGTATGAGTGATAAAACCACTTCCAAACGCGGTGCTTTGATTCGTAATACTGTTGTATTCCAACTCAAGTTGATGGCCGATGGTTTTCGTGATCTCGTGTTACTACCGGTGTCACTGATTGCCACGCTGGTTGGTTTGCTCAGGGGTGGGGATGAGCCTGACCGGGAATTTCGCCAGGTCATCGAGCTTGGTCGTGAATCAGAAAAATGGATCAACCTGTTTGGCACCCATGATGTGCCGGATGATGCCAGTGCAGCAGTGTCCATTGATGTGCTTTTCACAAAGGTGGAGTCAACCTTGAGACAGCATTACAAGACAGCGGGAACCAGCGAAAGTGCCCAGGCAGAAATCGAGGAAGCCTTGCAGGCGGCGCAAGAAAAGGTCATTAAACAACGAACAGAGACTTAAGCAGAGGGGCAGGGCAGCCACCTTCATTTTCAGAACATCAATACGAACCGGTAATATACTGGCTCAATTGTTCAACCTCGGATTCTTTCTCTTCCAGCATCTTTTTAACCAGGTCGCCAATAGAGACGATTCCGAGCAGCTTTCCATCCTCAACCACGGGCAGGTGCCGGCAATGACAGGCCGTCATGGTCTCCATGCATTTCTGGACGGAATCCCCGGGTTCGGCGGAAATGACCGGTGAGGTCATCACATCACCCACCGCTGTCTCTTTGGATGAAATGGACTTGAGTGCGATTTTTTGCAGGTAATCGCGTTCGGTGAAAATACCTGCGGTTTCGCCGTTTTTCTGTACCAGAACTGCACCGATATTGACCTGCGCCATCAGGCTAATGGCATCGAAAACGGTTTCAGTGACCTTGACTGAAAGTACCATTGCGCCCTTGTTTTCGAGTATTTCGGAGACTGTTGACATATTGATTTACCGTTGCATAAGTAGATATTAATAAGTCTAGTCTGTATGAACCGTTTTACAACGTCAATTTGTAAAATTATGTTTCGTCCTGATCGCTGGGTTCGGAAATAACCGTGTATTCGGCATCAATCACACGACCGGATTGTTGTGTGTTGGCTGTATTCACATTCATATCCACACCGCTCTTTCGCAGCTTCCGCTTGATCCAGGCAACACGTACCCACAGCGCCAGGCCAGCTATCAGTCCAACACCTGCAACCACCAGCAATGCCGCTATCCCGATCGTGAACGCACCCACAAGGACAATTGCGGCAATAATAGCCGTTATTATCCTGGTCAGGGGGCCTTGTGGTGGCGGGCTAATGTAATAGGGCATGGGGGCTTGGCCCTTGAGTTATAGTCTTCATGCCTGACTACATTGGGCCAAT
>Ga0316201_10002801_pt1 | contig 12599 bp, 12 predicted proteins | sample CS6wburrow_MG_FD_204516 | JGI IMG/M metagenome (GOLD analysis project Ga0316201, IMG submission 204516) | Coastal sediment microbial communities from Delaware Bay, Delaware, United States - CS-6 worm burrow | ecosystem: Environmental > Aquatic > Marine > Coastal > Sediment | place: USA... | reverse complement strand
TAGCAGAGAAGGGTTTGAATAGGGGTTGATTCGCCTGCTTTGCAGGCTCACCCCTCCGGGGCGCCGGCACAGCCGGCGTCTGCGCCGCCGCTATGCGTCGGCTGTCGAACGAAGGGCTCGAATCAAAACCTCGCTATCCACGATAAAAGCAAAAGGCCCCAAAAAGGGGCCTTTTGCTTTTATGGCGGAGAGAGAGGGATTCGAACCCTCGATGGAGCTATAAACCCCATACTCCCTTAGCAGGGGAGCGCCTTCAGCCGCTCGGCCATCTCTCCAAAGGATTTTCCAGGCCAGACAGCCTGTTGAAAACGGCGCTATTCTAGCGCATTTCCCGTCAGCACCTCAATGCATTTGGGGTAGCAGGTTGAAGAGCTGGGGAGAAGTCGTCTTTACCGGTTCCGAGCGAACCATGGAACCGTAAATTGAAATGAGTATCCGGGGCGTGAAACACCCCGGATTGAGTGGGGGTTTCAGTTGTCCGATTCCTGATTTGACAGCTGTTCCTGCTTGATGCGTTCGTAGATCTCTTCACGGTGAACCGTTACATCACGCGGTGCATTCACACCAATACGTACCTGGTTACCTTTTACACCAAGTACAGTTACCGTGACCTCATCGCCGATCATCAAAGTCTCGCCTACCCGACGGGTCAGTATCAACATCGTCCTAATCTCCATGTGTCCAAATTTTGTGGTTTTTCGGTTTCCCCGGTACGAAACCTTTCCTGGAAACCTATTCTGCCACGCCAACCAAGCTCTTACGCCACGAAATCCAGAAATACGTGGAGCAGGGCGGTTTCAGTCTACCAGCAGGCGGCATTCAGAAAAAGGGAATTGAATACCTATTCAATAACCTGATTTAAACGAATGACCGGAAATCACTCCTTAAGTTCAACGGACAGTCCAAATGCCTCGTGCAGAGCGCGAACGCCGAGTTCAAGATACTTTTCGTCCACCACCACCGAAATCTTTATCTCCGAAGTGGATATCATCTGAATATTGATGCCCTCGACGGCCAGTGTTTCGAACATGGTGCTGGCTATTCCCGCATGTGAGCGCATGCCTACACCGACCAGCGAGAGCTTGACAATGTTTCTGGTGCCGATCACTTCGCGGGCACCCAGCACCTCGGCAGTTTCATTCAGGAGTTCAAGCGCTTTGGGATAATCGTTGCGATGAACCGTGAAGGTGAAATCAGTGGTGCCGTCTTTGGAGATATTCTGGACGATCATGTCCACTTCGATATTGGCACCGGAAACAGGTCCGATAATACTGAAAGCAACACCGGGCTCGTCAGGCACACCGAGTATGGTCAGTTTCGCCTCGTCTCGGCTGAACGCAATGCCTGAAATTTTCGCCTGTTCCATATTCTCTTCCTCAAAGGTGATGAGGGTACCCTCACCTTCCTCGAAACTGGATAGAACACGCAGGGGCATATTGTACTTCCCGGCGAATTCCACCGCTCTGATTTGCAGAACCTTCGAACCCAGGCTGGCCATTTCCAGCATCTCTTCAAAGGTTATCTTGTCTAATTTACGCGCCTTCGGCTCGACTCTCGGATCGGTGGTATAGACACCGTCCACATCGGTAAAAATCTGGCATTCGTCCGCTTTCAGTGCCACTGCCATAGCCACTGCCGTGGTATCGGAGCCACCGCGGCCTAGGGTGGTTATATTGCCGCTTTCATCCACTCCCTGAAACCCGGCAACCACGACGACCCGGCCGGCTTCGAGATCTTCGTTCACCGATCCGCCGTCGATATCCAGAATACGCGCCTTACCGTGGGCATTATCGGTCAATATGCGAACCTGACCTCCGGTGTAGGAACAGGCAGGGCATCCGAGTTTATGCAGTGACATGCTGAGCAGAGCGATAGTTACCTGCTCACCAGTAGACAACAGCACATCCATCTCCCGCGGATCAGGAAACTCGCTGATATCTGTGGCTAGCCCAACCAGCCGGTTGGTCTCACCGGACATCGCGGAAACCACCACAACCACCTGCTCGCCGCTATCACGCGCAGCGGCCACCTTTTTTGCGACCGCCATGATTCTCTCGGTCGTGCCGACCGAGGTGCCGCCATATTTCTGTACGATTAGAGCCATTGTCGTTAAAGCCACTCTGCAGTTGACTGCTTCTGTACGCTCCGGCGTGGTTAGCGCAGTAGCGTGATAAAGTGAAAAAAACAGCGTAACTATTCAGCAACCCCTGATTGCTGGAGTTGATGAATGGTTACTCTTCAACTTTCGGGGTGTCCAACGGGGAGACGTATTACTCTTCCCTCTGATCGCAGGCAAAAACCAGGCTTTATTGCACTTTGATCTGAATTGTTACAAAACGGGGCACATTAAACACCAATTCAACGCGCACTTAAACATCTGTTGAATGAGAGTCCCGTCATCCGGCGCCGAGCTGCTGCTTCACCCATGCCGCCACGCTTGCCAATGCTGCAGGCAATGCAGCCGGATTGCTGCCTCCGGCCTGAGCCATGTCGGGTCGTCCACCGCCGCGGCCTCCTACCTGTTCGGCCACGAACTTTATCAGGTCGCCCGCTTTCACCGCTTTCGTCTGGTCCTTGGTAACACCGGCCACCAGACTCACCTTGTCTCCCGCCACGGTTCCCAGCACGATAACGGCACTGCCCAGCTTGTCTTTCAGTTTGTCCATGGTCTCGCGCAGGGATTTCGGATCGACCCCTTCCAGTGCAGCAGCAAGCACTTTGACGCTTCCAACCTGGACAGCACCGTCGGCGAGATCGCTACCTGCTGCGCTGGCCAATCTCTCCTTGATTTTTTCCAGCTCCTTTTCCAGCTGACGATTCCTCTCCACTAACTGGGCAACCTTGGTCTGTAGATCCTGGCGCCCCGCCTTGACCAGCTGGGCCACCCGATGGAGTCGATCTTCATCCGCTTCCATCCAATCGATTGCCGCTTCGCCGGTCACTGCTTCGATTCGACGCACGCCCGAGGCGATCCCCGATTCGGCGGTGATGCGAATCAGCCCGATGTCGCCAAGCGCTTTGACGTGGGTTCCTCCGCACAGCTCGGTGGAGAAATCTCCCATACGCAATACCCTGACTTCATCGGCGTATTTCTCCCCGAACAACGCCATGGCCCCTGCACTCTTCGCGTCGTCAAGCGACATAATGCGGGTTTCCACGATGTGGTTGAATCTGATCTGTTCGTTCACCATGCGTTCAACGGTCTGCAGCTGTTCTCTGCTGACCGGCTCGAAGTGAACGAAGTCGAAACGCAGCCGTTCCGCGTCCACCAGAGAGCCTTTCTGCTGCACGTGATCGCCGAGTACCCGGCGCAGCGCCGCATGCAGCAGGTGGGTGGCTGAATGATTGAGCGCAGTCCTGTTGCGCGTCTCCGGGTCAACCTGCGGTTGGACGCTTTCACCGGTGCGCAGCTCTGACCCTGTGAATTTACCGATATGGAGAAAGACGTTGCCCCCTTGCTTCTGGGTGTCGGTAACGATGAATCGCGAGCAGTCGTTCAGCCGGATCACGCCGTGGTCACCCGCCTGTCCACCGGATTCGGCATAGAAGGGGGTATGGTCCAGTACCAACATGCCAGATTCGCCGTTGCTGAGGCTGTCTACCGGTTTGCCCTCATGGAAAATTGCAATCACGGTAGAGCGGTCGGAGAGCCGGTCATACCCGGTGAAGTCGGTCGACCCTGCAAGGTCGACCGGAATGTCGGCGTTCGCGCCGAAGTGGCTGGCGGCTCGCGCCCGGGCACGCTGTCCCTCCATCTCTATTTCGAAACCTTCCATGTCCAGACTGAGCTCTCTTTCCCGTGCGATGTCGGCCACCAGGTCGGTTGGGAAACCGTAGGTATCGTAGAGTTTGAATACCATGCGGCCGGGAATCTGGGTTCCATCCAGAGACGAAATCGTCTCTTCGAGTATCTTCATACCCTGCTCCAGCGTCTCCGCAAAGCGCTCCTCTTCTACCCTTAGCACCCGCTCCACCTGCGCCTGCGCTCGGGGCAGTTCAGGGTAGGCCTCCCCCATTTCCAGCGTGAGCGGTTCGACCAGTCGATGAAAAAAAGTCTCTGTGACGCCGAGCATATAGCCGTGGCGAATTGCCCGGCGGATGATTCGGCGCAGTACATAGCCCCGCCCTTCATTGGAGGGAAGCACACCGTCCACCACCAGAAACGCGCAGGAGCGAATGTGATCGGCGATGACGCGCAGGGATTTGTTCTCCATATCGACGCAGCCGGTTGCTTTGGCGGCGGCTGTAATCAGGCTCTGGAAAAGATCCGTCTCGTAGTTGCTGTGAACCTCCTGCATTACCGCAGCGAGGCGCTCAAGCCCCATGCCGGTATCCACCGACGGACGTGGCAGCGGTGTCAGCTTGCCCGCGGCGTCCCGGTTATACTGCATGAATACCAGATTCCAGATCTCGATAAAGCGGTCGCCCTCCTCTTCAGGAGAGCCGGGGGGGCCACCCCAGACACCGGGTCCGTGATCGTAAAATATCTCAGAACAGGGACCGCAGGGACCCACGTCGCCCATCGACCAGAAGTTGTCCTTGGCGCCGCAGCGGGAGAAACGCGAGCTATCAGCGCCGATCTCGTTCAACCAGATATCGGCAGCTTCGTCGTCCTCCTCGAACACGGTTACCCAGAGTTTCTCCGGCGCCAGTCCCATGTTCACGGTCAGGAACTCCCATGCGTATTGAATTGCTTCGCGCTTGAAGTAATCGCCGAAACTGAAGTTACCCAGCATCTCAAAAAAGGTGTGATGACGCGCGGTATAGCCGACGTTTTCCAGATCATTGTGTTTGCCGCCGGCGCGCACGCAGCGCTGAGAGCTTGCGGCCCGGAGGTAGTCGCGCTTGTCCCGACCGAGAAACACATCTTTGAACTGGACCATGCCCGCGTTAGTGAACAGCAGGGTCTGGTCGTTGTGGGGTACCAGAGAGCTACTGGCCACCTCCTGGTGTCCGTGTTCAACGAAATAATCGAGAAACGCGCGTCTTAATTGTGCGCTTGTCTTCATGTCATTCAGCCAGCCAGTAACTCAAAAGACTGAATGTTAAAGAGAAAAGGGGGGGTTGTCACCACCGCCCGGCAATTAATCGAAACTTGGACCTGGTACGGATGTCAGGCGCACATTGGCAGCGGATGTTTTGCGCGATCTCTTTGGCGACGCAAGTAAGATGACTTGCGTAGAAATGAACCCCTCTTCCACCGGGCAGGGGGCGAGCGTCTTCTGGCGGGCGCTACTCCCGCAGCAGTCGACGAATGTGCGCGGGAGCAAATCCACGGTATTCAAGAAAGCGGGCCCGCTTTGCCCACTCGCTGAACCCATCCGGCGGCTTCCCGCCGAATTTACTTTTTTCGGTCTCCAGCAGAATCTGATCCCAAAGCGCGTCATCCGGGTCCAGGCAGTCATCCACCAGTGCTTTGGAGACGCCTCGTTCTGTCAACTCCATGCGTATGCGAACCGGCCCGAATCCGCGGCGCCTACGGGAGGCTATGAACTCCTGGGTGTAGCGCCTGTCGCTCTGCGCGCCCTTTTCGGCGAGGGTATCCAGCAACTGCTCAAGTTGACCGGGCTGAGTCGCGCGGGCCTTCAGTTTTCGGCGCAGTTCTTGGCGCGAGTGCTCGCGATCCGCTAGCAGTCGCAGAGCAGCCAACTCCAGGTCTTGATCGTCTGTCGCGGACAATGCCTCTCTCTATCCCAAAACTGTGTTCAGAAGGGTTTTCCGTAAGGAATGGCGACCACCACATAGGGGTAACCCTGGTAATCTATGGTTTGCCAGGGCTGGTCGTCTCGCAGGGCTATCTTCAAACAATCGATCGCAGACTTCTGCTTCCGGTCGCTAACCTCTCCATCCTTGCCTACCCGGTAGGCTTCAAAATGCATCGGGCAGCCATTGATAATCACTTTGGCATGCAGTTGTGAGGGGAGTAGCGGATCGTCATCCAGATAGCTGACCTGCTCCCAGTATAAATCCACCGGTTCAATCCTGACGCGCTCCCCAGCGACTGCCGCTTTAGCCGAAATTGAAGGTGCCGGCTCGCTGATCTCCTTCTGACTGAAAGGCAAGGTACCTCTGATAGATGCGCTCATAGTTATCTCTCCTGGTGTTTCAGATATTCAGCGCAAGCTTTGGCTTTCAAACCCGGTAACCCAGTGCAGCGGGCACCCTATAGCGTGATACCATCACTTGCATCGTTTATTGTTTTTTATTCACGGCCTTCCGAAAACACTCTCTCCCCAATTCAGGGGAGGGGACGCTGCTTCCGGACGGAGACCGAATAACATACTAGAGCATCGCTACCGCGTAATCTGTCAGTCTGACGACAATTCAGAAAATGGACCCGGTAAAAAGACTATTTACCCAAAGCCCCTGGACCGAATGCCTGAACCCGGACCAGCGAAGGCGCACGCTGGGATCACTCTACGCCAAAAGCTACGCCGGGGGTGAGGTCATCTGCCGTAAAGGCGCCATCAGTAACGTATGGATCGGGATAGCCGAAGGCCTGATCCAACTCGGTATCGAGTCCAAAAAGGGTAAGCAGCTGTCGTTGGCCACAGGGGTCCCTCCGGGCAGTTGGTTTGGGGAGGGCTCCCTGCTGAAAAAGGAGCCGCGCAAATACAACGTTGTGGCACTGCGCAAATCCACAGTTGTGTTCATGCCGGAGCAGATCTTTTTCGAACTTCTGAACGAAAACTTCGCATTCAACCGTTTTCTGCTTATCCAGATCAACGAGCGGTTGGGACAGTTCATCGGCAATATGGAGCACGATCGACTGTTGTCTCCTGAGGAGAAGGTGGCGCAATCTCTGGCGACCATGTTCAATAATCTGCTCTATCCAAATGCAGACAACAAGCTGAAGATCACCCAGGAAGAGTTGGGCAACCTGGCAGGCGTCTCCCGCCAGCGCGTCAACCAGGCGCTGCATCTGCTGCAGGAAGAGCGGATATTGACAGTGAACTACGGCGAGATTTCCATTCTCGATATGGAGGCGCTGCGTGCGTTTGAGCAGTAAATGTCAGACCGGCGAGTTACTCCAGCCTACGCACAGGTTATCAGGCGTTTTCGGGAGATCCTCGTCAATCGGTAGATTCTCTCGCAGAGGCACCGAGTTCGCGGAGAAGAGATTTCGCCCTCTTCTCCGCGTTCTCCCCGGCTTTGCCGGACAGCGGTTTTCTCTCGACGAATATCTGGCTCACCTGCGCCAGATGCACCGGCAAGCTGTCAGACGGCTCGCAAAACCTCAGAATCATTCTCTTTGTTTGCGTCAGGCGCTCTACTTTCCGGTTTTGGAAAAACCTGATCTCTGATCCTGGCTTCTATATCCTCCGCAATGTCTCTGTTCTCCTTCAGGAATATACGGACGTTCTCCTTACCCTGACCGATACGGTCGCCCTGATAGCTGTACCAGGCACCGGACTTGTCGACGATTCCGAGCTTGACACCCAGTTCGATCAGCTCCCCTTCATGCGATACGCCCTGACCGTAGAGAATCTCAAAATTCGCCAGCTTGAATGGCGGCGCCACCTTGTTTTTGACCACCTTCACCTTGGTCTCGTTGCCGACCACCTCATCGCCCCGTTTTATCGCACCGATGCGGCGTATATCCAGGCGTACCGAGGCGTAAAACTTGAGAGCATTGCCACCTGTAGTGGTCTCTGGGCTGCCGAACATGACGCCGATCTTCATGCGGATCTGGTTGATGAAAATCACCACACAGTTGGAGCGTTTGATGTTGGCGGTCAGCTTGCGCAGGGCCTGGGACATCAGGCGCGCCTGAAGACCGACATGGGTGTCCCCCATATCACCTTCGATTTCTGCCTTGGGCGTCAGCGCGGCCACGGAATCGACCACTACCACGTCGACCGCGCCCGAGCGCACCAGCATGTCGGTGATCTCCAACGCCTGTTCGCCGGTATCCGGCTGGGAGACCAGCAGTTCGTCCACGTTGACCCCCAGCTTACCGGCATACTGCGGATCCATTGCGTGTTCGGCGTCGACAAAGGCAGCGGTGCCGCCCTGCTTCTGGGATTGCGCTACTATGTGAAGCGCCATCGTGGTCTTGCCCGAGGATTCCGGGCCGTAGATCTCGACAACGCGGCCCTTGGGCACGCCGCCGACACCGAGCGCAATATCCAGTCCGAGGGACCCGGTGGATATGACTTCGATATCGGGAATGGCGCCGGCATCGCCCAAGCGCATGACCGAACCCTTGCCAAACTGCTTTTCGATCTGAGTGAGCGCGGCGCTCAGGGCTTTTTTACGATTATCGTCCATTATGCCTCCAGGGGTCTGTTATCGGGGGCAACATCCTGTCGCCCGGTAGTTCTCTAATTGTTCTCTATTATGACACAGGCAAAAGCTCAAGTCATGAGTCCGCCGGCCACTTTTTTATAATCCTGTATCTGGGCCCCGGACCCTGCCCGCCGGAGCCGGCCAGAACGAAGCCCTCAACCGGCCAATGCAGTGGCTGTGCCAGTCGGGGGTCCGGCTCAGGCTGTACTTTGCGCGCCAGCGTGACATGAGGCGTGTAGCGCCGTTTTTCCGGCATGAAGCCGCAGCCGGCCAGCGCTTTTTCGAGATCTGTCACCAATCGAGTCAGTGGTGGTGGCGTGCTCGAGGGGCCGCACCAGAGGATGCGCGGCTTTTTCCAGCTCGCGACGCGATCCAGGGAGAGAGAGAAAGGCGTCAGCGTCACCCGGTCCGCCGCGCTGATAACATCGCTCATACGCGCCTCTTCCACCGGCCCGAGGAACACCAGGGTGATGTGAAGATCCAACGGGTGATTGAAGCCGCCGGGCCGATCGGCGAAGGTGTCCTGCACAGCCTGGAGCCGCTCGCGGGTTGCCGGGTCCGGCCAGAGCGCAAAGAACAACCGGGATGTTTTATTATCGTCCAATTAAATCCAGTACTCCCAGCAAAGCGGTCGATACGGCCAACCGGCGCACCCGATCGCGATCCCCGTCGAACTGTTCCATGCGAGCGATCGGTGTGCTGCCGGACCGGCCCCAGGCGAACCAGACCGTGCCCACCGGTTTTTCCGGGGTTCCTCCTCCGGGACCGGCAATACCACTGACAGCGAGCGCCAGGTCAGCGTCGCTGTTGGCTATGGCTCCGCGTACCATTTCCAGCACGACAGTCTCGCTGACCGCGCCCTCCGCTTCGATCAGAGCCGGCGGTACGGCAAGCATCTCCTGCTTGGCCGCGTTGCTGTAGGTAACGAAACCGCGCTCGAACCAGCTGCTGCTGCCGGCGATATCGGTTAACACTTTGGCAACCCAGCCGCCGGTGCAGGACTCCGCGGTGGCGATTGTCACTCCCAGCGAACTCAATCGTTCGCTGAGCTGCAGGGCCAATTGTGCGAGTTCTTCGTCCATTGCCGGGAAGTATCCGTATTTAACAGACGGCTGGCAACGCCCAGACTCTGACAGGCAACCGGAAATTGGTCTACACTGTGCGCCTCTCAGACAAAGGAGGCGTCTTAGCCATGAACATACTCTGCGAACACCGTGCGTCCCCCGCCAAACTCGATATTCTCGGTGTCTACGACTGGCCGATCTGGGAAAAAGAGGAGTCCGAATTCCCCTGGAAGTACGAGCGTGAGGAGACCTGCTACATCCTGCGGGGGAAATTTACGGTGACCCCCGAAGACGGTGGCGAGCCGCAGGAGTTTGGCCGCGGCGACCTCATCACATTTCCCGCGGGTCTCTCGTGTACCTGGAAAATTACCAAAGCGGTTGAAAAGCATTACGCCTTCGGCTGACACCCGTTCACCGCCTGTTGATAGATCAGAACGGTAAACGGCAGGGCCGGCTCAGCACAGGTTTTTTCCCCGGCACCTTACCCGGAATCATGCTGCCGGCCAGTGCTCGGTAGCAATGCCATCTCCCAGATCCGCCTCGATCAAACGCGCCCGTACCTGAAGCAGTCTCTCTATCAAGCGGGGCTCGAATTTCGCATAACTCTCTGCATCCGGCACCCGTTTGACTACTATACCGAGCAGTTCGGTGATGGCATTACCGATCGAATTCTGGCTGATAGTGACAATCAGGTCGCCGGCATCGTTACGATAAATCAGCTGTTTGAATGCCGGCTGCCAGCGAATGGCGTTGGCGTATTTGGCATCGGTGATGCACCGGTCCCGAACTTTCTTTGCTGTTTTCAGAAAGTCGTTATCGAACAGCAGCACGCGCTCGATCTGCTCCGGAAAGTAGGCATCTCTGGGAATCGGTGCATTTCTGGTTGATACCTGGGTGAAAAATGTGCGATAAAAATCGATGAAGCCCTGCAGGATCCTGTCGTACTCTTTCCAGAAACGGATATCTTTCAGGGCATCGACACCACCTCTGATGAGCCAGCTGGGCAGCCCCCGGGGATAACCGGTCAATGTCAACGTTGAGGCATCGGAAGCGGCCGGCACAAGAATCTCGAGATCAAGCGCGGTATCGAAGAATGCCTGGTAGACATCGTGCATATAGGCCTGGAACAGGCTGTGCTGGCCGCCATCGGTCAAGTTGGGGTTGGCTGTGTCGGCTAATTCCGCTGCCTGCAGCTGCGCCAGCGGAAACACCATGAAGTGGTTATGCAGCATACGGATGCTCGGTACTCCTGGTGAAGTCAGCGGCCAGGTGGCGTCCAGGCTCGCCTCTCCGGCCAGCACCAGGGCGCGCTGCGGGTCCGGATACTGCTCTAACATGTAGTCGATGACAATCTGGTTCATTCGGTTCCAGACATGCCTGACCTGCTGCGGCACCTGGGTGCGGCGTACCGGGCGCCCCAATGGATCCAGAATGATCTGCGAGGTGTTGTAAATGATGGAGGTGTCGAACTCGTTGCTGTGACCCAGCGCCTTGCGGTAGAGCAGCAGATGCTCGGGATTGATCAGCAGCCCGTTGTTGTGTGCCAGATCGTTGAGATTCTCCGTGCTGTTGAAAAACTCGTTCGGTTTCATCCCTTCGGGAACATCCAGCGGGATTGGACGGAACGGAGTGATGATTTCTCGTGGGCCGGTTTCCATCGGTTTGCACCTTTACTGCGTCGCACCTGCTACAAGTTATCCCGAAATTGGAATCTGACCAACCTTTTTTCTCAATCAGGCGATATCGGTGTGGCTTTTTGGCGTCGGTTTTTCCGGTTCAGGAGCGTGCCGGCAGTGATGTGGCGAGACGCTGCCATTTCAGGCTGTCTATCGATGGGCGGGGGCGGCAAACGGCATGCAACAAAGTATTAACAGGCCCTAACGAGCCTGGTCAATCGGGTAAATCGGTAGTGTCTACCCAGCGATTTGGCTTCGGGCCCTGAAGCTCAGGAGTCCGCCCAGCGCAGCGCCGAACAGCCATACGGCAGCCGGCAGCGGGACGACCGAAACAGGCGTTCCTGCGAGCACTTCGAAGTTGCTGAATACGGCGCTGACTGTACCCGACGTCAGCGGTGGAATCGACAATAGACTGTCGCTCCTGAGGAAGAAGGAGGCGAGCAGATCCTTGTCATTCCAGCTGTTCTGAAGTCCACTGAATGTCCCGGCGTGGGTTGGGGCATCACTTCCGGGGGTAGTGCTCACGCCGGTGATGATGTCGCCGGTGAGGCTGTCGTAGCGCACAAAAAAGCGGCCGCTGGCGGTATTGGTGGGGAGGCCGGGGCCGGATATCAGTATCGGAGACTGAGTGACGTCATTGATGCGTGCAGCGCCGGAAAAACCGGACGGCGCCCCGTTCAGGATAGCCATGAGCGGTCCGGACGAATTCATGCCGGCGCCGTCTTCACCGACGCCAAACCCGATAGCGGCAAAACCGATCGAATTGAGCCCGGTCAGATTGAAGTCAACCGCAATGTGGAAACTCTGGCTGGGCGAAAAGTAGTTGCCCGAGGACGAACTGGCGACGCTGACGCCGTCGATACTCTGGTAGCCGATGTCGGTGCCCGCCGGCACCGCACCGCTGGCGGTGAGCGTTACCTGGGTGGCGCTGTTGACAACGCCGGACATGCCTGAGTGAGGCGGATCCTGTACCTGTGTCCAGGAGTTCAGGTTGTCTATCGACGCCGCCACATTGGATGCTGCAATCGACAGCCAGAGCAGTGCGACGGTGGAATTCATGGCGGTAATCTTTTTGCACACTTCAACGCTCCTGGGGTTGGATAACACTGCGATCCCGACAGGGTTTCAGAAAGGTGGTCGAGACACAACCTGTAGCCAAAGCAAGAATTACACCGTTAAATATAATTTACCTAGAATCAGACATTTGTGTTGGCCGGCCCCGACTCGGAAACGCCAGCGCTCGGAAACTGTAAGAAAAATCGACACTTTATCCATCGGATATCGAGCTTATCGTGCTCAGGGGGGCGCTACGCGCGATAGCGGATAACCTCTGCCTGACCGGGGATCTATGGGTTGATAAGCGCCATGCCGCCAAGGCGCATCTTGATTGGAACCGGAAATGGGGCGGATCAGTAGAACCTATCTCATAATCCCGCGTGGCCGCGACCGTGGCTATTTTTACTCGGGGCACGACGCGGTGAGCGTGGTGTAGCCAAGGCTACATGAGCGAACCGCAACAAAGCCCTGGGTAAAAATAGCCCGGTCCCCAAGGGGTTGCGCCCGAAATGCG
>Ga0316201_10002800_pt1 | contig 12602 bp, 11 predicted proteins | sample CS6wburrow_MG_FD_204516 | JGI IMG/M metagenome (GOLD analysis project Ga0316201, IMG submission 204516) | Coastal sediment microbial communities from Delaware Bay, Delaware, United States - CS-6 worm burrow | ecosystem: Environmental > Aquatic > Marine > Coastal > Sediment | place: USA... | reverse complement strand
GTATAGATTACGTCATCCCTGACAAATACCACCTCAGTCCACGTAGGGCGGGCATTGCCCGCTGCAGGCTTCATGCCATCGGCAGGAAGTGTGCACTGTGTGTAAGCTGATTCAGATTTAATTATTACAGGCCGGACGGATACGTATCAGTTGCGCCCCTTACTGTTGTAGTGCTCAATGGTACCACTGCGTGTGTTTCATCAAACCAGATATATTCATCAAACTGCTCAGGCAATGAGACGCGGGTGTAATGTATGTTTAACTCGTTGTCCGGGTAATAGGTGGTGCCAATGGCGCGTTGCAGACGCTTTTTCAGCAGGCTTGTGCGCGTTGACGTCGATGACGGCGATGGCGATTGTCGCAATGGCAACAGGAAATTATCTGTTTTAACCTGGTGAAACTGGTGTTCATAGCTATCGCTATGCGCCGGGGGTATCTGCATGACCTGCATAGGCTGGTTCCATTCGGACGCTGCGCCGACGGTTCCGTGGTCGGTGCCGAAGCCGACCAGGTAAGCGCTGTCAGCGAAATGCTCGCGCACGCGCTGACCCAGGTTGATTTCGCCACGTACAGGCATTTCAGTTGCGCGGGCATCGCCGATATGTGAATTATGCCCCCAGACAATTACTTTCGAGTTTTGATCGCTGTTATTTAATACCTCCAGCAAGGTATCGAACATGCTCTGGTCGCGAAGGTTCCAGGTGTTGATACTGGCGTTGTACATATTGCGATAAAAATATTCGGCGTTTTTTACCAGGCGGGCATTTTGTACAGCATTGAAATAGCGTTGCGTATTCAGGTGGCTGTAATGTGCTCGTTTATTGTGTATCTGCTGTAAAACTGCGTGCACTTCGTAGCCGCAATGGCGATGCCTGCCTGACAACATGGCGCGACTGTAAGTAGCCGGGTCGCTGGTCCAGGGCATCAGGCAGGCATAGCGCCAGTATGCGCGTTCGCCTGCCTCAGGGTCGACAGCCTGTAGATAATCGAGCACCACTTCAATCGATGCATACATGTTGTAAAAATCCAGCCCGTAAAAATTGATCATATCGACTGACTTGCGAATACGCTGGTTGTAGTCTTTCAACCATTGCGTAAACGCCTGTACTGAATGATTGGCCCACATCCACGTCGGGAAGGTGGTGAACGGTTTATGTTTGAGCTTGGGATTATGTTCGGTGCCCTGGATATCATGCTGAATGCTTTGCGCATCCGGCCAGTCAGCCTCCACTGCAACGATAGTGAATCCTTTGTTTTCAATCAGTGCCCGGGTGATACGCGCGCGCATGTCGTAAAACTCGGCAGTGCCATGGGTGGCTTCACCGAGCAGCACCAGCCGGGAATCGCCAATACGTTCAAGCAGGCCATCGAGATTTGCGGAATCTATGTCGGTAAAATGTTCACTTGAATTATAGATAAGCTCGGGTAGCGAAATGCCTGTCTGGCTGGATTGTCTTGAATCCTGTGATGCTGCAAGGTTGGCGGTTTGATCTGCCTGTATGGCAGTCGCTGTCTGCAATATAAAGTACAGCAGCCAGAGCGGGGTTGATTGCTTGATTGTTTGTTTGTATGCCATGCGTCTGATGCTACAAGAAAAAGCGGGAAGGGCACAGCTTTCTAATTGGTCATGTAGGGTGCGCCATCCCGACTAAGCATGCGGATGCCGGTAAATATGCGCGTTTGGAGCTGGGGCAGGCGCTCACGGCTTTATCGTATATATATGAATTCGGAAACATGTGACACCCATCAAAGATTATATACAGGCTCCTGATATAGTATTCTTGCCAGCAATCCAGCTGAATGCGTATCAACCACAACAATGAATTAATCAGGAGAATCTCGACATGGATGAGCCAAAACAGATCCTCGCCAGGCGTTTACGTAACACGCGCTTCCTCGGGCCGTTAACCACGGCGCAGTTATCCACCTTGCTGGAAGACACTGAAATCAAAACCGCAGGGCCGGGCGAAATCATCGTTAACCAGGACGAACCCATGCAGCGCCACCTGGTGTTGATCGAGGGTGAACTCGAAGCGCAGCGTATCTGGTCGGTGCCCGGGCAGAATGATAACAGTCATACCTGGGTACTGAAGCCGGTTGAGGCCGAAGCCGGGTTCGCATTTCTCGGCGCGGCCAACAAGATACGCGCACGGGCATTGACTGACATTCAATATGTTCTGCTCAATGCTGACAAGATCGATGAATTGATCGGCTGGGACGAACACTTTGCACAAGACCTCGCGACTGATGCCGAGCTCAGGCAACGCATGGACCTGATCAAAAAAGTTAGCGTGTTTTACCGGGTGCCACTTAATAATATCAAGCAGGCCTTCAAGCGCCTGAAACCCAGGTCGGTCGATGCCGGCGAAGTCATTATCAGCCAGGGTGAAAAAGGCGACTGTTATTACATTATTGAAACCGGCCTGTGTGACGTAGTGCAAACCGATCCGTTCACCGATGAGACCGCATGCGTCAACACCCTGGGGCCGGGTGATGCGTTTGGCGAGGAGGCGCTGATCCAGGACGGCTATCGCAATGCCACTATCACCATGACCACACCGGGCAGCTTGCTGGTGCTCGATAAACACGATTTCGACAGTTTACTGCGCGACGAGCTGATTGCGGAAATTCAACCGCAAGATGCCATGGAACTCGTCAATGACAATAAGGCGCAATGGCTGGATTGCCGATATGATATGGAATTTGAAGAGTCGCGCATTCCCGGCGCAACACTTATGTCACTGGGCGATATACGCAAACGCATGCAGGGGCTCGATCCAGATATGACATATATAGTGTATTGTCGTAGCGGACGGCGCAGCAAGGCGGCGGTGTTTCTGCTGAAGGAGTGCGGTATCGAGGCCATGTCGCTCAACGGCGGGATCAAAAGCTGGCCGTATGAGGTTGATGCGCAGCCGGTGTAATTATGCGGCTTTGTTCGTTGTAATATGTAGATCTCAGGTCAGCGAGCCTGATAGGGTACGCCGTGCGCAGCTTTTTTATAATCGAATACAACAAGGTGTACACGGCGCACCCTACGCTGTGTTGTATAAAGCATGGCACCCAGGGTGGAGGGCGGGACGCCCGGAATAATCTCCAATCACCGCGGCTTCAGAACAACCGGGAACAGGCCACGTTTGTATTAATGTAAATTAATGTAAAGCAATGGGTAGACACGACTCATCTGAATTCAAAACCTGAATAATTGCGGCCTGCCCCATATTATCACGCTTAATTGTCTATATTTTATCTCACTATAGTGGTATTTCCAGTGTGGTAACGCAGTATGCATTTACCTTTGCAGTTATTTTTACGAGTGCTTCGAAGTGCGATTGAAAATCGGATAGCATTTGCAAAGATAACCGGTTATTACAACAACACGGAGACCAGGTTGGCATTTTCATTAACAGGCAGAGCCTCGAAGGGCTGTTAGATATAAATATAGAATCAATTAACCGGGCGCAAGACGTCCTATATATTCAAACAATAATATGCAAGATATATTCATTGGTCGTCAGCCTGTCTACAATCGCAACCTTGGCGTTTATGCTTACGAGATGCTGTTCCGTGACAGTGCTAAAAATAGCACCGGAAATAACTTTAATGAAGATGCTGCCACTTCACAGGTCATCATCAACACCTTTCTGGACATCGGCCTGGACAACCTGGTCGGCACGAGCATGGTGTGTATTAACATCACGGAACGTCTACTTTTCGAATCTGACGTATTACCATTGCCCGCATCTAGAGTAATACTTGATATACAACCAAATATTAATATCAATGAAGATACTATGGGGGCGCTTCAGCGTTTAAAGAGTGCGGGCTTCACATTGGCTCTGGAAGGTTTTCTTGATACGCCTTATTTCGACGAGTTATTAAAACTCATCGATATTATCAACCTGGATATACATGAGATCAGCAAGCAGGAAACCCTGGACTGGCTTAAGAAACTAAAAAAATTCAATGTAAAAGTTCTCGCAGAAAAAGTTGAAACACTGGATGAGTACGAAGAATATATGCATTTGGGGTTTGATTATTTTCAAGGCTACTTCCTGAGCCGGCCACGTATCTTTAAAGGCAAAACATTAGAAACTAATAAACTGCAGATTATGCAATTATTATCTATCCTGCATAACAGCAGTTCAGATATTTCTACGATTGAAGAAGCCATAACCTCTGACCTGACGCTTAGCTATAAATTATTAAAACTAATAAACTCTGCCTTTTTTAATTTACCATCGAATGTCGAGTCTATTAAACACGCTATTGTATTTCTTGGGCGAAAAAAAATTACCAGCTGGGCCTCCATGCTGGCCTTAACCAGTATGAATGACCAGCCTATAGCCCTGGTTAAAATTGCTATGGTGCGCGCCAAAACCTGTGAATTAATTGCCATTAAACTCGGCCTTGAGCATGAAGATCAATTTTTTACCACGGGCATGTTCTCTGCACTGGACATATTAATGCAGCGCTCACTCGATTCATTAATTACACCCCTGCCTTTAACCGAGGAGGTTAAGCAAGCCATACTTCATTACAAAGGTCGTCTCGGCATTGCATTGAAATGCAGCCAGTTACTCGAAACGTCGGCTGCGTCAAGGATCTCTATTAAAGGTATAAGCAAAGCCGAGCTGTCCGCACTATATTTACAGGCTGACAACTGGGCACAAGAGATCACTCGGGGGATATCTTGAATACAATCGGGGCTCATGCCGAGATTAAGACACTGAGGAGAGTGTGGTCAGAAAAAGGGAAGTGAGATCAGAGGGAAGTGGGGTCAGATCGCAGACTTTTGTAATGTTATAAACATCTGTGCTCTGGCCCAGCTTTTCGCAGTTAAATCATTATGCACTACATTTTATGTTTAGTTATAAACGCGCCATAATGACCAGACACACGTACTCTATTTAGAGTTTCTCCCGCCATATGCTTATTTTCATAAGGACCTAGCAGTACGGTCGTATAACCTTGAGTGGCTTTTACGGTATAAAGCTCGCCATGTTCACTTAAGGCTTTATACATGCCCAGATTCGAAGATTCTGAGGTATCCAGGTGAATCGCATACTGTTCAGCAGAGGCCTGGCTTGTAATGAGTAAAAGCATACTAACAATAGCGTAACGATTTTTCATAATGACAACCTCATTCAAATTATTTCATGCGCCTATTCAAGCACAGTTAAGTAACGTTGTTATCCCGTGCCAGGTACATTTAACAATGATTTAACAAAGCGATGAAAATTGAACATGGTGTTGAAAATCAGACGAGTTGTATACACATATTAGCCGGGATATCCGTGCTGGATCGGGCTTGCGTAACCGTTTGAATTGATAACTAGTTACTGCTGTATCGATAATTATCTAAATCAAAAGCAGCGGGTGACAGGTGATATTTATCAATCTAAACCTATAACGTCTTCAACAGATGCGCAGGAAATTGTCAAAAATAAAAGATGGTCAGATCACAGATTTCACTAATATTAGAAACATCTGTGATCTGGCCATTTTATTCGGTTACCGTATCCGGGTGACAGCGCCGAGGCGAGTGATTCATCTGCTTCTTCATCGTCGTCTTTGTCGACAATCAGGCTCAGGCCGCATTCTTGGGATTACTCTTTGGTGGTGCCGCTTGCCTTGTTGCCTTTCTCTGCCAGGTCGATTTTGAGGCGAAGATTGTTCTCACCATCGGCATTATTCAGGGCTTCTTCGAGGGTAATTTTGCCAGCTTTGTACAAATTGTATAAAGCAACATCGAATGTTTGCATGCCCATGGGTTCTGGTTATTCCATGACCTCCTTGATGCTCAGCACGTCACCTTCCTTGATTAAGTCGGCGATAAAAAACCATAATTAAAACGAGTCACAAACTATATGTTTCAAATCACAAATAACTATTATATTGAATGCAAAGCTATGTAAAAGCCAAATTTGGTAACCGCCTTTGAATGTTGGGTTGGCGCGGGCCTTGTTGATCCAGTTATTTCACTTCCGGCACTGCCCTTTGTGTCGCCAGTTCAAGCGCAAAATATTGCGCATTTCTAAAACCAAATAGTTTTGCAATAATGTTGCTGGGGAATGACTGCACCAGGGTGTTGTTTTTTCTTACCGCGGCATTAAATACGCTGCGCGCGTCCATAATTTCGTTCTCAACATCTGCCAGGCTGTGTTGCAGAGCGAGGAAGTTCTGGCTGGCTTTTAAATCTGGATAAGCTTCGGCGATGGCGAGTAATCCTTGCAAAGATTGTGTGACTGCGCTTTCTTCCGCAGTGCGGTCAGCAATGCCTGTTGAACCATGACGTGACTCAGAGACTTTTGTCAGAAGGTCTGCCTCGTGTTTGCTATACAGTTTTACCGCGTTGATCATATTGGGGATTAAATTGAATCTGCGCTTGAGTGCAATATCAATTCCGCTCCAGCTTTCTTCGATCATGTTTTTGTATTTAATAAAACGGTTGTATATGCTCACGCTTGCAAACACGAAAGCAATGCTGCCAATGAGGTAAAATTTTAAATATTCTGAATCCATCAAAGGCTCCGTTTGTGACCTGGTCACCGGGCAGGCTCGCGCCGCATTGACCCGAGCTGTGCGCTTGTGAACGTCTATTCGCGCATTATACTGAATGCCACTGGCATTACAGGTGCTGCAGTTTGTTAAATTTCGTTAACACACGATTGTGTCCTGCCATTGTTAGCTCGACCTGTGTCGAGAGTAGCTGATGGACGGATCCGCGTTTGCAGATGGTGGCATTTGTATGCAGCAAGAATTTAAACTGGCGCATGTTTGCATGGTTCTGCCTGCTGTGCGCTGCGGATTGTGATGATACTGTGGACATGATGATAGAGGTGTTTATTGAATCTAAACTGCCTTTTTCCGCCATTTTCTCATGCTCAACCAGACAGATTCTCAGCGCCTGGTCTACACTAATCCGATAGCATTGAACCAACTGCACAAAACCTCTCTCTAATCCCGTTAGTAATCACCGGGTTCTTATCCAGGGCCTTGTTTATTAAAGCTATTTTTGTGTCTTTTTCGACACCTTGCGCAATTGTTCCAGCCAGGGCTGGCGGCATTAAAACCTGCTATGTATCAGCCAGATACAACAGTTGATCGTAATAAATGATCAAAAATCCCCATTAAATCAATCGCTTAAAATATAGGAGTTTTGCCCATACAGGGCTGCTTCAGTTAAGCCTATATTCTTATGCAAGCTACGGAATGCCACTGCACGTAGATCGGCAACATCTGCAAATTGAAAATATAGAAATGCCAGCAAAAAATTATAAAAACCGGTAATTCAGATCAATTTAATACGATTAGACAGGTAGCTCCATGAGAGAAAGCCGCGAATTCAAGATACACCTTATTGGTATATCCGACAGCGACAGACAGATTTTAATGCGTGTGCTCAAGCTCAGGCATTCGCCGTCATCGGTGCGAAATTACAGCCTGACGGATGTCTGTGAACCGGAAGACAATAAATTGTACATCGTGAATTCTGACTGTAATAAATCACTCACCTACTGGTCGCAACGCTTCCTCAGTATTGAGAAAAAACCCAAGGTACCCACCATTTTTGCCGGGCAGCGCCGTGTTAAGTGCAGCAATACATACAGTATCGGCCTGCCGTTCAGGGCAACGACAACCTTGAGCACGCTGGACACCGCTACCGTCAGGGAGATGGATTATATTCCTGAGCTGACAATTTCAAATTCAGACATGACAGGCGGTGCGGATTACTTTGGTGAATCGCAGAATTTATCCGAGTCCATGCTTGAAAAAATCGCCGATGCCAGTAGCGATATTAATCAGAATATCAAGGCCATGGTGGTCGACGACAGCCAGCCAGTACGCAAGCAGCTTGAAATTCAGCTGAAAATGCTCGGCGTCAGCGTAGAGCTGGCCGAGAACGGCGAGCAGGCGATTGAATTATCCAAAGCCAACCAGTACGACATTATTTTTCTTGATGTCGTTATGCCTGGAATCGACGGCTACAAAGTTTGCAGACATCTCAAGCAGAATATTCGCTCCAAAGGGACGCCAGTGGTCATGCTAACAGGGAAGTCCTCGCCATTTGACAAGGTCAAGGGCACCTTGTCGGGTTGTGATACTTACCTGACCAAGCCACTTCAACACGAAGAATTTCAGAGTATCGCTAGGAAATACCTTCCGCAAGCGAGCATGAGATAAGTAAGACATCAATAAATTGAATTGCAAATATATGTAACTGCGACATGATTGCTATATCGGGAATCATCTGGAGGTGCATTTAAGGAAAACCTGAAGAGTTCAGAGCTACCTTAGACAATTTGAATGGATGTAAAGTATTGTAATTCGTAATAAATAAAGGGCCTATTTACTATAAATTTGGATGTAGAGGTTTAAACAATGTCTATTAATAAAGTATTACTGGTTGATGACTCACCTACAGATCTGGCGAACATACGGTCAATTGTTTCCGGTGCGGGCTACGCAGTTTTGACGGCGACCACGGGGGATGAAGCAGTGCAGATTGCAAAAGATCAAACGCCCGATCTGATATTTATGGATATTGTGATGGAAGGCGCTGATGGCTACGACGCCTGCCGCGAAATATCACAAAACAATAATACACGCGGTATCCCGGTAATTTTTGTCAGCAGTAAAAATCAGAAAGCGGACCGTGTCTGGGCTGAATTGCAGGGCGGTAAAGCGTTTATCACTAAACCGTATACTCCTGAGCAAATCCTGGAGCAAATCAGCGCTTTGAATTAAGCGACTGATGAACGTGAATGACCATGACTGAAGACAACACCATGATGTTGCCGGAAGAGGCGTTAAACAGGTTTCAAAAACCTGATACGGCTCTGCTCGGGCTTGATGTGTCTGCACATGATTACCAGCAACCCAGGTATGGTTTCAAGGTGAGTAATGTCGGGCTGCTGATATCACCCGAAACCATGTGTGAAGTGATGAAGAATTTCACAGTCTACCCGGTGCCGAATACAAAGCCATGGATGCACGGCCTGGTCAATTTGCGTGGTAATTTAATTCCGGTATATGACCTGTCGATGCTGCTGGGACTGTCCGAGTACCCGGTGGCGCATAAAAATTTACTGGTCATGGACAAGGGCTCGGATTCGGTAGGTATATTGATTGACACTTTACCGCAGCCCTGCGATTTACGGCGATGCAAAAAACTGTCGCATGTGCCGAATTTACCTGCGGGCCTGAAAAATTGTATAGCAGATGCGTACTCGGTAGACGACGTATTGTGGCTCGGGTTCAATCATAAGGAATACTTTCACTACCTGATGGATACCGTTTCCATCTCATAACAGAACCAGTAAAGACAGATTGTTATTGCATTTCTTTATTGCAATATAAATACAGAGGATCAGGCTTATGACATTATTCAAGATGTTCGCACACATTAAAAACCTTGCCTTGAATCCGGGCAATGTAAGTTTGACGGCCAAGCTGACGGCTCTGCTGGTTGGCCTGCTTGCAGGTTTTACCGTCATCGGCCTTGCTTACCAGCAGGTACTGGAAGCCAACAACAACGCGACGCTTGTGTCGGAAAAAATGACGGCATTCGAGCGTGGCCTGCACGAGGTTCAGCTGGAGTTGCTCAACGCCAAGAAGAGTGAAAGTGATTTCTACCTGAAAAAGTACCCGATTTTTCTCGGTAAATTCGACACCCGTATCATCGTCGCCAGCCAGACGCTGAAAGATTTGACCACCCTGGTAAAAGACGAGTCAGAACTGACCGTGATCACGAAACTGGGTGATGCGTTTGAGAAATACAGGGAAGGCTTCATTAAGGCAGCGGAATCTCAAATCGAAATCGGCCTGGATGAAAACACCGGCCTGAATGTCGAGCTGGTAAATATCAAGGATGCCATCCAGAAAGATATCGACAAATACAATCTACCGCTGGTAGACCGGTCATTCCTTAAAATTCGCGAGTTCGAAAACCTGTTTTCACGCAAGGAGGAAGAGAAATACCAGGGCATGGTTTTATCTGAGATTGAGACCTTCAGAAAACTGATCGATGCCTCCAAGATCGCAGCGGCTTCAAAAAAAGCACTGGTTAAAAACATCGATGCATACGAGGACGCCTATCTGAAGTATTCCTATATCCTCGCGCAGCTTACAAAACAAAAAGCCGATGTGAAGCAGTACGGCAAGGAGATTGATCCGCTGTTCGAGTCATTGATCACCACCAGTAATAATATTATTTCGAAAACACGCGAGAGCGCCGATTCCAGGCGCGAAGAAATCACTACATTCTTTATCGTGACATTGCTGATGACGGCAGCCATTGTTTCCATCGGCATGTACGCCCTTAAAACCAATATCGTGACTTCGTTGAAAAAACTGCAGGACACGGTGCTGAAAGTGAACGAAGGTGAGCTGACTGCACGCGCGCATCTGAATCGAAATGACGAGCTCGGTCAGCTATCGAACGCTTTCGATAAACTGCTCGATGAACGGCTTGCCACTATGGCCGAGGCAGAAAAAGAGAGCGAAAAGCTCAACGAATCTGTGATCGAGCTGATCAAGGTAGTGAGCAAGCTCGCACAGGAGAAAAACCTGGCGCTCAAGATTCCCGTATCTGAAGATATTACAGGTGCCATCAGTGACTCCCTCAACCTGCTGGCCAAGGAAACTTCGAAGATTTTGTCAGAAGTTAAATCCACGTCTAACCAGGTCGCAAAAGTATCGTTGCTGGTTAAGGAGCATTCAGACAGGGTGATTACCGTGGCGAATACAGAACGCCTGGAAGTAAGTGCCACCGCGGTAATGCTGGAAGAATCTGTGAAAGCCATGAATGAAATAGCCAGCGATGCCCAGGAGGCGAGTACCCAGGCGGATAAAACCATCGAGAATACGCAAAGCGCGCTGGCCACCGTGCTGTTGTCCGTGGAAGGTATTAATTCCATACGCAACACCATTAGCGAAACTGAAAAACGTATCAAGCGCCTCGGTGAACGTTCACAGGAAATCTCCGGTATTGTGAGCCTGATTAACAGTATTGCGGAACGGACCCATATTCTTGCGCTGAATGCCAGCATGCACGCCGCCTCGGCGGGTGAGGCCGGTCGCGGGTTTGCCGTGGTGGCAGACGAGGTACAGCGACTCGCCGAGAATGCCCGCGAGGCAACATCTGAAATTTCGACCGTGGTGAATAATATTCGCGTAGAAACCGCCGATACCGTGATGACGATGAACGAGGTGATCAGCCAGGTGGCGGACGGTACCCGGCTTGCAGAGCAGGCTGAAAAGAGCATGCGCGAAACCCAGCAGGTCACGAGTGACCTGGTACGCTCGGTGCAGCATATTGCATCGAGTTCTGTGGAACAGGCGCGGATTAATAACCAGTTGCTCGATCGCGCCAGGCAGATTCAGGCAAGTACCGAGCAGACCGGTCGCGAAATGAGTGAACAGACCAAGAGTACGGATATCCTGGTGGATTATTCAAATAATCTTGTGTCTATCGTTAGCGTATTCAAACTGCCGGGCGAAGAGACGGTTGATATTGAACTTAATGAAACCACGCACATAAATCTCGACAGTTTGCCACCGCCGGCTGAACTGAAGCGGGCAATATAATCAGCCTGTGCCAAATGCTACTTACACATATATTGTATCGGCTTAAGCAGGAACGATAGATATGATAGCACCTCAGCACGAGGCATCTGTTCTGGATGTGACTGTCCTTGCCGAGCTGTCTGACATAGCGGGTCAGTTATCGACTGACTCGCCTGATGTCATTTCGGCGTTACAGGATTACAGGCACAAGGTCGAACATATTTGTGCATACATTAACCAGGACCGGTATGCCTACCTGCTGGATTTTCTGATGATCTTGCTGGACGGCCTCGATCAACTGGTCGAACGTGACCGCGGTATCAACGAATCTGAGCGCGCGTTTCTGCAAAAGGCAACCGGTATACTTTCTGAATACCTGGTGTCGAGCGGCAATACCGAGGCCGACGAACACCTGCTCGAACTGCTGCAGGACCCTCACTGGATAAGGCCGATTACGCCAGAAGAAGCGCTACAGCTGTCGGCATCTACGGCACTGGATGACGCTGAAGAGGGTGAGAGCATCGAGCTTGATGAACTGCTAAGCGGTATTGAAGGCCCGGTTGCAGACGACCTGGCAGCGCAGGAGATTATAGATTTCGACACAGTGGATTTTGATAGCCTGGGCAATGTTTTAGAAGAAGACAGTGAATGCCCGCAACAGCATTGCGAAGTCATTGAACTGGCGCAAACAGGCATCGATGAAATAGCCGCGGTGCCGGTAATCGACTCCGCTCAGCAGGAGCTGGTCGATCTCATCCGGTCAGAACTGGAAGAAATTATCGAGAAACAGTACGATCCCGAATATGATTTCACAGTCGATGACCGCCAGTTAAGTGAAGACATCCTGAAAACCATGGCGGATCGCGCCGACAACATCAGCAATGCGCTGGAACTGATAGGCCTGGAAGGGCTGTGCCGTTGCGGCAAGTTTGTAGCAGAAAATATACTTTCATTATCTAATTCGATCGACGCGCTTGATAAAAACCGTTCGTTAATTCTCAAGCAGTGGCCGGCAAAAATATTAAAGTGCC
>Ga0316201_10002799_pt1 | contig 12602 bp, 8 predicted proteins | sample CS6wburrow_MG_FD_204516 | JGI IMG/M metagenome (GOLD analysis project Ga0316201, IMG submission 204516) | Coastal sediment microbial communities from Delaware Bay, Delaware, United States - CS-6 worm burrow | ecosystem: Environmental > Aquatic > Marine > Coastal > Sediment | place: USA: Delaware... | reverse complement strand
GGTGACATGGGTCTGGACGTGGTCTGCCAGTACGACGGCGGCAAGCTGACCGCGCCCGGCGCCTATGCCGCCCGGGTGATCGGCGGCCTCGACGGGGGCGACCTCTCGGGCCTGGCGGGCCGGGAGTTCTACCTCTGGAACACGGTGGTTGTCGGTGATCCGGTCGGTCCGGTGAACGGTTACCGCAAGGTCTACCAGGGCAAGGGACTCGTGCAAAGTTCGGTCCACCGCTACTACGTCGACGTACCCGCGGGCGCTTCGGCCATGCGGGTGCGGCTGGAGGTCAGCGAGGACACGGGCTCCTCCCGCGGATCGCGGGTCCTGACGGAGATCTGCGATCCCGAAGGCAAGGTCCGCGGCGGTTTTGCGGGCTACGCCACCGTGGACGGCGGCCGGATCAAGGACCAGACGGTCCTGACTCCCGAGCTGTATCCGGGCACCTGGGAGATCAACGTGGCCAGCAGCATCAACGCCATGGACCAGAGCGATTATCGCCTGAGCGTCTCCTTCGACGGCTACGAGGCCGAACCCGGAACCGTGGCTGCCCTGGAACGCGCGGCGGCGGGCCAGAACGCCAGCGGCAGCTTGACGGTCACCCGGTCTTTTGCGGGTGTCTTCCAGGGAACGGCCCAGGTAGCTATCGAAGGCTTTGCCGGTCAAGAGGCCGTGTCGGTCGAGGAGAAAGATGAATACCGCCGGGAATTCACCCTGGACGGCACCACGCCGCGCGCCGATTTCCACCTGAAGATGGACGAGACGACAGGCAACCTGTTCACCGACTGCGCCGTGAACATCCTCGATGCCCAGGGCAAGGCCGTGGTCATCGATGCGTTCAGCGGACTCGAGGCCGATGTCGGGCTGTCGCTGCCGGCAGGACAGGCCGACGGTACGTACACCCTGCAGGTCGTCGGGGCATTCGCCCTCGCGGCCGACAAGGCCGCCTGGGGTTTCGATCTCGAGGAGAAGTTTTCGTTCGCCGAGCCGGTTGCCGGCAAGGTCGAGCGGGCCGGCGGCGGCCCCCTGCGTCTGTACTGCGGCGTGCCCACCGAGCTGGAGCTGAGCTTCGACGCGGCCTGGCCGGCACCGCCGGCAAAGATGAAGGCGTATGGCGCCGTGCATCTGATGGACACCAACACCGCCGACCGCCGCCCCGGTGACGATGGCGGCAGACTGGTGCTCGCGGTTCCGCTCCTGCTGGACTGATAAGCGGGAAATTCGTGACGAAGCCGGCCCTCGGGCCGGCTTTTTTTTGGGCGGTCAGCCGATCGCCCGCGTGAGGATCTCTTCCAGTTGCACCATGTGGGCCGTGCGGTCGGCGTGCTCTTCGGCCCAGGCGCGCGCCGACTGTCGGGCGCCGTCGTCGAGCTCGTTGGCCCGCAGCAGGCCCGCGAGCATGCCCTGGGGATCGGCGGGGGGCACGATCACGCCGTTGACGCCGTCCTGGATCAGTTCCGGAATCCCACCGATGTCCGTGCCCACCAGCGGCACGCCTGCCGCCAGCGATTCGAGGGCGGCCATCGGACCGTTTTCGTAACACACCGACGGCAACACCGTGAAACGGGCCCGGCCGAGGATGTCCCGCAGCCCGGCCAGGTTGAGCCCGCCCACATACAGGGCGTTCTCCAGCTTGAGCAGGGACATCCGGGCCTGGAGGTTGCCGGCGCAGGGGCCCTCGCCGGCGATGATCAGCTTCAGGGGCGGCGCGGCGATCGTTCCGGCGGCATGGCCCTGTTCCCAGAGCGCCTGGGCTTCGAGCAGGTCACGCAACCCTTTTTCGCGGGAGATGCGGCCGAAGTAGACCATGGTGTCGCGTTCCCGGTCCGCCGCCAGGCGGGCGGGGTTCCAGGTGTCGAGATCGACGAAGTTGGCCAGGTGCTGCAGCTGATCTGCGGGGTAGCCCCACGCGATGTACTTGTCACGGATGAACCGGCTCGGGCACAGGAACCGCGACACCGCCTTGGGATAGAGTCCACGGACCCGCTGGTGGAAGGTCTCCGCTGCGGCGAGCAGGGACGCCGCCCGTGACTCCTTGACGCACTTGTAGACCACGGCGTTGTGCAGCCGGCCGCCCTTGCACTTTTCACAGACCTTGCGGTCGCGCAGCATGTGAATGGCCGGGCACAGCAGACGCAGGTCGTGAAGGGTCATGACCGTGGGAATCCGGTGCTGCCGCAGGACCGCGAGGATCGACGGGCTCAGGTGGTGGTAGATGTTGTGGAGGTGCGCGACATCGGGCCGTACTTCGCGGATGAGGCTGTCGAGATTGGCGGCCGCTTCGCCGTTCCAGATCAGCGACAAGGCATCGCCGGCGGCGCCGCCGGAAAAGCGGGCGCTGCTGTAGTCGCGGGCCCTGGGAAAATACCTGCTCCACGGCGTCGGGCGGGCGTCGGCATCGGCCATGGCAAACGGAATCACTTCCCAGCCGGCGACAGTCAGATCCTCTTCTTCCTGGACCAGGTACCGCCCGACCCCGCCGGCAGGCCCCTTGTCGTGGTAGAACTTGTTTATCAGCAATAATTTGCGATTAGCCATGTCACAGCTCCGGCTTGGGCGACCGTTGGCGGGGCCCGGGTGCTCCGGCGGTCGCAGATCCATCAATAACCGCACTCAAACCAGCGGTCAACCTTTGGCGACAGCGAACGATAACTAAATAGCTGGGTGCTGGTTGCTCCCGGTGCGGGGGATTTCCCCCATTTCATCCCATCGGATTCTCGCCCTGAGGGAACTCGGGAAAGGTCTGAATGCGCCACATTCTATCGAGCCTCAGCAACCAGACCCGCTGGCAAATCTTTGCCCGCGTCCTGCCCGTCCTTATCCTGGCCCTCCTGAGCATCGGCGCCTTCAGCTGGATCGTTTTCTCCCGTCAGGTCACGAGCACCGTGGGGGGGCTTCAGCACGACGAACTGGCGGCCCTGCTGGATAACATGAGCCATCGTGCCGCCCTCGAGGCCCTCTCCTTCGAGGCGCCGGCATTGCGCGGACCCGACAGCTGTCCCGCCGGCGAAGGCCAAGCCGACGAATGGAGCCAGTTCGATTCGGGTCTGGTCGCCGGCATCGCTTTTTCCGGGGAAACCGAAGACTCCGGGCAGTACGATTTCCGTCTGGCGGACGCCCTGGCCGGACCGGAAAACGCAGCCACGATGGCGGCCTGGCTGCAGAAGCACGGCTACGCGGCCCAGCCGGGATTCCGTCAGGGCAGTTGGAATGCGGTGCGGGATCCCAACGCTCCCATCCTGGTGCACTCACCGGGAAGCAAGAAGGTCTACCTTTTTCCGCCGATCATTCTCGAAACAGCGGCGGACCAGGATACCGCCGGCGCGGATCCAGCCGCCGCCATGCTGCCGGTGCTGGTCCGTCACGAAGGGATGCGGAACATTGAATCCCACCACGGACCGACCTTCTATTTCATGGATCTCAGGATGCTGGTGCAGGAGTTCCAGCTGACCGGCTGGTGGTGCGCCTTGAGCATGGACGAACGTGTGCTGGCGACATCCCACGGCGGGTTGACCGTCGGTTCCCGCCTCAACGACTCCACGTCAGGCGGGGATACACCGCTGTTCGGAAACGTGGATTTCACGGAACTTTGCAGCAGCCTGGCGGCAGGCGGCGGCACGGACGTCACTCTGGTCGGAGACAAGCTGCAGCCCTGGGTCGTGACCCGGGGCCGGGGAAGCTTCACGCCCTTCAAGGTGCTGGTGGCCCACGAAGCTGCCGGGTTCCGCACCGTTTCCCTGCGTTATCTCAGCATGGTGCTGGCGGTGGTCCTGCTGGCCCTGGCCGTGGCCGTGGTAGGCATCACGCGCGTCGTGGACGGCGTCTCCCGGAGCCTGGACCGCTTGGCCATCAGCCAGGACTGGGCGCAGCGTCAGGCCCTGCAGAACGAGGAGACCCTGCGCGACACCCTGGACGACATGCGCCTGCTGGACAAGGCGAAGGACGACTTCCTGGTGCTGATCAGTCACGAGGTCCGTACGCCGCTGACGGCCATCATGGGCGGCGTGGACTTCCTGAAATCCTCCCTCAGGAAAGTCTCGGCCGAAGACCGGACGACGCTCGAGCGTTTGAACGTGCTGGAGATCGCCGAGATCATCGAAAGCAGCGGCGAACGGCTGACCGGATTCATGAACGACGCCATCCAGATGGCGACCATCCAGTCCAGCGACCGTCAGCTGAAACTGAAACCCGAAGAAACCTGGAAGATGATCGAGCTGGGTTTGTGCGGGATAAGGGAGAAGGCCCGTACCAGGGACATCAGCGTCGACAATCTGATCAACGAGGATTCCGACTGGCTGCTTCTCGCCGATTCGAGCGTCCTGAAAGTGGCCTTCGAAAAGGTCTTCAACAATGCCCTGCACCACAACTACGACGGCGGCCGCATCGTGATCCGGGAGGTCGCAGAGGCGCCCGGCGCTACCGGTGATTCACGTCTGCCTGAGCCCGAGAGTTTTGTTCGCCTGCGGGCCCAGATGGGTTCGAGCCGGTGGCAGAAGGAAGACATCACCTGGCGTCTGATCGAAATTTTCAACACCGGTCAAGCCATCCCCGCAGACCGCCAGCGCGCCCTGTTCCGGAAGTTCGAGCTTGTCGGCAGGATCGAACATCACCACAAGGGGTCGGGCCTGAGTCTGCCCATCGCCAGTTCGGCCGTCGAGAACCACGGGGGACGGATCTTCGTCCACAGCGCCGAGGGCGAAGGGAATTCCTTCTTCCTGCTGCTGCCGACCGTGAGTCGGCAGGCCGCGGCCGCGAATCAGTCACCGGATGAGGTCGCCGAGGGTGACGGCGGCGTCGCCGGCCACGAAGACATGGGCCAGATGGCTGACGCCTCCGCGTTCGAGGTTGAACTCGATGACCCGGGCGCCGGCCTGGCGTGCGGTCCCGACGAGCCCGGCGGCAGGATAGACGGCGCCGGCGGTGCCCACCACGATGAAGAAGTCGCACTCGGCCGCAGCTACCGCTGACGCCTCGAGAATCCCCGGATCGATGCCTTCGCCGAACCAGACCACACCCGGTCGCAGCATTCCTCCGCATTTTTCGCAGCGGGGCGGAATCGGCAGGGGCACCCGCCGGTCGAGCTGCTCGTTGCCGCACTGCAGACAGCGCACCTGCCAGATGGATCCATGGAATTCCAGAACCGCGGAGCTGCCGGCCTGCTGGTGGTAACCGTCGACGTTCTGGGTGATGATGGTCACCGGCGCGGTCCGTTCGAGCCGGGCGAGCGCCTCGTGGGCGGCGTTGGGTGCGGCGGCGGCGATGAGGGACCGGCGCCAGTCGTACCAGCGCCACACCAGTTCCGGATCCCTGCCGAACGCCGCCGGCGTCGCCAGGTCTTCGGGCCGGTAACGGCTCCACAGGCTGTCCTGTTTGCCGCGAAACGTGGGGATGCCGCTGGCCGCGGAAATTCCCGCCCCGGTCAGAACGGCAACACGGCCGCCGTCGGCCATTTTCCTGCGGAAATCTGCGAGATCCATCGGTCGCCTCTCGGTGAGAGTTGCCGAAACGGGTTTCTACCTGGATAATACACCCTTCAGGGTCGCTTGCGGATGAAGATCCTTCGGCGTCCGCGCCTTGGCCGTCTTTCACCACCAGAACGACAGGTTTGATCCGATGGTTTCCCGGACCCGTTTCGTATTATCGGCCTCCTTGGGCCTTTGGCTGCTGCTGGCGACCGCTGCGAACGGACAGGCCGCTACGCCGGTGGTCGTCTTCGAGGCCGATACTCCCGGCGGACGCCAGGCTGCAGCCACGTGCGCGGCTGTCTGGGACACGGAGGGACCGCGGTTGGCCGCGGATCTGCTCGGAACCCCGCCGGCCGCCGGCCGGCCGGACACCGTCACCTGCCTGGTCCTGAACACGGATGCCTTCCAGTCCTATTTCGGCAACAACCTGCCCGACTGGGGTGTCGGCGTGGCCCTGCCGACGGGCCGCGTCATCGCGGTGGACTACACCCGCATGTCGCTGGTCGGACGCGGACTGCGGGAGGTGTTCCTGCACGAAATGGTGCATGCCCTGTTGTTTCTCGGCAGCAAGGGGGCCCTGATGCCCGCCTGGCTTCACGAGGGCGCCGCCATGCAGTATTCCGGGGAGTGGCGGTTCTCCGACACGGTCTCGCTGGTCCTGGACGGCCGCGTACCCGACCTCGGCCGGCTTCAGGGCCGGTTTCCCGTGTCCCACGCCAATGCCGACCGGGCCTACCGCACCAGCCTGCTGGCCGTCAACCGGTTGCAGAAGCGGCACGGACAAGCAGTTGTCGCCGAACTGGCGGCGGCGACGGGCCGCTCGGGCAACTTCCCGGCGGCGTTCCTCGAGGTGACCGGAGAGGATCTGGGCACCTTCTATCAGGACTTTGCCGGAGCCATGCAATTGAGGTTCGGATGGCTGGTGATGCTGGTCAGCTGGCCCTCGCTTTTTGTCCTGCTGGCGCTGGTCCTGACGCTCGGTGCGATCAGGAAAATCATTCTCAACAAGAGGCGTCTTGCAACCATGGAAGACGACTTCCCTCCCCCGGAGGGCTAGAGCCCGCCGCCCCTGGTTTCATAAGTCATTGCCAGTCGTGCAAAATGCCCTCGGGTGCGTGGGAATTCCTTTCCTCAGGCGTTTCCGCTTTGTAATATTCGACGTACCGCATCAATGGCCAGCGCATTTTGAGCCGACATTTTCCATCTGGCCGCTCAATCTACAGTTCAGACGGAATGGCCCTGATAAGCCAGGCGGAGGGACCTTTTTGGCATCAGGGTTGCACCATTCGTCCAGAACCGGGCGATTTGTGGGAATTCGCAAGGTTTTCCGGAAGGATCGAAGTGAAAACTTTCGTTATCAGAATGGCCGTCGGCGCCCTCCTCATGCTCCTTTTCGTTTCTGGCGCCCTGGCCCAAACGCGGGACTACTACCTGCACTGGGCTCCGAGTCCGATCATCGACGATGAAGGCATTGTCAGGCCCGAAGCCGTCGAGTACGAGGTCTGGTACCAGCGGGGTTCCGACTCGGAAGTCATGGTCTCCACGGTGAACGACACCACGTTCATTCTGGCCGTCGATCCCGGGATCATGCAGCGCATTCGTGTGCGTGCCGTGGATATCGAAGGCCGCAAGTCCGCGATGAGCGAGTGGTCTGACCCCATCTACTTCGAGTTGGAGCAGAACAACAACTCCCTGGTTCCGCCGGTGGCCGAACTCCGCGCCAACTATCCCAACCCCTTCAACCCCGAGACGCGGATCGTCTACGGCGTACCCGAGGGCCTGTCCTCCGGCGATCGGGTCCGTATGGACATCTATTCGGTCAGCGGCCAGAGGGTGCGCACCCTCGAGGTCGATCGCTCTCCCGGCTGGCATGAAGTGGTGTGGGACGGTCGGGATGACAGCGGCCTGGTCGCGGCAACCGGCATGTACGTCACCCGGTTCTCGGCCGGCAGCAGCGTCAAGACCGGTAAGATGACCATGGTCAAATAGAGGCCCCGCGGCCGGATTGTCTCCGGGCCTTTCCCAATCGGGATAATATTGCTATTTTAGCCCCTCGTTTTCGCAATCGAGGGGCTTTCTTTATTTTGAGGACCGCAATGACCGATTCGATGTCCGAGGGACCTTCTCTCATCAAGCTCGGTAAACTCGCCAATACCAAGGAATTCAAGAAGCTGGAAGCTCTCTGGGCCGAGGCCCTCACGCATCCCGACTACACCTGGAAAGAGTTGATCCCCATCGCCGGCCAGGTAGGCCGCCAGGGAGACGGGGACCGTGCGGCGACGCTGCTGGATCTTCTCGTCACCTGGGTCGAGGAAAAAAACGGGCCCGCCGCGGCCCTCGATGCGGCGCGTCGGGCGGCCGCCCAGCTCAAGTCCGGCGGCGCCCTGATTGCGCAGATGCGACGCCTCTACGCCCAGCAGTACCCCGATTTTCCCGAACTGCCCGCCCTGCTGGACCTGGTCCTGACCGACGACGCCGCCCTGGACGACGTGATGCCCGTGGTGGAAACCTATGTCCGGCTTCATGCGGGGGCCTTCGTGGTGGACCGCGCCTTCCTGGTCCCGGGTCTGGTCGAGAAGGTCAACGGCGAGAACGGGCGGGTGACCGTCCGCTTCGAGGACCGCCGGCAGGACTACGGCCCCGAGACCATCACCAAGCTTTCCCCGCGGCCGGCGGACCATTTCCCGTCCATGCTGCTCTACGCGATCGACGCGCTGAAGGAACTGGCGGTCGACGACGCCGTGGCTTTCGTGATGCTGGCCCTGAATTCGAATCGTGAGAGCAAGGTCCTCTACCGCGACCTCAAGAACACCGTGACCGAGCTCCTGGGCGAGAAGGCCTGGAAGAACTGGTGGAAAGACGCGAAGCCGGCCCTCAAACGCAATCCGATGATCGGCATGTCCGCCGGCAGCCAGCCTTCGTTCCGCCTCTTGCGTCAGGCCGACAAGTACGAAGACCGTCTGCGCCGCAAGTTCGATTTCGCCAAGGATCCCCTGGCCAAGCTCGGATTGGTGATGGCCTACCTGGACGAGATCGCGCGCGAGGAGAAGCAGGGAACCTGCCGGGATTGCGCGGATGACGAGCTGCTGTCCCATTTCGGGAACGGTGCGGCCAAGGTGGCCGTCGGGGCCCTCAAGACCAACCCCTCCCTGGCGCTGGCGGGCCTGGCTCTGCACGCGGAGGTCGCCGCCCGCGGTGTGGATGTCGCCCGGCCCAACCCCAAGGCCGCGGTCCAGGTTCTGGCCCGCGTCGAGGACAAGGGAGCGCTGGCCACGGAACTGCCCGAGGCGCTCCTGCAGCGGGTCCTGAACTATCTGCGCGCGTCGATGCCCGACGCCTGGGGTGAAACCTGGAGCGCCGTCTTGATGCGCGCCGGCAAGCGCCTGTGCGATTCCATCACCCGCAACCTCATCGAACAGGGTCAGGGCGAAGCCCTCAGCCGTGCGCTCACCGAAGCGATGGAAAGGCCTTCTTCCAGCCCGGAGCTGCTGAGCTGGCTATGGCGGTCGCGGTTCACCAGTGGACCGTCGGGCAAGTTCCTGGCCGGTCGCGAGGAATTTTCCGCCCGCCGCGTGGGCGACGCGATGTTCGCCCTGCTCGATTCTGCCGGGAAACTGTATGGCATGTCGATGGAGGAGAAACACCTGAAGGTGCTCGAGGCCGCCCGGGCCGCCATCGCCACCCAGAACAACCGTCCCCTGCTGGGCCTGATCGACGACGCCGACCGCAGGGAGGGCATTCGCCTCAAGGGTATCATCGAGAACAATGGTGGCCTGAGTCCGTCGCAGCGCACCCAGTTGCTGGGGTATCTCCGCTCCAAGTACGCCGACATCTTCATCGAGATCACGCGCGAGTGGGAAGAGGGCGGCACCATCTACACGACCGAGGCGGGCCTGCGCGAATACCAGTCGCAGCTCAACTACATCATCGAGGTCGAAATTCCCGAGGTCGCCAAGCAGATCGGCGAAGCCGCCAGTTTCGGCGATCTGAGCGAGAACTCGGAATACACGGCCGCGCTGGAGAAGCGCGACCAGCTGGCCAGCCGGGCCACCCGCATGGAGAATGAACTGTCCCTGGCCCGGGTGATCAATCACGAGATGGCCGGCAGCGACTTCGTCAACGTCGGGACGCGCGTCACCACGCGGTCGCTCGAGTCGGGGGAAGAGGAGGTCTTCACCTTCTTCGGACCCTGGGACACCCAGGTCGAAAAAAGGATTCTCAACTACCAGGCACCGCTGGCCATGGCTTTCATGGGAGCCAAGCCGGGCGACACCGTGACCTTCGGCGAGGACCTGGAGAAACGGTCCTGGGAGATCATCGCGATCGAATCGGCCATCTAGGCCGCTAGAGGTCGTTGCCGACGCCCCGCGGGTACGAGGCGTAGACCGCGGCCTGGTCCTGGGGCATCACCACGAGGTGGTGGATGTTCACGTGCGGCGGCCGGGTCGCGCAGAACAGGACCGAATCGGCGATGTCCGCGGCCGTCAGCGGCGGGAAGTTCTGGTAGGTCTTCCCGGCGCGTTCCGCATCACCCCGGTACCGCACTTCGCTGAACTCCGTCTCGACCAGCCCTGGATCCACCTCCGAACAACGCACCCGCGTGCCCAGCAGGTCGATGCGCATGCCCTGGGTCAGGGCCCGCACCGCGTACTTAGTCGCGCAGTAGACGTTGCCCCCCGGATAGACCTGCATGCCCGAGATGCTGCCGATGTTGATCACGTGACCGGCGTCGCGTTCGACCATGCCGCCCATCACCGCCCGGCTGACCCAGAGCAGACCCTTCACGTTCGTGTCGATCATCTCCTCCCAGTCCAGCCAGTAGCCCTCCTGCACCTTGTCCAGACCGCGGCTCAGGCCGGCGTTGTTGACCAGGATATCGATCGCGGCCCAATCGTCAGACAGTCCGCCGATGGCCCCGTTGACCGCTTCGCGATCCCTGACATCGAGGGCGATCAGGTGGCAAGCGGTGCCGCGGGCCGCGGTCAGTCCGGCGGCGAGTCGTTCCAGGCGGTCGGTACGGCGGGCGGCCAGAATCAGGCGGCAGCCTTCGCGGGCAAAGGCCTCGGCGCAGGCCGCGCCGATACCCGCGCTGGCACCGGTGATCAGGACGATCTTGTCTTTCAGCATGACGGCTCCTGTTGGTTGGGATGCTGGGCTTCACACTACACGCGACCGGCTGTCATATCAATCCCCGGCCGCCAGAACCGTGACGCCGTTCGACATTTCGGCCGGATGCCCATACCATGTTGCCCAAGCGACCGGGGCGGGCCCGGCGCGAGGGAATTGAGGTCATGATCCGAAAGGAATCCGCGTGGTAGTGAAATTGAATCTGCAGGCCAACGGACCCATCGAGTTGGACGTCGAGAACGGGGAGTTCCCGGTCCTCCAGTGTGAAGGGGGACGGGACATCAAGATCGACAAGGCGGCATTCCTCTGCCGGTGCGGCGAGTCGAAGAACAAACCCTTTTGCGACTGGACCCACGTGGCGTCCGGCTTCAGCGACGAGAACAAGGGCCGAAACGACAAACTCCAGGACTACGAGGCGCCCGGGATCACCGTCCACTTCAACCGCGCCATCTGTTCGGGCGCTTCGCAGTGCGTGCACAGCCTGCCCGCGGTCTTCAAGAGCGCGAGCAAGGACTGGATCCACCCTGCCGAGGCCACGGTCGAGGAAGTTGTCGCGGCAATCGGCAAGTGTCCTTCCGGTGCCTTGACCTACACGATCGACGGGAAGACAGAGAAGAACGAGGCCACTGAGGTGTCCATCAGGGTCGTGAAGAACGGTCCCTACGAGATCAAGGGCCCCGTCGCGATCGACGCGCCCCGCTGGAGCGAAAACGCCTCGCAGACAACCTTTGCGCTGTGCCGCTGCGGCAAGTCGGCGAATATTCCGTTCTGTGACTATTCCCACGGGGAACAGAATTGGGACGATTCCCAGTAGAACTGCCTGCTGACCACCGGTTCGGACCAGGCCCCACCCGGGGCCTTTTCTTTTGAGATAGACATTGTAAAACATCAAAAAAAATGAGATAATACATTATACCAAGGGGAGGAGGTACGGACCATGAAGCGTTTCATCATCATCACCATGGGTTTAATTTGTTTTCTGACAACGGGATCCGCACTTGCGACCGATCCCGGGGCCAAATTGACCCAGGTGGCGGGTATCCACGCCAAAAACGCCCGTCAAACCCCCGGAAACCTCGAAATACCGGCAACATCACCCATGTTGACCGAAATCCAGGCCGTGATGGATAGCGCCCGGGTCCGGGAAAGCCGGTTGCGGCTGGAATACGCGCCGGACCAGACCGCCGAGCTGGCGCTGGCCGTCGCGGAACTCAAAAAAACCACGCGATTGCAGGTGCTGGACATCCAGCTCCGTTTCGCCCGTCAGGACGGTCGGACACACCTGGAGCGGCGTATCAGGGCCAGCATCGAAGACCTGCTGCGGCCGGCCGCTCCCGGCGGACCGCGGCCTGTCGGCGGCTTCGTTGCCGACTAGACGGTTGCCGCCACCCCCACCCCGGTTCACCCGCTGAAATTCCGGTCCAGGGGCAGCTTGCGCACCCGGACGCCGGTGGCGTCGAACAGCGCGTTGAGAACCGCGGGACCCAGCGGCGGGTAGCCCGGCTCGCCGATCCCGCCGATCGTATCCTCGCTGTCGATCGTCACCACCGTGATCTCCGGCATTTCGGCCATGGTCAGCACCTGATAGTCGTCGAAGTTGCCCTGCTGGATCCTGCCGTCGCGCACCGTGATCTCCTCGTGGAACAGGCCCGACAAGGCGAAGGCCACCGCGCCCTGCATCTGGGCCCTCACGCCGTCGGGGTGGACCACCGGTCCGCAGTCGACCACGCACAGGACCTCGTCGACCCGGGGGCGGCGCCGGGAATCCAGAGCCACGCTTGCCATCATGGTCACATGGCTGCCGAAACAGGAGTGGCAGGCGACACCCTGGCCGAACCCGGGGCGCAGCCGGCGCGGCCAGCCCCACTGAGCCTGGGCCCGCTCCAGCGTGCCGCGCAGGCGGGATTCGGCCGGGAGCAGTTCCAGCCGCAGCTGCACCGGGTCCTGGCTGCCGGCCCGGGCCATCTCGTCGAAGAAACACTCGTTGGCCAGCGCGTTCTGCGTGTTGTAGACCGA
>Ga0316201_10002798_pt1 | contig 12603 bp, 10 predicted proteins | sample CS6wburrow_MG_FD_204516 | JGI IMG/M metagenome (GOLD analysis project Ga0316201, IMG submission 204516) | Coastal sediment microbial communities from Delaware Bay, Delaware, United States - CS-6 worm burrow | ecosystem: Environmental > Aquatic > Marine > Coastal > Sediment | place: USA... | reverse complement strand
CCGCAAAGAAGGCCGCAAGCAAGAAGCGGAAGAAAACGACAGCCTCTCGCAAGAAGGTTGCGTCGAAACGTGTGAGCAAAAAGAAGCTTGCCAAGAAAAAGGTGAGCAAAAAGAAGGTCGCCAAGAGGAAGGTTTCCAAGAAAAAGGTGAGCAAAAAGAAGCCCGCCAAGAAAAAGGTTACGAAGAAAAAGGTGAGCAAAAAGAAGCCCGCCAAGAAAAAGGTTACGAAGAAAAAGGTGAGCAAAAAGAAGCCCGCCAAGAAAAAGGTCGCCAAGAAGGTCAGTAAGAAAAAGGCCGTGTCCAAAAAGAAAACGGCCAGCAAGAAAAAGGCAACCTCCATGAAGAGGCCCGCGGCGAAGAAAGTCGCGCGCAAGGCCCCTGCACGCCGGGCACGACCGCGCGGCGACGTGCTGTCAGGCCCAATTCACGGCATCGAGCCCTACAAGCCGAAGCGCGGCGAAGAGTACATGAGCAGTGAGCAGCTCGCGCACTTCCATAACATACTGAGCGCCTGGAAGCGCGAACTGATGTTCGAGGTAGATCGAACTGTGCACCACATGCAGGACGAAGCTGCGAACTTCCCTGATCCCAACGATCGCGCCACTCAGGAATCGGAATTCGGTCTTGAGCTTCGCACGCGTGACCGCGAACGCAAATTGCTCCGCAAGATCGAGTCAGCATTGTCGCGCATCGAAGATGGCAGCTACGGCTGGTGCGACGAGACAGGCGAGGAAATCGGACTGAAGCGGCTTGAGGCGCGCCCGGTTGCGACGCTCTGCCTGGAAGCGCAAGAAAGGCGCGAACTGGCGGAAAGGCAGTTCCGAGACCGGGACGATCGTTACCGCTAAATCGACGCGCTCCACTCCCTACATTGGTCGGTTCGCACCGTCACCAACCGGACCCTTGCACTTCGGGTCACTGCTGACTGCTGTCGCGAGCTTCCTTGAAGCTCGCCGGCACCACGGTCAGTGGTTGCTCCGTGTCGAGGATATCGATCCACCTCGCGAACAGCCGGGTGCCAGTGACGAAATCGTCGCGGCACTCGAGCTCTACGGCTTCGAATGGGACGGGGCCATCACCTACCAAAGTGCGAGCAGAGCGGTACACGATGCTGCTATTCAACAACTTGTTGATGCCGGGAAGGCTTATCCGTGTACATGCTCGCGACGGGACCTGGCCGATGCACCGCGCGGCACACTTGGGATCATCTATCCTGGCACCTGCCGTGGCGGCTCAATCGCAAGCGAATACGCTTTGCGCATTCTCACGGACGATATTCCGACGGTGTTCCACGACCAGCTGCAGGGCGTTCAGAAACAGTCACTTCAGTCAGACTCTGGCGATTTTGTCATCCTTCGCCGTGACGGTCTGATCGCTTACCAACTGGCCGTTGTGGTGGATGACCACCTTCAGGGAGTCACCGACGTCGTGAGAGGCATCGACCTGATGCACTCCACGCCCAGGCAGATCTGGCTGCAGCAGTTGCTTGGCTATGCGACACCGAACTATTGCCATTTGCCGGTCGCCGTTAACGAGCTTGGCCAGAAGTTAAGCAAGAGTCATGGCGCCAGTGGTGTCGACCTGAAACATCCTGCGGACAACCTGGTCCTCGCATTGGAGCTCCTCAAGCAGCAGCCGCCACCGGAACTCAGGGCCAGCAGCGTCACCGATATATGGCAATGGGCTTCTGAGTCATGGGATATCGGCGTGCTCAGTCAATTAACCGAAATCCCCGCACCCGGGCAAGTTATCGCTCCGTGACAGGGTCGCAGAAAAGTTGCCCTGATGGTCGACGACCAGACCTAAAAAGTCCTTGACATCAGGACCTTACATGCCCTAGCGTGGAGCTTGCAGCAGGGATACGCTCCCCCGCCCCCTGTTGCAAAGCCTGAAGGAGTTTTCACTCCACGGCAGGCCCCCTGCGCAAGCGGGGGGCCATTTTTTTGCCTGCGCGAGATGATTGACGAAATCACTGATAAACGGATCCTGCGTAGCACTTTCAGACCAGTTGGCTGGCTGAAGCACAGGCATCTGCAGACTATATTCCCGTCCCTTCCCTGGGCCTGGCGTGAGCGAGCACCTTTGCGCCGTGAAATCCTGAATCTGCCCGATGGCGACTCAACGGCCGTAGATTGGCTCAGTGACAGCGATGAACTCCCCCGCAGTGCACCTCTGCTCGTTGTGTTACATGGGCTTGAGGGGTCCGCTGAGTCGTCTTACGCCCGTATGCTGATGCAGGCAGCCCTCGAGCGACAATGGCGACCGTGCGTCCTGCACTTCCGCGACTGCGGCGATTACCGAAACCCACTGCCACGGCGTTATCACGCGGGCGAGACCGGCGATATCAGGCATTTCCTCGAAACCCTGCATGATCAGGGTCAGACCGGTCCGATTTTCGCCGTGGGCTACTCGCTCGGTGGAAACATCCTGCTCAAATACCTTGGTGAATCCGGCACAAAATCGCGACTGCACGCCGCCGGCGCCGTCTGTGTTCCTTTGAACCTGCACATCTGTGCAGAAGCATTAAATATTGGTTTTTCAAAGAATTACCAGAGACTTCTGCTAAAGAACATGAAGAGTTCGGTGCAACGCAAATTCAACCGCGACACGGCAGCCTTCGATTGGGATCGCGCGATGGCCGCAGAGAACTTTGCCGAGTTCGATGATGCGGTCACAGCGCCGTTGCATGGTTTCGATGGCAAGAACGACTACTACAATAAATGCAGCTCGGCCCAGTTCCTGAAGGACGTGGCAAGGCCTACATTGATCATCAACTCACTGGATGACCCATTTATGACGCCGGAAGTGATTCCGCGCCACGACGAGCTCTCGCAGCACGTTACGCTCGAGATCGCGGACGCCGGTGGGCATGTGGGATTTGTGGAGGGAGGTACGCCGTGGCGGCCCAGGTACTACCTGCCACAGCGCATACTCAATTTCCTGGAATCACAACGCTAGGAAGCGTCTACTTCCTTCATGGAGAGTCGGACGCGCCCCTGACGGTCCACTTCGAGGACCTTGACCCTAACCTCATCGCCTTCGGCCAGCTTGTCGCTGACTTTTTCGACGCGTTCGTTCGAGATCTGTGAAATGTGCACCAGGCCATCCTTGCCCGGCAGAATCGTCACGAAAGCGCCAAAGTCCATTAGTCGAGCAACCTTGCCATCGTAGATTCTTCCAACTTCAACGTCGGCCGTAATCAACTCGATGCGACGCTGAGCTTCTTTACCGGATGCTCCGTCGATCGAAGCGATGCGAACCGTGCCATCCTGGTCAATATCGATAGTGGCGCCGGTCTCTTCGGTCATGGCACGAATGACAGACCCGCCCTTGCCGATGACATCACGAATTTTCTCAGGGTCGATCTTGAATGCGATGATTGATGGTGCCCACTCGGACATCTCTTCACGAGGGGTTTCGAGAACCTTATTCATCTCACCCAGGATGTGCAGTCGCGCATCACGGGCCTGGGCAAGTGCCTTGTCCATGATCTCGCGTGTAATGCCTTGAATCTTGATATCCATCTGCAGGGCAGACACACCCTCTTCCGTACCAGCAACCTTGAAGTCCATGTCGCCAAGGTGATCTTCATCGCCAAGAATGTCGGTGAGCACGGCAAAATCGTCGCCCTCTTTGACCAGACCCATCGCAACACCGGCTACCGGCGCCTTGATCGGCACACCAGCGTCCATCAGTGCGAGGCTGGTGCCGCAGACGGACGCCATAGAACTGGAGCCGTTGGATTCGGTGATTTCTGAAACAACGCGAATGACATAGCTGAAGTCTTCAAAGCTGGGCATGACAGCCTGAATACCGCGCTTGGCCAGTTTGCCGTGACCAATTTCGCGTCGCTTGGGAGAGCCAACAAAGCCCGTCTCACCAACGCAGAACGGAGGGAAATTGTAATGCAGCATAAACGGCTCTTTGCGCTCGCCTTCAATCGCATCAATGATCTGTGCGTCACGGCCTGTGCCGAGCGTCGTGGTAACGATCGCTTGCGTCTCGCCACGCGTAAAGATTGATGAGCCATGCGCACGTGGCAGAACTCCGACTTTGACGTCGATCGGGCGTACGGTTTCACGGTCACGTCCGTCAATTCTCGGCTCACCGGCAATAACACGGTTGCGAACGGTGCTCTTTTCAAGTTTGTAGAGTGCGCCTTTAACGTCCTCGGCACTCCACTTGGCATCGTCGCCAGCTGTCAGGGCTTCAACAGCTGCGTCTTTCGCTGCGCCAACGGCAGCCTGGCGCTCCTGCTTGTCGGTAGTCTGGTAGGCAGCTGAGAGAGCCTCGCTTGCCTGGGCCGCAACGGCATCGGCAAGTTCAGTGTCTTCGGCGGGTGCTTCCCAGTCCCACGAAGGCTTGCCTACTTCTGCGGCAAGCTCGTTAATAGCATCAATGGCAACCTGCATCTGCTCATGGCCGTACATGACAGCACCGAGCATGACTTCTTCTGACAGGCAATCAGCCTCAGATTCAACCATGAGGACGGCGTCCTTGGTGCCGGCCACGACGAGCTCAAGCGCCGAACTTTCAAGTGCCGCACGACCAGGATTGAGGATGTATTCGCCATCCGCATAACCAACCTTGGCTGCGCCAACCGGGCCAGCGAAAGGCATTCCTGAAATTGCGAGTGCCGCAGACGCTCCGATCAGAGCCGGGATATCAGGGTCGACGTCCGGGTTCAACGAAACAACGGTCGCAATAATCTGTACTTCGTTCTTGAAGCCCTTCGGAAACAACGGGCGAATTGGGCGATCGATCAATCGGCAGACGAGAATCTCTTTCTCGGCCGGACGACCTTCGCGCTTAAAGAACCCGCCCGGGATCTTGCCCGCAGCGTAGGTCTTTTCCTGGTAGTTGACGGTCAGTGGAAAAAAGTCCCGACCCGGATCAGCGGCTTTACGGCCGACTGCGGTGACCAATACCTGTGTCTCGGCCATGTCGACCAAAACAGCACCATCAGCCTGGCGCGCGATGGCACCGGTCTCGATCGTGACTTGATGTTCCCCATACTGGAACGATTTCTTTACTGAATTCACAATTCTTCCCTACTTGGATGATTTAGTTAGGCAATAGCAAGCCGCTGCGATCCCTCATCGGGAGCGGCAATGTAATAGGCTCTTTGCCAGAACGACTCGTCGCTTAGCGACGAAGGCCGAGCTTAGCTATCAGCTCGCGATACCGTGTCGGATCCTTGGCTTTCAGATAGTCGAGCAGCTTGCGCCGCTTGTTGACCATTTTCAGCAAACCCTGACGGCTATGATGATCTTTCTTGTGCTCGCCGAAGTGCTCGGTAAGCTCTGAAATACGCGCAGACAGCAAGGCTACCTGCACTTCGGGAGATCCCGTGTCCGCGTCGCCGCGGGAATGATCAGCAACAATGCTGCTTTTTTGCTCACTAGACAGTGACATTTCTCAAATACCTCAATCTTTCTCTTTTCTGGGCCCTTTTTGCAGCGCGCATTCTAGCGTCTGTTTGGGGCTATTAACAGTCAAAAATCAAATATCTATGGGTTTTTTTCACCCGTCCTGAATACCCGTTTAGGGGCCAGCTGGCCATCAGCAGACAACTCTCCAACCCCCAGGAACTCTTTCGCCCCGCCATACACCCGGACAAGGCCTGCTGTGGCTGGTACGGACACCGAGTTCACCTGTCCGACCGCGAACCTGTCGCTAGCGTCATTGTCCAGCTCAACGGCAGTCAGACCCTCCAGCGCCGTATCTGGCGACAACAAACGGGCCTTGAGACCCTCCGAGCCGGACGCCGCAACCTCCTCAAGACCTTCAAGGTCGAGCATATCTTCAGCCCGAAAGTCACCGACCGATTCCCTGTGCAATCGTGCCGTGTGAGCGACCGTGCCAGCTTTCTTCGCAATATCCTCGACCAGGGTCCGCACATAGGTGCCTTTGGAGCAATGAACCCAAAAAACCAGCCGGGCCCCGGCAATTTCGAGCAGTGAGATCTCGTCGATCCTTATCGGACGCGGCTCCCGCTCTATTGTCTCGCCTTTTCGGGCCAGCTCATACAGGCGCTTGCCGTTCTTTTTCAGTGCCGAGTACATGGGTGGCACCTGCAAACTCTCGCCCAGGAAACTTTCAAGGATCTTGCGCCACTCATCAGCGCTCAGCTCCGGGACATCGGCTGTCGCTATTTCCACACCATCTGCGTCCGCGGTGTCCGTCGCGCTACCCAGGCGCGCCGTAACCCTGTAGGTCTTGTCGGCATCGAGCAGGAAAGCACACACCTTGGTGGCCTCGCCGAAACACAGCGGCAACATGCCGGTCGCCGCCGGGTCAAGACTGCCGGTGTGACCCGCTTTCTTGGCATTCAGAAGCCGCTTTACGCGCTGCAAGGCCTGGTTGGACGTCAGCCCTGCCGGCTTATTCAGCAGTAACAAGCCGTCAATTGTTTCGTAGCGCGCCATCAATTAGCTCGCTGATTTTGACACTCTGCTCAGCACTATCATCGTGGATGAAGCGCAGCTCCGGTATATGCCGCACCTTCAGCGCACCACCGAGCTTTCCGCGCAGGAACCCACTTGCCTTTTTCAAGCCCTCCAACGCCGCCTCAGCACTATCGTCAGGATTCATCAGGCTGAAGTAGACTCGTGCGATGCTGAGGTCGCGAGACAAATCAACCGAGGTCAACGATACACCCTGCAACCTGGGGTCCTTGGTCTCGAAGCGCAACAATTCACTCAGGGTACGCAGGATTTGCGCACCAAGACGCTGATTCCTTGAAAACTCGCGGGGCATCAGTCCAGCGTACGTGCGACTTCAACACGCTCAAAGCATTCGATTTGATCGCCTACCTGGACATTGTCGTAGTTCTTCACGCCAATACCGCATTCCGTACCCGACTTGACCTCATTGACGTCATCCTTGAAGCGACGCAAAGATTCCAACTCGCCTTCGTAAATTACGACGTTCTCCCGCAGCACGCGTATCGGGTTGGACCGTTTCACGAAGCCCTCGGTCACGATGGAACCCGCTATATCACCCAGTTTCGGTGACGAGAACACCTCCTTGACCTCGGCAAGACCCACGATCTGCTCCCGAATCTCCGGAGACAGCAAGCCGGTGAGGGCGGCTTTCACGTCATCGATCGCTTCGTAGATGATGCTGTAGTAGCGAACATCGACGCCAGACTCCTTGATTGCCGCCCGCGCAGCCGCGTCGGCCCGCACGTTGAAACCAATGATCACAGCATTGGATGCCGCCGCAAGGTTCGCGTCAGTTTCGGTGATACCACCAACCCCCGAGCTCAGCACCTTGACCTTGACCTCATCGGTCGAGAGTTTTGTCAATGCGTCGCGAAGCGCCTCCGCACTACCGTGCACATCGGACTTGATAATGACTGAAACAAACTCAGCTTTACCTTCTTCCATCTGGCTGAACATGTCTTCAAGCTTCGACGCCTGTTGCGAGGCGAGCTTCGCCTCACGTGTCTTGGTCTGGCGGAATTCCGCTACCTCGCGCGCCTTACGCTCGTTCTTCACAACCAGGAAGTCGTCGCCCGCGCTCGGCGTTTTGGACAGGCCGAGTACAACGGCAGGACTGGATGGGCCCGCTTCTTCAATGGACTGCTGCTTCTCGTCAAACATGTTGCGGATGCGACCATATTCTTCGCCCGCGATAATCATGTCTCCCTGTTTCAGGGTGCCGCCCTGAACCAGCAACGTGGCGACTGCGCCACGACCTTTTTCGAGACTTGATTCGATAACGAGGCCCTGGGCCGGACCGTCTGCGACCGCCTTCAGGTCCATCAGCTCTGCCTGCAACAAGATAGCCTCGAGGAGCTTGTCGACGCCCTCCCCGGTTTTTGCCGAAACATTGACGAACAACTGCTCACCACCCCATTCCTCGGAGATGACTTCGTGCTGTGAAAGCTCATTTCTAACTCGTTCCACATCCGAGTTTTCGCGGTCAATTTTATTAACAGCAACGACCAGCGGAACGCCTGCAGCCTTGGAGTGCAGAATCGCCTCAATCGTCTGCGGCATGACACCATCATCAGCCGCAACCACCAGCACGACAATGTCCGTTGCTTGCGCACCACGCGCACGCATGGCCGTGAAGGCAGCATGTCCCGGCGTATCCAGGAAGGTGACTTTGCCCCTCTCCGTTTCAACCGAATACGCACCAATATGCTGCGTAATGCCACCAGCCTCGGCGTCTGCGACATGCGTACGGCGGATGTAATCGAGCAACGAGGTCTTGCCATGGTCGACGTGCCCCATGATTGTCACGACCGGCGGACGACTGATTTCGTCACCCGTAAGCTTTTCTTCCGAAGCAAGCAATTGCTCATCGACATCGGCTTCGGATGTCGGCTTGGCGACGTGGCCAAGCTCCTCAACAACAAGTGCCGCAGTATCCTGGTCAATCACCTGGTTAATGGTGACCATCGCGCCCATATTGAACAGGACCTTGACCACCTCATTGCCCTTGATCGCCAGGCGTTTCGCAAGCTCTGAAACAGCGATGCTCTCTGGGATCTCTACTTCGTGAATAACCGGCGCAGTTGGCCTTTCAAATCCATGTTGCGTATCCCCGCTCAGTGAGACCGTGCGACGACGCGTAGGCGTCTTGCGTTTGCGCCGACCACTCTTGTCACCAGCGACATGCAATTCCTTGCGGCCATAACGCGTGTCCGCTCCCTTGGACTTCGGCTTGGCCTTCTCTTTGGATCGGCGAGTGCGAGCATCTTGCTCCGCCTTCTCAAGACGTGCTTTCTCTTCTGCTTCAGCAGCGGCGACTTGATCTGCCGCCTTTCGAGCTTCCTCTTCCGCGCTCTGCCGAGCCTGCTCAGCCTGCTCTTTCGCTTCAACTTCCTTCTTCGCCGCCTCCACTTTCGCGGCTTCGAGGCGCTCTTGCTCGCGCTTCGCAGCCTCTACCAGTTCCTCTTCTTCCTTGCGTTTGCGGTCCAGCTCATCCTGCTCTTCCTGGGCCTGTTTCTCGAGGACATCACGCTTGATGTAGGTGCGCTTCTTGCGAACTTCAACATTGACAGTCCGTGACCGCCCCTGTGCCCCTGACAAACGGAGCTCCGACTGCGACTTGCGCTTCAGGGTTATGCGGCGCGGGGCCGCATTGCCCGACGTCGGTTCTTCCTGCCCGTGGGCACGACGCAAGTGCGTCAACAATTCGAGTTTCGCGTCGTCACTAATCGTATCGTCTGAGCCACCAACTTTGATACCAGCCTCATCAAGCTGCGAAAGCAACTTGGCGACCGGTACTTTCAGAACCTCAGCAAATTGTGCAATTGTCACATCAGCCATTCTTTAAACTCCGCGTTCTCCAGGCCTCAGGCCTGTTGCTCCGCTTCAAACCAGTGGGCGCGTGCCTTCATAATCAAGGCAGCCGCTTCTTCCTGATCCATTTCGTGGATTTCGAGCAAGTCGTCGGTAGCAAGCTCGGCGAGATCCTCCCGTGTGACCACACCTTTGCTTGCCAAAAGGAATGCGAGGCCCTTGTCCATCCCCTCGAGACTCAACAGATCCTCGGCGGGCTCCGCCTCGTCCATCTTTTCTTCCTGAACGATGGCCTGGGTCAACAGCACGTCACGAGCACGACTGCGCAATTCTTCGACAATGTCCTCATCGAACTCTTCAATTGCAACCAGCTCGGCGGTTGGCACATAAGCCACTTCTTCGACCGTCGAAAACCCTTCCTGAACGAGGATCAGCGCGACTTCTTCGTCGACGTCAAGCTGCTTCGAAAACAAGCTGATCAGCTCCTTCATCTCCGACTCGCTCTTCTCTTCAGCGTCGGCAGCCGTCATGACATTGAGCTCCCAGCCGGACAACTCACTGGCCAGGCGGATATTCTGCCCACCACGCCCGATGGCTTGTGAAAGCTTGTCTTCCTCGACCGCGATATCCATGCTGTGTGCGTCTTCGTCGACGACGATCGACACAACCTCGGCCGGCGACATGGCATTGACGACGAACTGGGCCGGGTTGTCGTCCCAGAGAATAATGTCGACCCGCTCACCAGCAAGCTCGTTCGACACGGCCTGCACACGCGAACCCCGCATGCCAACGCAGGCGCCAACAGCATCGATACGACTGTCATTACTCTTCACGGCGATCTTTGCACGCAGCCCGGGATCGCGGGCCGCCGCGAGAATTTCAATCAGTCCCTGGCCCACTTCGGGAACCTCGATCTTAAATAATTCAATCAGGAACTGAGGTGAGGTACGGGTCATAAACAGCTGTGGGCCGCGCAGTTCGGAACGAACCTCGGTCAACAGCGCCTTGATCCGGTCCTGCGGGCGAACAGGCTCACGCGGAACCATCTGGTCGCGCGCCACGAAGCCCTCAGCGTTGCCACCAAGGTCAATAAAGACGCCGTTGCGATCAACGCGTTTGACCAGGCCGGACAGGAGTTCGCCTTCGCGTTCCTGGTATTCCTCGACAACCTGCTCGCGCTCCGCCTCACGAACCTTCTGCACGATGACCTGCTTGGCGGTCTGTGCGGCGATTCGACCAAACTCGACCGACTCCATCGGCACTTCGACAAACCCGCCCGGTTCGGCATTTTCATCAACATCAACCGCATCAATCATGCGGAGTTCGCGATCGGGGGTCTCAAGTTCCGTTGACTCATCTTCGAACACGAGCCAGCGACGGAAGGTGTCATAGTCGCCCGTCTCGCGGTCGATAGCGACGCGAACGTCGATGTCCTCGCCATGCTTTCTGCGGGTAGCAGATGCCAGCGCGGCTTCAATGGCCTCGAAGATAATGTCCTTCTCTACGCCCTTTTCGTTAGAAACGGCGTCGACAACCATCAGAATCTCTTTGCTCATTACCAAAATCTCCAAAAAATACCCGGATCGTCAGGTCCCTGCCGGAACCAGGCGGGCGGTATCGATCGTTGCCATCGGCAACGAGTGCGACTCACCGTCTACCTCGACTACAATGTTCTCGTCATCCGAAGACACCAAAGTGCCCCGAAATCGCTTGCGCCCCCCAATTGGAAAGCGCATCTGCACTTTCACGATTTCTCCTGCAAACCGTTGAAAATGCTCTACTTTCGTCAACTTCCTGTCCAAACCCGGCGATGAAACCTCCAGGTTGTACTGCACTGGCAGCGGATCCTCGACATCGAGTATCGCGCTGACCGCCAAACTGACCTTCTCGCAGTCCTCCAGGTTGATGCCATCCGGATGATCAATAAAAATCCGTACCACACCGCCCCTGCCGCCCAATTGGGCTTCCAGGTCGGACAACTCATATCCAAGTCGTTCGATAGTCGGCCCCAGCAGTTTTGCTAGCTCATCACCCGTCATCGAAACACCTAACTCATTGTTCCAAAACAAAAAATGGGCCGATGGCCCATTATTTCTCGCATTAAAAAACCCCTTGTCGGGGCCTCATAGCGCGAAGACTCTCGCCCAGGGTGTCGACCACCCACCTGGGTATTCGCGCGCGATTATACGGTATTCGCGACGCAACAAGCAACGTCGATAGCGTGCTCTAGCGGCCTGCCAGGGGCTCCTCCAGCTTGTATCCGTCGGGCGCGGCAAAAACGGACGGCCCCAGTTCCTGTTCCTCAATAGACTGAAGTGAAACCTCGGCGGTCGCCTGCCCGTACTGGTACTCGACCGAATGCACGGGAAAACCCTCTATCTGCTCCATGACTGCGCCTGGGTTGTCGCTGATGCTAGCCGCGAGAGGTCCTGGCAGCGACTCAGTGAGTTTCTTCACGAATTTGGCCATACCATGAAATGCCTCCATCATGTCCGCAGCACCATCCACCTGGTCAAGCGGCGCAGCACAGACGTCCTGGGACTTTTCGGTTCCATTGAATACGGCGTAGCGAGTGCAAGCCCTGCCCTGCCATTCACCCGGGCCGATCGCTTCCACGCGCATAGGCGTCGGCTCCTGTTCGTCCAACATTCCTGGCATCTGGCTTTTCATCATTTGTTCCGCCATCGCGCGCTGTTCGGGGGGCATACTCGCCAGCTGGGCCTCCATCTGCTTCATGGCTTCGCTGATCTTGGACGACACGGCATTCAGCATTGCTTCGTCCATGACGATGTAGCTCTTCTCGTCATGATCGATAACAAGGAACTTGTCGCCCAGGAAGATCATCGATACCGCCGAACTAAAAGGCCCACCGCCGCTGTTGATGCGCAGCTTCCCCGCCTGAGCGAGGATCTCACTGCGTTCAGTCTCTTTTCCGGACGTGTCAGTCCTGACCATATCCAGTGCAACACCGGCGTAAAGGGGCGTGGAAAGCACCAGTAGTCCAATCGCGATAATCAGTTTATTCACTCTAAGCTCCGGGTGATTTGGTCAATGACTGTTTCGTCCGATAATATTACGCCTGCTAATCAGAGGACACTATCTGATTCTTCTGATACTTTGAGCGCTAGCAAAAAAAGTAGTGATTCTAATAATAATTAAAAGAGGGGTTCGTAAATGACAGCATTAACGAAAGCACGTGTTCTGTTTTCTTCGACCTTAACCCTGTTGGTTTGCCTGCTTGGTATCTCAGCGGGCGCCGCTGCGGAAGAGGAATCTAAAGACGCGAAGATCGCTCGTGCCATGTCAGCCGCACCAAGCAGTATTTCTGCCGAGGCCACGATCATGG
>Ga0316201_10002797_pt1 | contig 12604 bp, 10 predicted proteins | sample CS6wburrow_MG_FD_204516 | JGI IMG/M metagenome (GOLD analysis project Ga0316201, IMG submission 204516) | Coastal sediment microbial communities from Delaware Bay, Delaware, United States - CS-6 worm burrow | ecosystem: Environmental > Aquatic > Marine > Coastal > Sediment | place: USA... | reverse complement strand
GGTTGGCGGCGCGCATCGTATCGAGCGCCGACGCCAGCGACATCATCGAAGAATCCGGCAGTACCAGTAACGTAATACGAAGTTTCTCGTCGGTTGGAGCAAACAGGTTCATTGCGTAAATTGTCAATTAAATTGCGTGAAAACGCAATCATGTCAAAAAATTCCGTGACATCATTCGGCTTCCATTACCGGAGGTGCGCTATGCCTTTAACAGCCAACATGAACCCATTTATCACCTGCGCGGTGACCGGATCCGGCGGAACCCAGGACCGCTCGCCCCACGTGCCGCGTTCACCCGAGCAAATAGCCGCCAGCGCGCTCGACGCTGCCCGCGCCGGGGCCGCCGTGGTCCACTGCCACGTGCGAGAACCCGATACCGGCAAGCCGAGCCGACGGGTCGAGCTATACCGTGAAGTCGCCGAGCGCATCCGCGATTCCGATACCGACGTGGTGCTCAACTTCACCGCCGGCATGGGCGGCGACCTCGTCTTCGGTGACGTCGAAAATCCGTTACCGTTAAACGAAGCCGGCACCGACATGGCCGGCGCTACCGAGCGCGTCGCGCACGTGGCCGAATGCCTGCCTGAAATTTGCACGCTGGACTGCGGCACGATGAACTTCGCCGAAGCCGACTATGTCATGACCAACACCCCCGGCATGCTGCGCGCGATGGGCCAGATGATGACCGATCTCGGCGTGCGCCCGGAAATCGAGGTATTCGAAACCGGCCACCTGTGGTTCGCCAAACAGCTGGTCGAGGAAGGCATCATCCAGGACCCGGTGATGATCCAGATGTGCATGGGCATCCCCTGGGGTGCGCCGGACGATCTCAATACTTTTATGTCGATGGTCAATAACACGCCCGCTAGCTGGACCTTTTCGGCATTTTCCATCGGCCGCAACGAAATGCCGTTCGCCGCGGCCGCGGTACTCGCCGGCGGCAACGTGCGTGTCGGCCTCGAAGACAACCTGTGGCTGAAAAAAGGCGAGCTCGCGACCAACGCGCAGCTGGTAGAGAAAGCCGCGACCATCGTCACCAACATGGGTGCCACGCTGATGACGCCCGCCGAAGTGCGCGAAAAACTGCAGCTGCAGAAACGCGCGCCGGTCGCGAAATAGGAGCTCAACATGAAACTCATCGACAAGGCCGCGATTATCGGCGGCGGGGTCATCGGCGCGGGCTGGATTGCACGTCTGATCGAAAACGGCATCGAGGTCAAGGTCTACGATCCGGCCGACGATGCTGCACAAAAAGTCGAGGCGGTACTTAAAAACAGTCGCCATGCCTACGCTAAACTGACCGACGCGCCGCGTCGCAGCGAAGGTAGCGTCACCTTCTGCAGCAGCATCGCCGAGGCCGTGGCCGGCGCCGAACTGATCGTGGAATCGGTACCCGAGCGCCTCGACATCAAGCAGACGGTGTATGCCGAGATCGAAGACGCGGCGGCAACCGACGCCATCGTCGCGTCGTCGACTTCGGGCATCATGCCCTCCGACCTGCAGGCGAAGATGCGACACCCGGAGCGTCTGCTGGTGGGGCATCCGTTCAACCCGGTTTACCTGCTGCCGCTGGTCGAACTGGTCGGCGGCAAAAAAACCGCGGCCCACACCATCGAGCGCGCCGGCGAGATTTACCACTCGCTCGGTATGCATCCGCTGCATGTGAAAAAGGAAATCGAGGCCTTCATTGCCGACCGCCTGCTCGAAGCGATCTGGCGCGAATCGCTGTGGCTGGTCAAGGACGGCATCGCGACAACCCGGGATATCGACGACGCGGTGCGCTACGGCTTCGGCCTGCGCTACGCGCAGATGGGTGTATTCGATACCTACCGCGTTGCCGGCGGTGAGGCCGGCATGCGCCATTTCATGGCGCAGTTCGGCCCCTGCCTGAAGTGGCCATGGACCAAACTGATGGACGTGCCCGAGTTTACCGACGAACTGGTCGACCTGATCGCCGGACAGTCTGACGAACAGTCCGGTTACATGGGCATACGCGAAATGGAACGCATCCGCGACGACAACCTGATCGCGATCCTGCAGGCACTCAAGGGTAATAACTGGGCTGCCGGCAAAACGTTGGCGCGCTACGAGGCACAATTAATGGAAGCCGCCAACGATGACTAACAGACGAATTAGTTTGGAGAATTAAAATGCATTTCGGACTGAGTTTTGAACAGGAAATGATCGTCGATACGGTGAGGAGTTTCGTCGAGAATGAAATCTATCCCCACGAGGCCGAGGTCGAGCGCACGGGTGAAGTGCCGCTCGAGCTCGGTCACGAAATTCGCGACAAGTGCATCGAGGCCGGTTACTTCGCCGCCAACATTTCCGAGGAATTCGGCGGCGGCGGCCTCGGTCACCTGGACTTCACCCTGCTCGAGCGCGAGCTCGGACGCGCGTCGAACGGGCTCGCGGTTTTCTTCGGCCGCCCCTCCGGAATCCTGCAGGCCTGTAACGAAGAGCAGCGCGAAAAGTACCTGTTGCCCGCGGTCAAGGGCGAAAAGTTCGACGCGCTGGCGATGACCGAACCCGGCGCCGGTTCCGACGTGCGCGGCATGAGCTGCAACGCCAGGCCCGACGGCAGCGACTGGATCATCAACGGCAGCAAGCACTTCATCAGCCACGCCAACATCGCCGATTTCGTCATCGTCTTCGTCGCCACCGGCGAGGAAGAAACCCCGCGCGGGATCAAGAAAAAAATCACCTGCTTCCTGGTCGATCGCGGCGAACCCGGCTTCGAAATCCGCAAGGGCTACAACTCGGTCAGCCACCGCGGTTACCAGAACTGCATCCTGAATTTCGACAACTGTCGCATTCCCGGATCGCAAATCCTGGGTGAACTGCACGGCGGTTTCGACGTCATGAACGAATGGCTCTACGCCACCCGTCTGACCGTTGCCGCGACCAGCGTCGGCCGCGCGCGCCGCGCCTTCGAATACACCCTGCCCTACACCGCCGAGCGCAAGCAGTTCGGCCAGCAGATCGGCAAGTTCCAGGGGGTCTCGTTCAAACTGGCCGACATGATTACCGAGATCGACGCCGCCGACTGGCTGACACTGTCGGCCGCCTGGCGTCTCGACGAGGGCCTCGAGGCCAACCGCGAAATCGCCAGCGCCAAGCTCTACGCCACCGAAATGCTGGCGCGCGTAACCGACGAGGCGATCCAGATCTTCGGCGGCATGGGCCTGATGGACGAACTGCCGCTGGAACGCTTCTGGCGCGACGCCCGCGTCGAACGAATCTGGGACGGCACTTCCGAAATCCAGCGCCATATCATTTCCCGGGATTTGCTGCGACCGCTGGGAGGCTGAGACAGCGATGCGCCTCGAACGTTTACTGCGGCCGAAATCGATCGCCGCCATCGGCGGTCTGCAGGCCGGCCGCGTGGTCGAACAATGCAAGTTGATGGGCTACCAGGGCGAGATCTGGCCGGTACACCCGAGCAAGACCGAGGTGCACGGCATTCCGGCCTATGCTTCGGTTGACGCTTTACCCGGCTCGCCCGACGCCGCCTTCATCGGCGTCAACCGCCACCTGGCGATCGACGTGGTCAAACAGTTGCGTGCCAGAAACTGTGGCGGCGGGGTCTGCTTTGCCGCGGGCTTTCTCGAGGCCGACGAAACCGGCGGCGAACTGCAGTCGCAACTGATCGAAGCCGCCGGCGACATGCCGATACTCGGACCCAACTGCTACGGCTATATCAACTATGCCGACGGCGCGCTGTTGTGGCCCGACCAGCAGGGCGGCAAGCGCCTCGAGAGCGGCAGGAAAGGGGTTGCCATCATCGCGCAATCCTCCAATATCGCGATCAACTTCACGATGCAAAAGCGCGGCTTGCCCCTGGCTTACATTTTCACCGTCGGCAACCAGGCGCTGGTCGGTATTTCCGAGCTTGCGCTCAACCTGCTCGAAGATCCGCGCGTCACCACGCTGGGTATTTATATCGAGGGTTTCGACTCGGTCGAGGCCTTCGAGGAACTTGCGCGCAAAGCGCGTGCGCTGAACAAGCCGGTAGTGGTATACAAAGTCGGCAAAAGCGAGCAGGCGCAGGTGGCGGCGAAGTCGCATACCGCGTCGCTGGTCGGTTCACACGCGGTTAGCAGCGCGTTTCTCCAGCGCAACGGATTCGGCCAGGTCGATTCGATACCGGTCTTCCTCGAGACGCTTAAGCTGCTGCACCACTACGGCCCGCTGGACGGTTACCGGGTCTCCTCGATGAGCTGTTCGGGTGGCGAGGCCAGCATCATTGCCGATTCGGCGGAGAAACGTAAAGTCTATTTTCCCGATCTCGACGAGACACAGAAAGCCCCCTTGCAGCAGGTGCTGGGACCGCTGGTAACCGTCGCCAATCCGCTCGACTACCACACCTTCAGCTGGGGTAATCGCGAGGTCATGCAGGCGACCTATACCGCGATGGCATCGATCGGCTTCGACATGAACTACCTGATCCTCGATTTCCCGCACCCGGTCCGCTGCGACGACTGGGAATGGCATATCGCGGTCGACGCTTTCGAAGCCGCGCTCAAGGCGAGCAAGGCAAAGGGCGCTTTCGTGGTGGGTATGGCGGAAAACATCCCGGAAGACTATACCGAGAACTACAGCGAGCGCGGTATCGTGAGTTTCTACGGCATCGACGAGGCGCTGCAGGCCACCGAAATCGCGGCCGATATCGGCATTGCCTGGCAGAAAGAGCTGCCCCCACCGGTAATGCGGCTCGACAAGGTTGGCGACCGGCATACTACCCTCGACGAAGCCGAGGCCAAGCACGGACTGCAGCAGGCTGGGGTACCGATCCCGCAAGGCGCGAGGGTCGACTCGGCAGAGGCAGCGCAACAAATGGCGAATCGCATCGGCTACCCGGTAGTGTTAAAAGCACTGGGAATCGCGCACAAGACCGAACACAACGCGGTGCGACTGAATCTGGCTTCTCCCGCAGCGATCGCTCAGGCGGCCGGTGAACTATTGGGACTCGGTCACGAGCTTTACCTCGAAGTCATGAAACCATCCGTGGCCGAGCTTATCGTCGGGGTTACCCGTGACCAGCAATTTGGACTGGTGCTGACCATCGGCAGCGGCGGCATCCTGGTCGAGATCCTAAAAGATGCGAAAACCCTGCTGATGCCAGCGGGCCGGGCCGAAATCGAAACGGCCCTGCACGGCCTTAAATCGGCACCGTTGCTGTCGGGCTACCGCGGCCGCCCGGCAGCCGATACCGACGCCACGATCTCCGCCATCCTGGCGATCCAGGAATATGCAATGTCAAACGCCAGCTCGCTGGTCGAGCTAGATATCAATCCATTATTGATCGGTGCAAAGGGTGAAGGCGTATTCGCCGCCGACGCGCTGATCGTACTAGAGGAGCAGGAATAGATGTCAGATGTAATCACAACAAGACGTGAGGGCTCGATTCTCGAAGTCACGCTGGACCGGCCCAAGGCCAACGCCATCGATCTAAAAACCAGCCGACTGATGGGAGAGACATTCAGGGAGTTTCGCGACGATCCTGAACTGCGGGTTGCCATCGTCAGAACCGCGGGTGACCGCTTCTTCTGTGCCGGCTGGGACCTGAAAGCCGCGGCTGACGGCGACGCCGTGGATGGCGACTACGGCGTCGGTGGCTTTGCCGGCTTACAGGAACTGCGCGGGTTGAACAAGCCGGTGATCGCCGCGGTCAGCGGCATGGCGGTCGGCGGCGGTTTCGAACTCATGCTATCGGCGGATTTGATTTACGCAGCCGATCATTCGACCTTTGCGCTGCCGGAAATCAAGGCCGGCACGCTCGCGGATGCGGCCACGATCAAGTTGCCCAAGCGTATTCCCTACCACATCGCGATGGAAATGCTGTACCTCGGGCGCTGGATGGACGCCGCGGAGGCCCTGCGCTGGGGGCTGATCAACGAGGCACTGCCGCAGGAGCAGCTAATGGATCGCGTCTGGGCCGTGGCGCGTGAACTGGCCTCCGGACCACCGCTGGTATTTGCGTCGATCAAGGAAGTCGCGCGCGAAGCCGAATCGATGCAGTTCCAGGAAGCGATGAACTGGATTACCAAGCGCCAGTTCGAAACCGTCGATCTGCTCTACGGCAGCGAGGACAATATGGAAGGTTTCAAGGCGTTCGCCGAGAAGCGCGACCCGGTGTGGAAGGGTAAGTAACTACTGTCGTCCAGCGGCCAGGCCCGATGCGTCGAACCGTCTGGATCCGGCAAAGCGGTCCGGCCGCAGACCGACCTGATTCCGATTTCCTGGGAATTGTTATATTGTGTGTTCTTCGGACAGGATTTGTTGACTGGGCCCCGCGTTCAAGCCGCGGGGTGACAAAGTAAGCGCTGCGGGATGACATAAGATGAACGATATCCAACCTCTGTGGACACCCAGCCAGGCCAGCATCGATGCGGCCAACCTGACGCGTTTCATCCAACAGGTCAACCGGCATCACCATCTCGAGATTTCAGATTATGATGCGCTTTATCAATGGTCCATCGACGACAAGGAAAACTTCTGGTCCGAGGTCTGGGATTTTTGCGGCATCATTGGCGACAAGGGCAAGCGCATCCTGGTCGACGGCGATCGTATCGAGCAGGCGCAATGGTTTCCCGACGCGACGCTCAATTTCGCCGAGAACCTGCTGCGCAGCAAGAGTGACGACACCGCAATCTACTTTCGCGCCGAGGACCAGGTCGCCTACAGCCTGACCCACGCGGAGCTCTACCAGCAGGTCGCCAGCCTCGCGGCCTGGCTCAAGGCACAGGGCTTGCGGCCGGGTGACCGCGTCGCAGCCTACTTACCCAATATGCCTGCAGCGGTAGTGGCGATGCTGGCCGCCACCAGCCTCGGCGCGGTCTGGACCTCGACTTCGCCCGACTTCGGCGTCGACAGCGTGGTCGACCGTTTCGGCCAGACCGAGCCGCGTTTCCTGTTTACTGTCGACGGTTATTTTTACAACGGCAAGCGCCACGACCTCGGCGGCAAGGTCCAGGACATTTGCGCGCAGGTGAAGAGTATCGAGCAGGTGGTGCAGATCGGGCTCGCGGGGTTCGGCAATAACATCGATGCCGTTGACTGGAGCGGAATTATCGCCAACCCGGCGGACGGCATCGACTTCGTAGCGCGGCGTTTCAACGATCCGCTCTACGTGCTGTATTCATCCGGCACCACCGGCAAACCCAAGTGCATTACCCACGGGATTGGCGGTACGCTGATCCAGCACCTGAAAGAGCACATGCTGCAATGCGACATCCACCCGGGGGAACGCCTGTTTTACTTCACCACGCTGGGCTGGATGATGTGGAACTGGCTGGTGAGCGGGCTCGCCAGTCGGGCGACCCTGGTACTTTACGACGGCTCGCCGTTCTACCCGGATGGGGAAGTCCTGTGGCGCTATGCCGACGACGTCGAGCTGACGATTTTCGGCACCTCGGCCAAGTACATCGACGCGCTGAAAAATGCCGGGCTCAAGCCGATGGATAAATTCGAGCTAAGCTCGTTACGCTGCGTGGCCTCTACCGGCTCGGTTCTGGCCCCGGAGAGCTTCGATTACGTTTACCAGAACATCAAGCGGGACCTCTGCCTGGCGTCGGTATCGGGCGGCACCGATATCGTTTCCTGCTTCGTCATCAGCTGCCCGCTGCTGCCGGTTTACCGCGGCGAAATCCAGTGCCGCGGCCTCGGCATGGCGGTCGATGTCTTCGACGAAGACGGCAATCCGGTGCGTAATCAGAAAGGCGAGCTGGTCTGCACCAAAACCTTTCCCTGCCAGCCGATTTATTTCTGGGGCGATGCTGACGGTGAGAAATACCATAACGCCTACTTCGCGCGTTTCGATAACGTCTGGCATCACGGTGATTACGTCATGCTGACCGACCGTAACGGTATCGTGATCTACGGGCGCTCGGACGCAACCCTGAACCCGGGCGGGGTGCGCATCGGCACCGCCGAAATATATCGCCATGTCGAGCAGCTCGAAGAGGTAACGGAAAGTATCGTCATCGGACAGGACTGGCAGGACGACGTGCGCGTGGTACTGTTTGTCGTGCTGCGGGACGGCGTCCAGCTGGACCAGGACCTGGCCGACAGGATTCGCCAAACGATCCGAGATAAATGCACGCCGCGTCACGTGCCGGCGAAAATCGTTCAGGTGAGCGAAATTCCGCGCACCAAGTCGGGCAAGATCGTCGAGCTGGCGGTGCGCGAGATAGTACATGACCGACCGGTCAAAAACATTCATTCGCTGGCGAACCCGGAAGCACTCGAGCTCTATCGAGACCTGCCGCAGTTGCAAGAATAAGCCTTGATACGAAATCCCTCGCTGCTCAACTGGCTGCTGCTGATGGTGCTGGTCGCGCTGTGGGGCACTTCGTTCATGTTCACCGCGATCTCCGTCAAGACCGTCGATCCGGTCGCGGTAGTGTTTTACCGACTGGCACTGGGCGCGATCGTGCTGTCACTGGTGGTTTACGCGCGCGGCGACTCGCTACCGCTGTCCTGGCCGGCCTGGGCGGGCTTCCTGGTGATGGCCGTCGCCGGCAACGCGCTGCCATTTTTCCTGATCACCTGGGGTCAGCAGTCGGTCGACTCGGGTGTCGCCGGTATGATCATGGCGATCATGCCGCTACTGACCATGGTATTTGCGCACTACCTGGTCGAGGGCGAAACGCTCAATCGTTACAAGCTGATCGGCTTCACCCTCGGCATCACCGGGGTGATCCTGCTGCTGGGCCCGGTCTTCGAGGGCGGCGGACGCGCGTTCTGGGGCGGGCTGGCGATATTCACCGCGGCCACCTGTTACGCGGTCAACTCCATCCTGATCAAACGCCTGCCGCGCTTCAGTCCGATGGTGGGCGCCTGTGGCGTTTTGATCATGGCGAGCCTGGTCATGTTCCCCGCGTGGCTGATCGTTAGCCCGGAAAACAACAACATCAGCCAGGACTCGATGTTCGCGGTCATCTGGCTGGGCATTGGACCCACCGGAATAGCGACTATCGTCCTGTTTGCCGTCATCGACCGCGCCGGTCCAACCTTCCTGTCAACCATCAACTACCTGATCCCGGTGGTCGCCTTTCTCTGCGGCGCCTGGTTACTATCGGAGCCGGCAACCTGGATGCATTTCGTCGCCCTAGGAATGATTCTCGGCGGCATCGGCGTTACCCGTATCAAGCTGCGGAAAGCGCTGCGGTGAAGTGTTCGACAAACGCGTTGACCCTGGCGGACCGCGCCAGGTCTGGATGCGTCAAAACCCAAAGACCCGTGGTCAGCTCGTCGGTCGGCAGTTCCAGGCGAACCAGCCCCCGCGAGTCATCGCCAAGGAAACGGGGCAGTAACGCCAGGCCAATACCGACTTCTGCAGCCCTGCGGACAGCGACGAAGGAATCGCAACGCAGGCAGATATTCTCTCGTTTAACCGTTGCTTCCAGCCAGGCACCAAGTGGTGTCGACTGCAGGCTATCGGCGAAACCGATCCAGCGGGCATTCAAAATCGATTCGCTTTCCGGCACGGGCAGCAATTCGGGCGCGGCATAGACGCCGAACTCGATATCGCGTAGCCGGCGCCCGACCAGGTTGGCATCCGGATGGCGGGTCGGACGAATAGCGACGTCCGCATCGCGCCGGTTGAGATCGAGTAAGCTGTTGGTTACCAGGAGATCGACCACGATATGGGGATGTATCTGCCGAAACGAGGCCAGGTGCGGCGCCAGCAGGGATAGCATGAAACTGTCAGTCGTGGTGACGCGCAATTCGCCTTCGAGCCTGAGCTCGTGCCCGGCGATCTGGCGTTGCATGTTGAACAGCGTGTTTTCCACCTCGCGCGCGGCGTTGATCATTTCCTCCGCTTCCGCGGTCAACACGTAGCCGTTCTCTCCGCGATCGAAGATGCGGCAGTTCAGATTTTCCTGGAAGGTGTTGATTCGCCGCAGCACCGTCGTGCGGTTGACTTCGAGCTCGCGCGCGGCCGCCGCGACCGAGCCCTTGTTCGCGACCATCAGCACGTAACGCAAATTATCCCAGTTGATGTGTTGCATTATTGCAGCACTATAGCGCAAAAATTGGTAATTTGATGTATTTTTATTACTGGCTATAATGCTCCGGCGCACGACCAAAACCACCAAGGAGTTAATCATGAAAATCGCCACCCGAATTTGCCTGTTGATCGCCGGCCTGACCCTGGCCCTGCCGGGCTTTGCAGCCGACGACCCCAACCTCAAGTTGTTAAAAGCCCGCCAGGGCGAAATGCAGCTGCGAGCCTATAACGTCGGTCCCCTGTTTGGCATGGCCAAGGGAAAAATGGCCTATGACGCGGCACTTGCCTCGACGCTGGCAAGCAACCTGAAAACCCAGCTTTCGCTGGATCTTGGCGGCACCTGGAAACAGGGCACCGACATTGAAGCATATCCCGGGAAAACGACCGCGCTGGGCAAGATCTGGACCACCTACCCCGAAATCAGCGAGTACGGTAAAGAGTATGCCAAGGCCGTGAATGAACTGGCCGCCGAGGCCGGCAATGGCGTCGATGCGCTCAAGCCCAAAATCAGCGCCGTAGGAAAAACCTGCAAGGGATGCCACGACGAGTTTCGTGAGAAGAACTAGCATCCGTAGATTTTTTCCCAGGGATTAACCCGGCGCGACCCGCTGTCTCACCTGTGGCATCAGGTCGCGCCGCTAGCCCGGTCACGATCCGGCAGCAGTTCCAGGTGTTGTTGCGGCGGTACCGTCAGGCGGCCCGCACATCACTCTCGTTGACGATCCCGGGGGCTTGCTCATATGATGCTGCCATGATTCCCGCTTTGCGCTTACTCACTGTCCTGTGCATGCTCACGCTGGCGCCATCGTTTTCAGGTGCTGCGCAAGCACAGACCGATACCGGTTTGCTTGCACGTGGCGAATACATACTGCGAATCAGCGGCTGTGTTCATTGCCATACCGCCGAAGGCGGCGTGCCGCTGGCGGGCGGCCGGGCGCTGGAAACACCCTTCGGAACCTTTTATAGCCCCAATATCACCTCCCACAGGACGGCCGGTATTGGCGCATGGAGTGCCGAGGATTTGCGGCGTGCGCTGCACCAGGGGGCGTCACCGGACGGTAATGATTACTACCCGGCCTTTCCCTACACCTCTTATACCCGAATCCTCGCCGATGACGTACGGGATCTGCACGCCTACCTCCTGTCGCTGCCAGCATCGGACCAGCCGAACCGTGACCACGAACTGGCGTGGTTCCTGGGGTCAAGGATCGCCGCGACGGCCTGGAAATGGCTGTTCTTCAGCCCCGGGGAGTTTCAGCCGACCGCGGCAAAAGACGCGCAGTGGAACCGTGGTGCTTACATCGTCGAGGCCATGGGTCATTGCGCCGAATGTCATACCCCGCGAAATCTTTTCGGTGCGCTTAACACAGACCAGGCATACGCCGGCAACGCGGAAGGCCCCGAAGGCGAGCTGGTTCCCAATATTACCGCCCACGACACCGGAATCGGCGACTGGAGCCGGGATGCGTTACAGGAGTTTCTGAAATTTGGCGAACTCCCGGACGGCGAGTATACCGCCGGGTCGATGGAGCAGGTAATCGAAGGCATACGGCATCTGACACCGCGTGACCGCGATGCGCTGATCGACTACCTGCGCAGCCTGCCACCGATCGATAACCGCGTCCGCAAGTAGCGCCTGAAGTCAGGTATTATTCTCAGAATGCTATCCGGGCGGCGTATTTACCAGGCACCTGCGCCAATCAATTAAACTCAGGCTCTCTCGGGTGCGTTCGGCTGGTCTTTTTCCTGGCCAGACGCTAGCTGGTTTTGTTGAATTCATTCCGGATCCTGCCATTGTCGGATCGAATTGGCGTAATAGTTCAATACATCCAGGGCATCGGCACGCGCGCGAAACAGTCCATCCCTGTGCTCGATGAAACCGCGCCCCTCGAGCATCGCCAGTGCCGCCGACAGCACTCCCTCGCAGGCGTTGGCGGAAATTTTTATCGGCGCGCCCTGCGCCTGCAATGCCTCGATGCGCTCGGCGGCCAGCGCCTTGAGCTCGAGCTCGCTCAGCCACTCCTGCTGCCTGGCGAGCACGCACTCGCTCAACAACGCAACCGGCAGGATCGGCACCACTTCGGCAATTTCGTCCATCAATTGCCGGCTCAGCAGCTCGATATGCTCAAAACGCGCGTCCTGGTCGAGCGCGGATAAATCGATGCCGCGCCGCTGGCAAAACTCGAACACCGACACCGGGTTACCGAAGTTAACGCTGGCATAACCAAACCTCAGCCAGCGCTTTCTGCGGCTCATCAACAGGGTTTTCAACGCGAACCTGAAACTCGTGCGCAGCACGAACCAGGCGCTCCTGCGGCGGGCCTTGGGATCAAGCCGTCGTACCAGGCTCAAATCCTCGATCACGCGATCGTAGTTGATCCCGACCGGAACGAATACCACGTCGCGATCCTGCCCGGGATGATAATCGCGCAGCATGTAATCGAGAAAGCCCTGCTTCGGTTCGCGCAGCCGCCCATCGCGGGTCAAACCGCCCTCGAGAAATACCGCCTGGGGAACACCGGCGCGGGTGGCGAGATTCACGTAGCGCTCGAGTACCTTGCGGTACAGCGGATTGCGCGAATTACGGCG
>Ga0316201_10002796_pt1 | contig 12604 bp, 12 predicted proteins | sample CS6wburrow_MG_FD_204516 | JGI IMG/M metagenome (GOLD analysis project Ga0316201, IMG submission 204516) | Coastal sediment microbial communities from Delaware Bay, Delaware, United States - CS-6 worm burrow | ecosystem: Environmental > Aquatic > Marine > Coastal > Sediment | place: USA... | reverse complement strand
CCGTCGAGAGACTGTAAAAACCCGGACCTTTTTCCCTGCCCGCCACGCGGCAGATGATGCGCGACATGGCCCGTGCACCCGATTTTCCATACGCCATCATGATGCCGGCAATGATCAGCGAACCGAGAAAACTGAGCACACCGCCCGCCGTGCCTGCCACCATCTCCAGCATCTTTTTGCTGAATTCCTTCAGTTGTGGTTGCGCTTCACGCACCAGGGCCGGAAGGTCTCGCGATGCCTGGCTCCAGACCTTGTAGACCTTTTCTCCCAAGAGCGGCCATTCGGCCACGGATTTTGCCGGGGCCGGAATCTGGATGGTTTCGCTCTGCAGCGCCTGGTGCGTATCCTGGACACGGCCCGCAAAAGAGGCGCCCAACATCGCCGTCGGAATGCCGATCAGCAGCAGCCCGGCCAGAACCAGGAGTGTTGCAGCCCTTCCCTGCCGACCGCCAATCTTGCCAGCCAGTCTTTGATGCAATGGATACAGCGTAACCGCAAGAATCAGCCCCCAAAGAACAAGACCCATGAACGGCGAAAAAATACGCACGCTCATGTAGACCAAAACGGCGATGATCCCGATGGTAATGAAGACTTCCGTCAGGTCTTTGGCAAATACTTTCCGAAGCTGGTCCTTATCGAGTTCCATTGAATGAATCCCAGTGAATGTAAACGGCGCAGCTTATCAAGATATTCAACGGGCAGAAACGCCAGGTGCCGACAGGTGAACGCAGCAGGTTCATGGAAGGAAACAAATCGTGAAACACAAATGCCCGTCCCGCGGTCACCGTTTTGACCTGCGCGGGGCAACGTTCAGAATCCCGGCCGAAGGGAACGATTTCAGAAAACCCGTCTATTACTGCGGAGCGTGTGGGATTGGGCCGAAACGGATCGTTCCAGCATGCGAGCACCTGGCTTGTATTATCGGTTATACGGTCCTATTAATCTTATCGAGAATCTCACGCTGGCAAATAGCGACCCTGTCGCCCTTCGTCGACAAAGACTGGCTGCCGGTTCTTTATGGCGTGAGTGTTATCGGTATAGACGTCTCTTCCGCTCAGGGACTGACACGACAACACCTCTATCCGCATTAACCACAGAGCATGTCTGTTCCGTCTCAGGCGGAGGTTTCAAAGGCCTCGGAGTAACTCCGCAGGCGGGCCGCCAGCTCGGCAAGCTGCCTGACCGATTCAAGCGTTCTTGCGGCATCACCGGCCGTCTCGTCGGCCACACCGCTGATGCCGGCGACGCTGTCGTTGATCGACTCGGTTGTGGCACGCTGTTCTTCCGATGCAGTGGCGATCTGCGCATTCAGCAAATTGATGCTCGCCACCGCCTCCGAAATCTGGGCCAGGGCCTCCTCCGCCTCGGCGACCTGAACCACACAGGCCTCAGCATTTTTCCGCCCCTTTCCCATGACCTCCACCGCATCCCGGCTTCGGCCCTGGAGGCGTTCGATCATGGACTGGATCTCTTCAGTGGACTGCTGTGTCCGGCTCGCCAGTGTGCGCACCTCATCCGCGACCACCGCGAAACCACGCCCCTGTTCACCCGCACGCGCTGCCTCAATTGCGGCATTCAACGCAAGCAGATTGGTCTGCTCGGCTATACCCCGAATCACGTCCAGTACTGAACCGATCTGCAGACTGTCTGCACTCAGCTCGGCAATCACGGTAGCCGCATTTTCAACGTCCTCTGCCAGGGTGTGGTTGGCATCACGTGTGCGTGCCACGACGGCCTTGCCCGTCGCGGATGCGGCATCGGCCGATTCGGCGGCAACAGCGGCCTCATTGGCACTGCGCGCGACGTCTTGAACCACGACCGAGAGTTCCTGCACCGCCCGGGCGACCTGGTCTGTATCCTGCCGTTGCCTTGCGACGGCTTCGGTTGTCGTCGTGGTGATCTCGGTGAGCGCGTCCGTGGATGACGTCAGACGGTACACGGTTCGACTGACTTCCTCGACCGTTTCCCGAAACTTGTCGCCCACGCGGTTGAATGATCGGGCCACATCCGAGAGTTCGTCCGCACCCGATTCATCGGCACGCACGACCAGCCTGCCCTCCGCCATGGCAAGCGCTGCGCCCTCAAGCGCGCGGACTGCCCGTGACATGCTGCGGATCGTGAAGACTGCTACATAGATTGCCAGAAACAGGCCACCGACAAGGAGCGCGGAAAAAACCGTGATATTGGCCTGGTAACGCTGATCCGCATGCACGATCAGTACGTCACCCTGCCCAACTTTCGCCTCAAGCAGCGCCTCGGCGGCGCGACGGGTGGCGACGTAGCGCTTTTGCGCGATCTTCGTCGCCGTCAGGACCGCGCTGCCGTAATCCTCGGCTTCGAGGGCCGTCAGACTGGGTTCCAATGCCTCGCTGATGAATCCGGTCAGTTCTGCGTCGAACGTAGCCCCGAGCTCTGCCAGCTCGCTTTCCAGGACACGTGGTCGCAAAGCCGACCAGCTTTCGCTCAGTTCGGCGCTGTAAGTGCGCATGCGCTTTATGTGCACAGCCGCTGGGTGACGGTGGAGATCGACGGCCGGGTTCTTCGGATCATGTTGCAGGGCGAGCAACATATGCATCCGGGTTTCGCCGAGCCTTTCGAGGATCTGGGAAACACTGAATCCGTCGGCCAGAAACTCGCCATGCATGCGCGAAAGGTCGCGCCGGCCCTCGTCCAGGCTGTACAGGCTCATTGCACCGATCAACAGGACCACGGCGATGAAATCGACCGTCAATATGATCAGCCTTGTCCTTATGGTGAAACGGTTCAGCAAGCGCATGTCTGTGGCTCCTTGATGAGACGGTTACAGCGAGTCAGCGACCGCAGGAAAATAACCTTTAGAGAAATAAGGTCTTTTTCGCCCCAAACTGGTGCGCAACACGCGGTTCAGCGACTGGCGACCCGATCGCAGAGCCCTGGGGCCGGATTTTCGCCTTCTCCATTTGCAAGTTTCTGCGCAATCTTTGGGTCGAGCAGCGAGGTATCCCCCTTCACCAAGAGCCAGTGCATTTCCTTTTGCTTGTACCAGGGCCCAATCTCGACCTCGAAGCCCTTTGCCTCGAGTTCCTTCACCCGCTCTTCCGCCGGACCACGAGTGTGGTACACGCCGAGAGCAACGCGCCGGGCACCCTGCTTCTTCGAAAGCGGGATGAAATCACTCATGCCGGCGTCGCGCAGGCGATTCAGATAGGCCTTCAGGTCTGCCCTGGAATACTGAGGCGGCGAGACGATCTTGAACCCCACCATTATCTGTCCGGGCCTCTTCAGTATGCGGACATCCACGCCATCCACGCGCAAGGGTCTGGCTCTGGCTGCCACTTTGGCCGCCCGCACGCTCTCGTAGGGCCCCAACCAGCCACACAGGCCTCCGGCAACGGGTTCGACAGGCGACGGATCGGCCGGCTCATTGCTCGACTGCGTCGCCCGCGCCGACTTCGCTACCGATGTGGAGGATCCCAGACCCTTTTGTTGGGCAGCTTCATCGACCGGTACCGCGGTGGACGACCCTGACGTCACAAGGCCAGCCCTTGTTTCGGGCAAAAACCGGATGCGGCAGCGAAGTCCGACCGGAACCAGGTGATCCGGGTTATTCATCGAAAGACGAACACCGTAGGTGCCGCTGCTGGTATCGGCAATCCGGTCGATCCTGTCCACGCTTGCCTGCCATTTCGTATCGCCTGCCGACTCCGTCCAGACCATGGCTTGCATGCCCTGGTGGACAGCACCCAGCCGTTCGACCGGAACAGCGACCTCGACATATAGGGGATCGATCTGAGCGACCCGCACCACGGGCTGGTCTTCGACGTGTTCACCGGCCACCTTGAACCGTTTCATGACCACGCCTTCGATTGGGCTCCTTATGGTGCGGCGTTTCAGGCTTTCTTGCGCATACTGCAGTTCGAGCTCGGCAAGCGCTTGCCGGTCCCCGACGTCGCTATAACGCGGTTTCCAACCCTGCCCCAACGCCGTGTTCATCTGCGAATCGAACCCCGCAGCCCGTGCCCGCGCCAGCTCCAGGGCTGCCATCTCCACACCGGACTCCAGTTCGGCTACCACGTCACCCGCTTTGACGAAATCGCTGCGCTCAACCCGGACCCGGTCCAGCACACCGGGCGCCCCGCTACCCAGATCGGCGACGATACTGGGGTTGATCACGCAATCCAGGGGCTGCGCGAACGCGAAGGGGTCCCCTTGCGCCGACACAGGGGTTGGCGAAAACACGAAAAGAGAAAGCAGCCATAAGAAACGGCAGCCAAAAAATCGCGTATGCGTCACCGAAGCACCGAAAACCCTTGTCGTCCAGAAATGGAACCAGCTGCATCAACTAGCGGAAAGAAATTCGGAATCTTTAAATGCGTGCGTGATCAGTCGCATCTGCTTTTCCAGAAGATGCGCTGAATGTCAGATCCTCGAAGGGTTGTCGGTGTCTGGGCATTGCGCAAAACTTCGGCACCGCTCGGACCGATTCTTGATTTCTAGGCGTACGGTTGAATCAAAGCATTCTTGTTGACTGATTCCGTTAAAGAAGCTGACATGCATTCGCGTTTACCCTTGCCTATCGGAGCGGCGGCATAAAAAGCCACAGATATGATCAGGAAACTCATCAGCGGCGGACAAACAGGTGCGGATAGCTGCATTATCGAGGTCGGAAAACGACTGGGCATCCCGACAGGCGGCCTGGTTCCGATGGGTTGGAAAACAGAGCGCGGACCGAAGCCTGCACTCCAGGAACTCGGATTCACTGAGTCCAACAGCACGGATTACGCCGTACGGACTTGCCAAAACGTCGAACAAAGCGACGCCACCCTGGTCTTTGCAACCAGTCCCGATTCTGACGGCACCCGGCTGACAGTCGATCATGCGAAGAAAACCGGTAAGCCTTTCCTCGTGGTAAACCCTTTCGAGCCGGGAGCTGCTGATTCGGTCACACCCTGGCTGCGCGCGAAAAAGCCGGCCGTACTGAATGTGGCCGGAAACCGGGAAAGCAAGGCACCGGGGATTGCAAGGCAGGCTGAGAAAGTCTTGTATGCCGTGTTGAGCCTTCCGGACGCCCCTGACTGCCGTCGACTAAAACGTGGTCTGTCCCCTAAATCCTAAATCTCCCTAAAACTCCGAGGAAATCTCCAGTCGGTATAAATTGATGTTTGGAATTGCGTTTCCTATAGTCGGGCGCTGAAAGTCGCGGGCCAATCAACCTGATTTAATAGTGCAACCTTCCCCCGCGTCGCAAAAAAACAGTCTGTACCTTGGATCGCATCAGGGCCCTGCTGCATTTCGGTCGGGGCACGTCACCGGGAAATCATCTAAACGGGGAATCTTCTATGGGAATCTTTTCATCCATCCGGGCTGTACTGGCCGCAGTGGTCGTATTTGGAATCGGCGTGGGCCAGTCCCACGCATTCGAACTGCAATGGTTTGGACAGTCTGCCTTCAAGCTCACCACCGAGAGCGGCAAGGTGATCGTGATTGACCCCTTCCTGTTGAAAAACCCCAAGACGCCTGAAGAACTGAAGGACCTCAAGAAGCTGGGCAAAGTGGATCTGATCCTCGTGACCCACGGGCACTTTGATCACACTGCCGATGTTCAGGCGCTGGCTGAAATGACAGGCGCGAAAGTTGGCATGAATGCTGACATGGGTAGCGTATACGGCAGCCTCGGCCTGGTGCCCAAGGAACAGCTGCTGCGTTGGAACAAGAGCGGCACGGTAATGCCGATCGGTGACAACATAAAGATCACCATGGTTCGAGCCGAGCACAGTTCCACCGTCACTCATGAAGGCGCGGTACACGCAGGCGGTGAACCGGTCGGTTATGTCATCGAACTGGAGAACGGCTACAGGATCTATCATTCAGGCGACACCGGTGTGTTCGGCGACATGAAGATGATCGGTGAATATTACAAGCCCGATCTGGCCCTGGTATGTATTGGCGGCTGGTTTACCATGGGCCCGAAGGAAGCAGCTTATGCAATGGGCAGCTTGATGAAGCCAAAGATGGTAATCCCCATGCATTACGGAACGTTCCCGCCCCTGAAAGGGACGCCCCAGGAAATGATCGACGCTCTGGGCGATTCACCCGTTGAGGTAAAAGTCATGACTCCGGGCGAAACACTCATGATGTGACCGCACAGGCCCAATGGCAGCGGGATCCAATCGCAAAGCCTTGTGGCGTCATCGCGCGGCCGCAGGATCGCCGGGTTGCGGTTACCCGGCTGGACCCGAAAACGATTGCCGTCGGCCTGCCGGGACAGGAAAGCCATCCGGCATGAAGCCAGCAGGCACAGGAAACACCGTGAGGTTTGACATGGTTTGCGAACGACTGGTTTTTGTTTACGCTCCCAAGTCGATAATGTGCACTGGACGCTCGCACGCCAGGACTCGCTGACAAGAGGTTTCAAAATGAACAACACGAGACGCGGCTTTGTGTTCGGCGCATCGGCTGCCCTTGCGTCGCTGGCACTGCCCAGCATGACTTCAGCCATGGTACTGACGCCGCGCCAGTCGGCCGGGCCTTTTTACCCGACCGAGCTGCCGCTGGATGACGATAACGATTTGGTGCATGTTAGCGGGCGCGATATTCCAGCCAGAGGCCAGGCGACCGATTTGTCGGGGCGCCTGCTGGATCGAAACGGGCGACCGCTGGCAAACACGCGCATCGAGATCTGGCAGTGCGATGCCAACGGTCGCTACCGGCATCCGCACGACCCTGGACGCCAGACGATCGATCCGGGCTTCCAGGGTTTCGGTCACACGACGACGGACGCCGAGGGTCGCTACCGGTTCCTGACCATACGCCCTGTTCCTTACCCGGGGCGCACGCCACACATTCATGTGGCTGTCTACCCCAGCGGTAGCGAAGCTTTCGTGACCCAACTGTACGTCGCCGGTGAGGCGCACAACGATGTCGATTTTCTTTACCGTCGCATACCGCTCGAGCAGCGGCCGATGGTGACCGTCGAGTTCGCCAGAAAAGCGCCAGCCGCGGCAGCGTTGCAGGCCGATTGGGACATCATCCTTGGGCTCTCATCGGGCTGAGCGGGCGCAACATTTGACAGACCAACGCGCCTTCGGCGCTTGTCGAACAGTTCTTGATGTCGGAGGTTCGTAGTGTGAATCGCCCCATGCTCCGGGCACTTCACCCGCGGCACTGAGGCATGGATGTAGCAGTGGTGCTGGAAGAAATTGAGATGCCGCCACGTCTTCTCCTGGAAGTCATGTGCCGCACACGACGCACCACACACGGGGCAGGCGTACTTGGTGCCCCGATCACTACGCACCGTCAGGTGCAGCTCATGCGGTTGCTTGCCGGTATCCAAGTGCTGATCCATCAGTTTTCAAGGCGCCTGGATACCCAGCCCAAGCAGCAGAATCTCGTTGCCGTCCACCACACTTCCTCATGCCAGTTACTCACCGTAAACTGGCACAGGACCGAGGGAGAATTCCACTCGAAACATTGAAAAGCCACTTTATTCCTGTAACATTAATGTAATAAAATAGCAAAAGGTATGAAGGGGGCTTATGCTGAACATCATACTTGTGGTTGTCGCAGCCGTGGTTTTGGCGTTTATGTTCCACCCTCGGGTGACCAAAAACAACGCCTGGCACGCAACACTCACGCCACTCTCCTCCATAATCGGTAGCGGGTTTCTGATTCTGCCGCCATTGCTTGTAAGCGTTGTTGGTGTGTATTCCCCTGTCGCAGTCGTTGGCATTGTATTGTTCGCCTATGCGATTGGTAGTGTCATTCGCTTCAACATTATTCATGCCGAGCCACTGCTGCATGAAAGGAAGGCTCACCCTTCAATCTACAAAGTCGATTTGGTTGCCAATGCCGCGCTGTCATTCGCCTACGTGACTGCGGTTGCATTCTACCTGTCACTGTTATCGTCTTTTCTCCTAACCTACCTCGGATATGAGAACGCGCACATCCTCGAAAGAACCCTGACAACCGCTGTCATAGTTTTTATTGCCTCGACGGGTTTTCTACGCGGACTGGGGGGGCTTGAAAAACTTGAGGCATATTCAATGTCTCTACAGTTGTCGATTGTTGCGGCACTGCTGCTCGGGGTATTCGTCTACGATTACAATTTCATGCAATCCGAACAGTCGCTCTCCTTTGAGATACTGGATCGAGACTTGCTGGAAAAGGTGTTTATTCTGGCGGGTATTCTGCTTGTGGTGCAGGGTTTTGAGACATCACGTTTTCTGGGTGAAAAATACCACGCGGAAGTTCGCGTACGGACCATGCGCTGGGCACAGTTGATTGCGGGCGTCCTGTTTGTAGTGTCGGTCATTGCGTTGATGCCGATCGTTCAACACCTCAACCTTGAGCATATCCAAGTTGCAGAAATCGTTGCAGCAACTGGACTGGTAGCAACCGCACTGCCCCTCATGCTGATTGTGGCGGCGATCATGAGCCAATTTAGTGCAGCCGTCGCAGATACCGTTGGTGCTGGAAGCCTGGCGAGCGAGAGCAGTCACGGAAAACTAAAGACCAACATGGGGTACCTTGTAGTATCTATCTTCGCCATAGCACTGGTTTGGACAGCAGACCTGCTGGAAATCATTTCCTATGCGTCACGTGCTTTTGCGCTGTACTACCTGTTGCAGTGTTTTGTCGCCATAATGGCGAACCGCCATCATCATGAACATAAGGTTCGGCACCTGCACAACGCACACTTCGCTACAGTGGCAGGCATTCTGGCATTTGTCGTCGTTTTCGCCATACCTGCCGAATAGATGCCGGCATGTATTGCAATGAGCGTGGCTCTCAGGACGAAACCATTGTGGACGAGGTAAAGGAAATAACCAATAGGGATGCTATGCATCAACTTCTTATGGGTAGCTTCAGCGAAGAAATTATTGATAAATCAAGATATCCGGTTCTGGTTAACCGAACACATAAACGCACCTGACCCGACAATGGAGTCAGGTTTATTATTTCGATGTCTCACTCAACCGTACGACAATGCGAATTTAGAACAGAAGCAAAACCGAGAGGGTGGCCGTGAATCATAAACTCTTTATATTCATGCTCATGGTGGTTTTTGTGCTTGGCTGGTGGTTGCATTGGTCGAGTATCGAGAAAGGTGAGCGGCTGGCTGTTGCTAATTGTGGCGGTTGCCATGATCTGTCGGCTCAGAAGAAAAACAAAAAAGGCCCTTATCTTTGGGGTGTTGTGGACCGTCGCGCCGGCGTTGTTGATGGGTTCGAATATAGCGAAGCTTTTCGACAGTTTGCTGATTCCAGACCGTTCTTTTGGTCTGAGATAAACCTCGATATGCTCATCACCGATCCAGATAAACTTATCCCGGGCACCAGAATGGCCCAAAGAGACAGCGATTCTAAACATGCCAAGGCGTTTAAAAATATGCAGAATTTAGATAATCGCAAGGAACTGATCGTTTTTTTAAAAACGTTGAATTAAAGGTAAGGGGACATGAAGCTTCTCGTATGTGTTGATCTGTCTGATTCGACAGAAGCGATCCTGAAAAGGGTCGAAGAGCTGTGCCGACCGCTGAATGCCAAGCTCTGGCTGCTGCATAACGCAACGCCGGAACCGGATACGATTGAATTCAAAGTCGATCCGATCGAGGCGCGGGAATCTCTCGCCAAGAAATTCCAAGATCAGCATCGCCAAATTCAGCAATTGGCAGAACGATTTCGTGAGTCAGGAGTAGAGGCAACCGCTCTTCTTGTTCACGGCAAGACGGTTGACACGATTTTGAAGGAAGCCTCGGATTTGGACATTGATGTGATTGTCGTCGGCTCCCACGGACATGGCGCAATGTATCAACTCTTGGTGGGCAGCATCAGCGAAGGTGTACTGCAAAGATCCAGCAGACCGGTTCTCGTTATACCCACCCACGCGCGTGAATGACGCGCCAGGTATCTAGTGGGCCAGGCGGGATCTTCCGGGGCCTTGATCACCAGATCGTGACCATGCCGCAACACCTCCCGAATGATCTCCAGAAACGCTGTGCCCATCAGCACCTTCACATCATTAGTGATCTGCAATTGAAAAGGCGCGACAGCATTCTCCAGTTGCTGGCGAGAATCAGCGATTGCCGCTTTCTGCAGTTTGAGCGATATTGGTTCGCCGTCCGGCATACGGATGCCAGCGGTCACCCGCGGTGCAACCGAGACGACAGTCAGGTTCGCCTGGTTGTTTTGTGCCAGCGAAACCGCGCGTTCGAGGACCGTTTCAGCGGTCTGCCTTGGTTCGACGACACAGAGAATGCGTTTGAACCTCTTCATGAACCCCCTCCGCTGGTAGGACAGGTGTCAGGCGTTGTTTCCGACCGCCACTTAGCAGTGACACTAAGCCGTCTCAAACATTAGAAAACGAGGTCGAAGATTAGTGCCCCCTGGCGCGAGATTCCGGCTGCATACTTAACCGGGAGCAAAATACTCTTTGGCAAACTTCGGCGTTAGCAACCAGCACACCAGACTGATTGGCAGGTGTGCTTGAGAAACGCCACCCTTGCGGTGATGATCCAGAAAACCGCCTCAAAAATCGAAGCGACCCACTCGCTTTTCCCACGCATACCAAACACCCTGAATTGCGCAGGCCTTTGGTTTTACCCGAAATTCAACTCATTCATTTCTCGAACTTTTGGAAGGCTATCCCCTTGAACCACCGCACCAGGAAAAGGTTCGGCCAGGAGTGTTGCCCGGAGTGGTTTTTCTGCGGTTTCTGCGGAGTTAGAAAGGCGGGAATGAGGACTGTCGACGATTTCGTATATTGCGATTAAACGTCAGAACCGAATATGCAAGCCAGCTGGCATCCAGAATGCACCATATTTGTCACCGTCCCCTTCAACCAGTCCCCTATTGCATGTCAATCAGTCGCGTCGCGCGTTAGCCGCCCGCTGCGAGCGCTTCCTCGATACCGCATGGACTGCCCAAAACAGCCCTCCCAGAAGCGCCACGGCTGCCAGAAGCTCCAACTCATAGCGCCGGATGTCGCCCAACAGCCAATCGGCAGCATGCCCGAGAAAGTACCCCAGGATACCGATCGCGCCAGCCCACAGACCGGCGCCGATAACGTTGAGCAATGCAAACTGCGCGACTGGCACGTGGCTCATACCGAGCACAAACGGCGTCAGGTTGCGCAACCCATACAAAAAGCGGAAGCCGAGGATGACTGGGATACGGTGACGTTCGAGAATATCGCCAACCCTCGCTGCGCGGATCTGCCATGCAGGGCGTCGCTGAAGCAGTAACTGGCCGCGCCATCGGCCGAGAAAAAATGCCAATTGGTCCCCGATCAGCGACCCGGCGAATCCGCACACGATCACCCAGGGCAGTTGCAGGTAGCCCAGCTTGGCCGCGATACCCCCCAGGATCAGGATTGTCTCGCCCTCAAGAAAGGTACCAAGCAGGACAGCCAGGTAGCCGTAGGCGTCAATCAAGTGTTCGAGAAACATACCTGCTCACCCCGTTCCCACAGCCAAATCGGTGGGCATTTGCCAATGCCTGAACCTGCGTAGGGATAGACTTCATGCATTCAGCTGCTCTTTAATCATGGCAACTTTGCTGATGACTGCAACCTAGCAGGGCCAATCGTTCCCGCTGGTACTCGTCGGCCGCACCAAACCTTTACGCAGCGATTCCATACGCGTTTCGCCGAACCGCGAGGCTTTGGGCTACCGGCCATCCAGATCGAAATGCAGCGTTGATTTACGGCGGATTCAAAGGCAATTTACGCAACAGTGCTTCCGGGGAATAGGTGTCATGGCGGAATTTGAGACTATTTTATTGCTGCTCTCGCTGGCCGTATTGTTCGGCTACCACCTATGGCTGGCGTTCGAACTGCGACGCAGACCACAACATACCGTCATGGGTTACTCGGCCGTCAAACGGCGGGAGTGGGTTCAGTCAGTGATGACAGACCGACGGGACATTCTCGCAGTGCAGACATTGCGAAACTGGAGCACGGCGGCGAGCTTCCTCGCAACAACAACCATATTGATAGCTACTGGTGCGCTGCACTTTCTCATCACTATCCCTCAGCAACCGGAATTGCTGCACAATCTCAACTTCCTCGGCTCTACCAGCGCAACCATGATCACAGTGAAATTGTTCAGCATAGTTGCTGCATTGCTTATCGCTTTCTTAAATTTCGCTGTAGCGATTCGCTATTACAACCATGTAAGTATCGATATCAATGTTCCGCAGATCGAAGATGGTGGCAATGATCTCAACACTGTGCAGAAAGTCCTCGACCGAGGGAGTTTGCACTACACAGTGGGGATGCGATGCTTTTACCTGGCCCTACCGCTGGCCCTGTGGTTGTTCGGGCCGCTTTGGTTGTTGCTGGGCAGCATCTCTCTATGTGCTGCCCTCTACCCGATGGATCGTCTGAAGTGAACGTGGAAATGCACCTTCGCCAACCGTCCAAGCCCATCACAAGACGATCTGCACCATCGATTCGCACCCGGTTCCAAAAACTGCCCTGTCGGTAAAGGTTGGTTGCCGGCGATCACGGTAGGACGGCCGGTTACCCGACCGCCCCCGTACAGATCCCCGCATGCGGAACTACCGCACGGGGCTCCTCAAAGCTACTCGCTTCGCACACTGGGCGACAGTAAATAGCTGATGCTCAG
>Ga0316201_10002795_pt1 | contig 12605 bp, 12 predicted proteins | sample CS6wburrow_MG_FD_204516 | JGI IMG/M metagenome (GOLD analysis project Ga0316201, IMG submission 204516) | Coastal sediment microbial communities from Delaware Bay, Delaware, United States - CS-6 worm burrow | ecosystem: Environmental > Aquatic > Marine > Coastal > Sediment | place: USA... | reverse complement strand
CGGCCCTGCGCTCGTGGGAGGCCCGGCCGGCGGCCGCAGCGGTGGCCGCAGGGGAATCCCCACCGAGGTGATAGGGATCCAACGGAAAAAATTGCGGCTGGGGGCTCGCTCTCGTATATTTTTTGACTACGAAAGCTGCGATTGCCGGCCACCGGCGATCCTCCCTTTTTTAAACATACTGACTCGCCCGGACAGCGGATGACTGTCAGTCCGAATTTGCAAAGGTGGATACCCCATGTATACGCACAACTCAAGTGATCGGGTGGCGATTTTCATCGACGGTGAAAATATCCATTACAGTGCGAAACACCTGAACATGCGCCTGGACTACCTGAAGCTGTGCCGGAGACTGACCGGCGGGCGGCGCCTGGTGCGTTCCTACTTCTACACTGCGGTCAGCAACCAGTCCGAAGGCAAGATCGACTTCATCAATTTCCTGAAGCTGAACGGCTTCACGGTGGTCACCAAGGAGATCAAGTCCTTCAACGAGTCCGATAACGGGGGACGCAATGTCCGCGGCATCCTGGACATGGAAATGGCCATCGACGCCCTGGAGATGGCCTCTTCTCTCGATACGGTCATCCTGTGCACCGGCGACGGCGACTTCCGGCCGCTGGTGCTGGCCCTGGCTCGCCGCGGTATCCACGTCGAGGTCTGCGCCCTGCGGGAGATGACCAGCACCGACCTGATCGCCACGGCCGACGCCTACACCGATCTGGCCAGCCTCAAGGACGAGATCGCCCTGGCGGGTGCTCCGGCGCCTCCGCGCGAGATCAAGAACGAACTCCCGCCGGCCGATAGCGAGGAGTTCAATTCCTTCAAGGTGCAGGACACGAGTTTCGATTTCTGACCGCTGGGGAAATCCGCCGCCACGCCTTGCTCCCGGTCGCACGACGGCCGGGAGTTTTTTCTGCTCTTGCCTAGTCCTGCCGATCCGTCAGGGCTGCGCGCACCAACTCGCGGTAGCGGGTCTGGATCAACCGCGTGACCGGTCCGGGGACACCGGCGCCGACAACCGCGCCGTCGACGGCGGTCACCGGCAGGATCTCGCGGACACTGCTGGCGACGAAGACCTCGTCGGCAGCTTTCAGATCGCTGCGTTCGAGATGTTCCTCACGGACCGGGATACCCTCCCGGCGGGCAAGCTTCATGATCCGTTCGCGCGTGCGCCCGGCCAGGAAGCCGCCTTCGCTCAGGGGCGTCATCAGGTGCGGGCCCGACACGATGAACAGATTGCTGATCGCACCTTCGAGCAGCCGTCCGTTGGGATCGGTCAGCAGGGCCTCCGGACAGCCGGCGACAGCGGCCCGGCGCAGCGCCCGCAGGGTGGCGAGGCTGTTGAGGGTCTTCAGTTCGGGAAAATTTCCGCGGGCGAAGTTGTCGTCCAGCGTGATGACCGGGATACCGTCGACGGCCCAGCGTTCCTGCTCCGGCGAGATGGGGGCGACGGTGACCAGAACCGTGGAGGGCAGTTTTTCCAGATTCTGCAGCGGCAGCGGGTTCTCGGGGTCCCCGCCGCGGCTGACGGTGATCCGCAGGCGGCTGTCGCTGGCGGCCAGGCCGTTGGCCCGGGCCAGCTCGCAGGCGATGGTCCGCAACCGGTCCTCGTCGACCGGGATCGGCAGCGCCAGGACTCCGGCGTGTTTTTCGAGCCGTGCCACATGTGCGGCAAGGTCAAGCGGGATACCGCTATAGAGCCGAAGGGTCGTGTAGATTCCATCCCCGTAGAGGTAGCCGCCGTCCCAGATGGAAACCCTGGCAGACGTCGCCTCGATGTACTGGCCGTTGAGATAGACGATCACGATGTACCTTCGCCGCTGGAGTTGGGATTGGTCCGCGATGAAGGCGGTCTTTCATTGCCGACGCTGTTCCGCCAGAGTCCCACAACCGGGATCCGGCTGCAACGGTGATGCGCGACGATCGAAAATCGACTATTTCGCATCGGTTTGTTGACACCCTGCAAGGGTTTGTTATTTTTGCAACAAATCAAATGCGGTTGCTGGCCCATGCGGCAGAGTCAGGGGGGATCCTGGCTCTTGTGCTGTGGTGATGTTGTCCTGCAGGGAGTCTTCCATGTTCGATCAGTTCATTCCGGTTCTCTTGGTGCTGGCGGTGGCAGGGGTCTTCGCGGGGCTGTTCATCGCCCTGAGTTTCACGCTCGGTCCGTCGCGCGCCACGCCCCTGAAGAACTCGACCTACGAATGCGGGATTCCCGCCCGGGGTTCCACGCAGATCCGGTTCTTCGTCCGGTTCTTCCTGGTCGCCCTGTTCTTTCTGTTGTTCGACCTCGAGGCGGTGTTCCTCTATCCGTGGGTGCTGCTCTTCAACGGGATGGTCGACAGCGGTCTGGCTCTTTTCGCCCTGGCCGAGATGGGAGCCTTCGTCCTCGTGCTCCTGGTCGGCTTCGTTTATATCTGGAAGAAAGGTGGGCTCGAATGGCAATAGACCTCGAAAGCCCCAGTAATTTCATCACCACCCGCGTGCGGCAGGCGGTCAACTGGGGGCGCAAGTACTCCCTGTGGCCGCTGCCTTTCGGGGTTGCGTGCTGTGCCATCGAATTCATGAGCACGGTTTCCTCGCACAACGACATCAGCCGCTTCGGGGCGGAGCTCGTCCGCTTCAGTCCGCGCCAGAGCGACCTGATGATCATTGCCGGCACCATCAGCTACAAGCAGGCGCCGATCCTCAAGACGATCTACGAACAGATGGCCGAGCCCAAGTGGGTCATCGCCATGGGCGCCTGTGCCAGCAGCGGCGGTTTCTACAACAACTACAGCACGCTGCAGGGCGCCGACCGGGTCATTCCCGTGGACATGTACGTTGCCGGCTGTCCGCCGACGCCGGAAAACCTCCTTTTCGCGCTGACAAAGATCCAGGACAAGGTCGAGAAGGAGGGGCTGATCCCCTCGACGGTGCGTCACGGCGAACGCGCCGGTACCTGAGCCACCGACAATTCTCCAACGGCGCGGCGCGCCCGGGGCCGCACCCGGTGCGGCAGCCGCCGCAGGGATGGATGAGCATGAGCGAGAAGCTGGTCGAGAGACTGAGGCAGGAATTCGGACAGGACATCCTGGCCGCGGGCAACCAGCACGGTGACGAGTCGGTCACCGTCGGCAAGGAGCGGTTGCTCGATGTCCTGGCCCACCTGCGCGATGCCGAGGGCTGTGAGCAGCTCTCCGACGTCATCGGCGTCGACTATCCTGAAAAGGAACAGCGGTTCGAGGTCAACTACCTCATGCGGTCCTGGAGCCGGAACCACCGGGTCATCGTCAAGGTCGGCGTCCCGGAGGACGAGGCGGTGCCCACGGCCACGAAGCTGTTTCGCAGCGCCGACTGGCACGAGCGCGAGGTCTTCGACCTGTACGGGATCCCGTTCGCGGGCCATCCGGATCTGCGCCGGATCCTGTGCCACCATGAATTCGAGGGCCACGCCCTGCGCAAGGACTACCCCATCGAGCAGGGACAGGAGTGCACGCGTCCGGAACACCTCTTCTCGGACGAGGACATCACGCGTGCCGCTCGCCGCGCGTCCAGTCAGGTCAGCGCCCTGGGCGGCGTGGCCGACGAGGTCCACCCCAGTGACCTGTTGACCGTCAATCTCGGTCCCAGCCACCCGGCCATGCACGGGGCGCTGCGCGCGGAGATCCTCCTGGACGGCGAGACGATTCTCGACGCCAAGACCGAGATCGGCTACATCCACCGCTGCTTCGAAAAGGAATCCGAGGACCACACCTGGGCCCAGATCATGCCGTACACCGACCGGCTCAACTACTGCTCGGCCATGCTCAACAATTCCATCTATGCGATGGCCGTCGAGAAGCTGCTGGGGGTGGCGGCCACGCCGCGCGCGGACGCCGTGCGGGTCATCGTCAGCGAATTGTCCCGTATCATCGACCATCTGGTGTGCGTTTGCGCCAACCTGGTCGACATCGGCGCGCTGACCAACTACTGGTACCTCTACAACGTCCGCGAGAGCATCTACGAGTCGCTGGAAAAGCTGTGCGGGTCGCGCCTGACGACCAACTACGCCCGCATCGGCGGCATGAGTCACGACCTGTACGACGGTTTCGATACCGAGATCCGGCACAAGCTCGGTGAACTCGAGACGGCCATCGGCGACGTGATGGACCTGGTCGCCCGCAACCGGATCTTTCTGGACCGGACGGTGGACGTGGGGGTCATCAGCCAGGCCGATGCCCTGAGCTTCGGCTACACCGGTCCGTGCCTGCGGGCCACCGGGCTCGCGTACGACCTGCGCAAGCACGCCCCCTACAGCGGCTACGAGAAGTACGACTTCGCCATCCCGACCGGGACCAACGGCGACACCCACGACCGCATCATGTGCCGCATGGCCGAGATGGTCCAGAGCCGGTCCATCATCCTGCAGGCCCTCGACGATCTGCCTGACGGTCCGATCAACATCGACGATCACGCCATTGCCCTGCCGCCCAAGAACGAGGTCTACGGCAGCATCGAAGGCGTGATGAACCAGTTCAAGCTCGTCTACGAGGGCATCCAGGTGCCCAAGGGCGAAGGCTACGGTTTCGGTGAGGGGGCCAACGGCGAGCTGGGCTTCTTCTGCATCTCCGACGGCAGCGGCGTTCCCTACCGGATCAAGGTGCGGCCGCCGTGTTTTCCGATCTTCTCCTCGTACACGTTCCTGACCCGTGGCGGCATGATTCCGGACGCCATTGCCACGCTGGGCAGCTTGAACATCATAGCCGGCGAGCTGGACCGCTGAGCGGTCCTGCGCCCTGGAAGGTTTGTAGCAGATGAGCAATTCCGTGGAAGGACAGACCGAGTTCGCCCTTTCGCCGGCCGGTCTGGCGAAGATCGACGGCCTGATCGAACGGTATCCGACCAAGGCCAGCGCCATCATGCCCTGCATCTGGGTGATCATGGACGAGGTCGGCTACGTGCCTGAGGGCGGGGTGGAGCTGCTGGTCGAGAAGCTCGACGTCACCCGGGCCAGGGTGCACGAAATCCTCACATTCTACACGATGTTCCGGTCGGAACCACAGGCGGAATATACGCTTCAGGTATGTCATAACATCAGCTGCCACATCATGGGCGCCCGCCCGGTGATCGCCCACCTGGAGAAGAGGCTGGGCATCCGGCTGGGGGAGACCACCCCCGACCGGAAATTCGCCCTCGAGGGTGTCGAGTGCCTTGCGGCCTGCGGCATGGGGCCCTGCCTCCAGCTGGGCAAACATCTCTACGAGCACCTGACGCCCGAGAAGATCGACGGCTTGCTGGAGAATCTCCGCAGGGGCGTCGTACCGCGGGCCGACACCGAACGCGAAGGGGTGGAGTAACGTGAGTCCTGGCGACACCAAGATCCTGTCAGCCCGCTTCGACCGCACCGACGGTCACCGCCTCGACGTCTACGAACAGGATGGCGGGTACAAGGCGCTGCGCCTGGCCTTGACGGGCATGAAGCCCGCGGAAGTCACCGCGGTGGTCAAGGAATCGGGCCTGCGCGGCCGCGGCGGGGCGGGTTTTCCCACCGGCGTCAAGTGGGGCTTCGTGCCCAAGGACGCCGAGGATGTGTATTTCTTCGTCAACGCCGACGAGAGCGAACCGGGCACCTTCAAGGACCGGTACTGCCTCGATTACGATCCCCACATGACCCTCGAGGGCACGATCATCAGCTGCTATGCCGTGGGGGCCAAGCTGGCCTTCATCTACATCCGCGGCGAGTTCGGCTGGCTGATCGACCGGGTGCAGAAGGCCGTCGACGAAGCCTACGCCGCCGGTTATCTCGGGCGTGACATCCTGGGCAGCGGCTTCGATCTGGACGTCATCGTGCACAAGGGCGCCGGCGCCTACATCTGCGGCGAGGAGACCGGGCTGATCAACTCGGTGGAAGGCGTCAAGGGGCAGCCGAAGATCAAGCCGCCGTTTCCGGCCGTCTCCGGTTTCCTCGACAAGCCCACCATCGTCAACAACGTGGAATCCGTGGCGGCCGTGCCGTGGATCCTGAACCACGGCGCGGCGGCCTACAAGGCGTTCGGGACCGAAAAATCCGCCGGGACGAAGCTCTGGTCCGTCAGCGGACCGGTCAAGAACCCCGGTGTCTACGAGGTGCCCCTCGGCATTCCGTTCCGGGAATTCTTCAATGATTATCTCGGCGGCATGGTCGACGGCGAAGATCTCAAGGCCGTCATCGTGGGCGGCAGCTCGGTGCCCGTCCTGCCGGCCGACGAGATGATGAGCTGCAACCTGGACTACGAATCGCTGAGCAGCGCGGGCACCATGCTCGGGTCCGGCGGGATGATCATCATCCCGGCGAGCTGCGACATGGTCGAGCTGATCCAGGTCCTGATGCACTTCTACTACGACGAGTCCTGCGGCCAGTGCACGCCCTGCCGCGAAGGCACCGGCTGGCTGCACCGCATCGTCAAGAAGATGCGCCGGGGCGAAGGCACCACCGGCGACATCGACCTGCTGGAGCACGTGTGCAACGGGATGGCCGGGCTGACCATCTGCCCCCTGTCCGACGCCGCGGTCATGCCCATGCGCAGCTTCATCGAAAAGTTTCGCCCTGAATTCGAGGCCCTCATCAAGGAGACCGCGCCGGCCGGACCGCAAAGCCGCTGGCCGCGGGGTGAGCAGGAGTGACAGGAATGGTTAAACTGACCATCGACGGCAAGGAGATGGAGTTCCCCGAGGGGACCAGCCTCTTCGATGCCTGCGAGAAAGCCCGGGGCGAGGCGCTGCCTCACTTCTGCTACCATCCGGACCTCTCGGTCGCCGGCGTGTGCCGCCTGTGCCAGGTCGAAGTCGAGGGCATGCCCAAGCTGACCATCGCCTGCAACACCACCATCCGCCCGGACATGGTCGTGCACACGCGCAGCGAAAAGGTGACGAAGGCGGCCAACCAGATCCTCGAGATGCACCTGATCAACCATCCGGTCGATTGTCCCATCTGCGACCAGGCCGGCGAGTGCGGCCTGCAGGACCAGTACATGGCCTACGGCCTCTACGATTCGCAGGTCGAGATGGCGTCCAAGGTCAACAAGGCCAAGGCCGAAGTGATCGGTCCCCACGTCGTCCTGGACCAGGAACGCTGTGTCCTGTGCAGCCGCTGCGTCCGGTTCTGCGACGAGATCACCGGGACGGGCGAACTGGGCATCTACAACCGCGGCGACCGGGCCGAGCTGGGCACCGCGCCGGGGACGGAGCTGGACAACAACTACAGTTTGAACACGGTGGACATCTGCCCGGTCGGCGCCCTGACGAGTCGGGACTTCCGCTTCAAGAAGCGGGTCTGGATGCTGAAGGCCGCCGAAAGCGTGTGCCCCGGCTGCGCCACCGGCTGCAATGTCCGCGTGGACCACGAGGCCGGGCGGATCTACCGCTTGAAGCCCCGCTACAATCCCGACGTCAACGGCAGCTGGATGTGCGACATGGGCCGCATGACCTACAAGGACGTCCACCAGGCCGGGCGCCTGACCGAACCACGGATTTCCGGCCAGACGGTGCGCTGGACCGATCTCAAGGAACGGCTGGCCGGTCTGACGACCGCCGCGGCGCTCAAGCTGGTCGTGGGCAGTCCGCACCAGACCCTCGAGGAACTCTATCTGCTCAAGAAGCTGGGCGAAGGTCGCCTCTGCGGTGGCCTGGCTGCCGCCGACCGGGGCGACGGCGACGATCTGCTGCTCGACGCGGACCGGTCGCCGAACCGGGGCGGCCTGCGTATTCTCGACGCCGCTGAAACCGACGGCGCTGGGCTGGCCGCCATGATCGGTCAGGCGGCCGGCACGGTGTTGATCCATGGGGGCAACCCGGCGGCCGACGCGGCCGTGGCCGAGGCCCTGGCTGCCGCCGGCGATGTCATCTACCTCGGAACGGCGGAGAACGAGACCGCCGCCGCCGCCGCGGTGGTGCTGCCGGTGGCCATGTGGGCGGAGAAGCCCGGTGTATTCGTGAACAAGGACGGTCGTCTGCAGGAATTCAAGCAGGCCGTCGCCCGCCAGGGCAACGCCCGCGAGGACTGGCGGTTGCTCGCCGAGATCCTGGAGCTGCGCGGACAGGACGTTCCCGGCAGCCTGAAAGGGTTGCGCGAGGAAATGACCGCGTCCCTGGAGCTGGAAGTCGACCTGAACCGGATGCCCGGCAGCGGGTTCGTGCCCGGGGGTGTTAACGCATGACCATCGTCTACGACACACTGGCCAAAATCGGATTCATGTTCGCCCTGATCATGGGCATGGTCGTCGTGCTCATCTGGATGGAACGCAAGGGTGCGGCGTTCATCCAGGACCGGACCGGTCCCAACCGCGCCTCGATCGGCGGCGTGCGCCTCGCCGGACTGGTCCATCCGGTGGCCGACGTCTTCAAGCTCCTGTTCAAGGAGGATGTCACGCCGGTCAACCGCCACAAGGCCTTCTACAACCTGGCGCCCTGGCTGGTGATGACCGTCGCTCTGAGCACCTACGCCGTCATCCCCTTCGGCGACTTCATCACCGTCGCCGGACGCCAGGTGTCCCTGGTGGCGGCCGACCTGAGCGTCGGGCTGCTCTACGTGCTGGCGATCGCCAGTCTCGGCACCTACGGCGTGGTCATGGCCGGCTGGGCGGCCAACAACAAGTTCACGTTCCTGGGCGGGATCCGGGCCACGGCCCAGATGATCAGCTACGAGATCAGCATGGGACTGGCCGTGATGGGGCTGATCCTCGTGTTCTCCTCCCTGCGCATCACCGACATCGTCGCCGGGCAGGGCGACCTGATCTGGGGCTTTTTGCCGAAGTGGGGCGTGGTGGTCCAGCCGCTGGGCTTCATCCTCTTCATCACGGCTGTCTACGCCGAGACCAACCGTAATCCCTTCGATCTGCCCGAGGGCGAATCGGAGATCGTGGCCGGCTACCACCTGGAGTACAGCTCCATGAAGTTCGCCCTGTTCTTCATGGCCGAGTACGCGCACATGGTCATCGGTGCGGCCCTCATCGCGACCCTGTACTTCGGCGGGTACCAGGTGCCGTGGTTGCCGCGGCCGGTGCTCGAGGCCCACGCGGGGACCCTGTTGACGATCAAGTTGATTGCGGTCGTGCTGGTCTCCCTGCTCTTTGCCGTTCTCTTCTTCCGCCGGGTCCAGCGGGAGAAGAACAAGTTCGGCGACGCACGCGACCGCGAACCGGTTTTGGGCATGTTCCTGTGGGTGCTGGTGGCCCTCGGCGCCGCGGCCGGGCTCGCGCTCAGGCCCTGGACGATCGGGCCGGTGGGCGCCGAGATGGTGGCCAGCGTGACGCAGGTGATGACCTTCGTGGCCAAACTGGTCTTCTTCGCCTGGCTGTTCATCTGGGTCCGCTGGACCCTGCCGCGATTCCGTTACGACCAGCTGATGCATCTGGGCTGGAAGGTCATGCTGCCGCTGGCAGTGGCCAACCTCGTGGTCACCGCACTGGTGCTGGCCCTATTCTGATTCGAGGAGAGTCATGAGTTTCGAAGGACTACCGAAGGGTTCAGGCGAGAAGAAACGGTCTTTCCTGGAATCGATCTACCTGTGGGAGGTCGTGCGGGGGCTCGGCGTGACCGCCCGCCACCTGATCCACAACATCTTTCACACCGACGACATGCCGACCATGCAGTACCCGGAGGAGAAGCGTGTCTACGGCGACCGCTTCCGGGGCCGCCACCGGCTGACCCAGCGCGAGGACGGGACGCCCAAGTGCGTCGCCTGTCAGATGTGCTCGACCTACTGTCCGGCGGACTGCATCTATATCGAGGGTGCTGAACATCCGGATCCTGCAATCGAAAAGTATCCCGAGACTTTCGTCATCGATCTGCTGCGCTGTGTCTATTGCGGACTCTGCGAGGAGGCGTGCCCCTGCGACGCCATCCGGCTGGACACCGGCATCTACGAGATAGCCGCCGATACGCGCGAGGCGTTCATCGTCGACAAGGAATTCCTCCTCAACAACGAGAAGGACGGAACGCTCTGAACCCGGTACGGTCCTGACACTTCTGGGAAAGGTTGGACATGGAAGGTTTTCTGTTCTGGTTCTGCGGCATCCTGATGGTGCTGGGAGGCGTGATGACAATCGCCCAGCGCAGCGCCGTGGTCTCGGCCGTCTGGCTGGTCTTCGCCTTCGTCTGCGCCGCGGGCATCTTCGCCCTGCTGTCGGCGCCGTTCGTGGCCGTCATGCAGGTGCTGGTCTACGCCGGCGCCATCATGGTCCTGTTCCTGTTCGTGATCATGATGCTGCAGGGACCCGTGCTCGAGGGTGAGGCCAAGCTCATGGCGCTGCCCCTGTGGCCCGCCGTGGCCATTCCGCCCATGGCGGTGATCGTGATGGTCGTCGGTTATCTGCGCAGCAACGGTCTGACCGGCCTGGGGGACGCCGCCGCACCGGGCTTCGGCTCGCCGGTCTTTGTCGCCAAGCTCATGCTGGGCCGTTACCTGCTGGCCTTCGAGCTGATTTCCATCGTGCTCCTGGTGGCCATCATCGGCGCCCTGGCCATCGGCAAGGACGAAAGGACGCTGCCGTGGAAATAACGCTGACCCACTACCTGGTCCTGGCCATGGCCCTGTTCCTGACGGGCATGGTGGGTTTTATCGTCCGGCGCAACGCCATCGTCATGCTGATGTGCGTCGAACTGATGCTCTGCGCGGTGAACATCGTGTTCGTGGCCTTCAGCCGGGTGACCGGCGACGGTGGCGGTCACGTGTTCGTCCTGATGAATTTCGCCGTCGCGGCCAGCGAGGCCGCCATCGGTCTGGCCATCCTGGTGGAGATCTTCCGCCGCCGTCGGACCGTGAACGTCGATGACCTCAAAGCCCTGATGGAGTAGCCGTGGATAGCCACACGACAGAAGAACTGCTCAGATGGATCGTGCTGGCGCCCCTGCTGGGCGCCGCGGTGGGCGGGCTGCTGAACCGGCGGCTGCCCCGACAGGTAACAGGCCTGTTGGCCTGCGGGGCCGTCGGGATCAGCTTCGCCCTTGCGGTGGTGGTGTTCCTGAGGATGACCCGTCTGCCGGCGGCGGAACGGTACTTCACCGACACCGTGGCCACCTGGATCGGGTTCGGCAACTTCCAGGTCGACCTGGGGTTCGCCATGGACCCGTTGAGTGCGGTCATGGCCCTGATCGTCACGGGGGTCGGTTTCCTCATCCACATCTACTCGCTGGGCTACATGGCCCACGACCGCGGTTTCGCGCGCTTCTTCACCTACCTGAACCTGTTCATCTTCGCGATGATGACCCTCGTGCTGGGGGAGAACCTGCTGATGCTCTTCGTGGGCTGGGAAGGCGTGGGCCTGTGCTCCTACCTGCTGATCAGCTTCTGGTTCAACGACGAGGCCAACGCCGTCGCCGGCAAGAAGGCCTTCATCGTCAACCGGGTGGGGGATTTCGGTTTCCTGCTGGGCATGTTCCTGATCGGCGTGACCCTGCTGCCGCATCTGGGCGACGGGGAAGGGCTGTTCAGCTTCCGCGTCCTGCAGCACCACGCCGGCGTCCTGGCCCCGGCCGCGACGGCGATCTGCCTGCTGCTGTTCGTGGGCGCCACCGGCAAGTCGGCCCAGATACCGCTCTACATCTGGCTGCCCGACGCCATGGCCGGACCGACCCCCGTCAGCGCCCTGATCCACGCCGCGACGATGGTCACCGCGGGCGTGTACATGATCGCCCGGATGAACTTCCTGTTCGTGCTGACGCCGACGGCCATGGCGGTCGTGGCGGCCGTGGGCGCGGCCACGGCCATCTTCGCCAGCACGATCGCCCTGACCCAGAACGACATCAAGAAGGTGCTGGCGTATTCCACCGTCAGCCAGCTGGGCTACATGATGCTCGCCTGCGGCGTGGGCGCCTTCGCCTACGGCATCTTCCACGTGATGACGCACGCTTTCTTCAAGGCCCTGCTCTTTCTCGGTTCCGGCTCGGTGATCCACGCGATGAGCGACGAGCAGGACATGCGGGTGATGGGCGGTCTTAGGAACAGGCTGCCGGTCACGTATTGGACCTTCCTGGTCGGAACCCTGGCCATCGCCGGCGTCTTTCCGCTGGCCGGCTTCTTCTCCAAGGACGAGATCCTCTGGTACGCCTGGAAGGACGGCAACATGTGGCTGTGGGGCGTCGGATTCCTGGCCGCCGGCCTGACCGCCTTCTACATGATGCGGCTGGTGGTGCTGACCTTCTTCGGTGAGAACCGGGCCAGCGAGGAAGTGAAGAAGCACATCCACGAGTCGCCTTTGACGATGACCGTGCCGCTGATAGTGTTGGCGGTGCTGTCGGTCGTCGGCGGCTGGGTCGGCATTCCGCACTTCATGGGCGGCGGGGCGCACTTCTCGGAGTGGCTCGCGCCGGTGTTCGCGGGCGGGCATCACGCCGCAGCGGCGACCCACACCGGCATCCCGGTCGTCGATGCGGTGGTCCAGGTCGTCGATACGAGCCATGCCGTGGGCGAGGCCATCCACGACACGACCATGGAGTGGATCCTGGCCGGCGCGTCGCTGGCCTGGGGGCTTTTCGGCCTGGCCATGGGCTGGGTGGTCTACATGAAGAAGACATCCGTCGCCGATACCTTCCGCAATCTCGGCGGCGGCTTACCGCACAAGGTCCTGCTGAACAAGTACTACGTCGACGAAGGGTACGAGAAGGCGATC
>Ga0316201_10002794_pt1 | contig 12607 bp, 9 predicted proteins | sample CS6wburrow_MG_FD_204516 | JGI IMG/M metagenome (GOLD analysis project Ga0316201, IMG submission 204516) | Coastal sediment microbial communities from Delaware Bay, Delaware, United States - CS-6 worm burrow | ecosystem: Environmental > Aquatic > Marine > Coastal > Sediment | place: USA: Delaware... | reverse complement strand
CCCTCCTTTTAGTCTTACACGCCTCCTGACGACCTGCTTCGGGCGTGGAAATGGCGAGAAGGTCTGCATTCTTATAGACCTTCCGAATCCTGCCGACATCGAAGACTTTAAGTTTCTCGAAGACGAAACACTTTCCATCCAGAACTATGGCCATGAAGTCTTTTACAAGGGTTTCAAGTCAGGTATTCTGGAAGAGATGAATTGGACGGGTGGAGAAATCTACGCTTACAAAGAAACGGGTGGCAGCAATCTCGATATGGAAGATGAGTGTTACGATCCCGACGGCACTCTTCTCAGTCTCGATAAGGATATCTATAGTAAGTATGATATCATTCTGACGGTATCGACTTTTTCCGCAACGGCTCCATTGACTGCAAAGTGCAAGGAGTTTGGTTTTCGTGGAGCAACACTCCATGGGTTGAACCAGATCATCCTCGATACGGGTCTCGCGGTTGACTACGAGGTCGTCAGTGAAGAGGCGGAAAAGCTACGCTTGGGTCTGACCAAAGCCGACAGCTTTGAAATCGATTTCGAGGTCGAACGCAAAGTTTACACGCTCAAGCTCTATACAAATGGTCAAGAAGCTCAGAAGAGTCACGGCCTTTGCCCTGCCGGAAAACCCGATGTCGCTAACCTTCCGGCTGGTGAAGTTTATTTCGTCCCGGAAAGCGCCGAGGGTGTGTTTCCTTTTAAATACGATGAGAGTACGATCGGCCTGCTTCACGTGGAAGATGGAAAAATCGTGAAGTCGCAATTCGTTTACGGCGACTATGCCGAAATCGAGGATCATAATCGGCGCCTGAAAGAAGACCCCATGATTGGTGCGCTCGGTGAGCTCGGCTTTGGCACACAGGTGCTGCCTTTCTCTGGACGCGATATTCAGGATGAGAAGATTCTTGGTACGATCCACGTTGCGACTGGTCGCGATGATCACCTCGGTGGTAAGATCACGCCCGATCTCTTTAAGGAGCATAAGAACGCATCGCATGACGATGTGCTTTATGCGCCGCACAAGACCCCGGAGATCCGTTTGCAGGAGGCGCGCATGATTAAGGGCGGAAAAAGCACCGTCCTCATTCGCCACTACAAGCCAGCTGAGTACATGGTGAATCTGCTTGATGCAGAGTTACCCGTCGAAGCCTAAGTTCTATATCCACTGCGGCGTGCGAGTGCAGCACACCGTAAATGAGGCATATGTCTAGTAACCCTTACGAGTCTGACGAACTGCTCCAGCAGTATTTGGTTTTCCACTACGCAACTGCGGATGAGCAGTTTCCGTATCCGTTTGGCGGGTCGGATGCATTGGATTTTCCTAAACGCTGCGGCTTGAAGGGCGTTGATTTTAGCCAAGTGCTTCAACCCACGCGTGCATTGGATCTCGGGTGCTCGGTTGGGCGTTCTTCTTTTGAGCTAGCGCGGCATTGCTCCGAGGTGATTGGAATCGATTATTCTCATGCCTTTATCGATGCGGCCAATCGTATCAAGTCGGAAGGTGCGCATCCAGCTACCCGTCTCGACGGAGGTTCGGCCACAACTGCGTTGCAGGTCTCGGTGGATTCCATCATCGACCGTAGTCGTGTTTCATTCGAGCAAGGGGATGCGCAGTGCATTCGCGACGACATCGGTCAGTTTGATGTCGTGATCGCGTGTAATTTGATCTGTCGCTTGCCCGCGCCGATGCGCTTACTGGAACGCCTGCCCGAACTGGTGAAGCCGGGGGGGCAGTTGTTTATTACCACGCCGTTTACTTGGCTGGAGGAGTACACGAGATCCGAAAACTGGCTGGGTGATGGGGCTCAGGATTCCTTTGCCGGACTACGCAAGGCATTGGAGCCTGCTTTCGCTCTCCAGAAAAAATGGGACATGCCTTTTCTGATTCGTGAGCACGCGCGTAAGTTTCAATACAGCATCGCGCAGGCCAGTCGATGGCAGCGGCTTTAGCTTTTAGTCGCGCCAAGTCTTTATTTTCGATTCGGGGGCCTTCCATCTCTACGGTTAATCCGTCGGCGTATTAGTTTTTCAAATTCCAGTACTAGGAAGCCGGGAAGGAGGCAGGGAAGGATGTAGAACCACCATTCGATTGGAAAGCTGGCAGTGCGGAAGGCACTTGAAAATTGTGGAACATAGGTGAGGAGCAGATGAAAAACAATACCGACGGAGATACCCGCGAGGAGCCATTTATTGGAAAAGGGGCTAAAGCTGAAAGCGGATTTATGGATGGAGCGGGCGCTCATAACGAAACCAATATGGACCATAAGTACGGCCCAAAAAGTGGCGGTTTGTGCTTGGGTTAGTAGCAGTTCGTCCAGAATGGTGCCATCGGTGGCAACCGCAGCGGCTCCGAAGTGATGATAGATCCAGAAACAGGGGAGCGAGATGGCCAAGCCGATGAGGATGACGCGTCCCAAGAGGAGGGGACTGGCGAGTTTTTCGTTGGGTGGGCGTGGCGGAGCTAGAAGCAGGTCGCGCTCTTTGACTTCCATCATGAGCGGCATGGTCAGAAAAACGGAGTCGAAGAGATTGATCCACAGAATCATAACTGGCTCCAAGGTGAAGCGCGCGTAGAAGATCGGAATTAATGAAGCCATGATGACCGCCCCGATGACAAGCAGTGCTTGGCCTCCATTTGTCGGGAGGGTGTAAAGGATGGCCTTTTCGAGATTTCTCCACCCATGGCGTCCTTCTTCGACAGCACCGACAATACTGGCAAAGTTGTCGTCCGTCAGTACCATGTCAGCGGCTTCCTTGCTGACTTCGGTTCCGGTAATCCCCATCGCGATACCAATATTTGCCGCTTTGAGAGCCGGTGCATCGTTGACCCCGTCACCCGTCATGGCGACGATTTCACCACGTGCCTGCAGCTGCTGAGCGATGCGTAGTTTGTGTTCCGGGGCGACACGGGCAAAGACGGAGACTTTGCTGACGCTTTCCCGTAGCGCCTCATCGCTCATTTGCGCGAGGGCTTCACCGCCGATAGCGGCTTTTTCCGCGCTATCGATAATACCGAGTTGCACGGCAACGGCATTTGCGGTGATGGCGTGGTCCCCCGTGATCATCACAGGTCGGATGCCTGCCTGCTTGCATATCTTGATTGCATCGATCGCCTCTTGGCGTGGTGGATCGATCATGCCTTGGATGCCTAGGAAGGTTAGCGTGTGCAGATCTTTTTGGGTGATACGGGTATGGGTTTTAGGCACGGTCTTCGAGGCCATGGCAAGGAGGCGCAGCGCGTCACTGGCAAGTTCCCCAGCTTCTTCGTGGATATGAGTGGGCTCGAGTGGCGCATTGCCTGTTGCAGTTAATTGATGCGTGCAGAGAGCGAGTACCTGTTCGTGTGAGCCTTTAACAAAGATATGGTTCACGTCTTCGCCGCGGTGGAGCGTTGCCATATACATGTTCTCCGAATCAAAAGGAATTTCATCGATCCGTTCATGATGATCGGCTATGTGAACCTTGGCTGCCGAAACCAATAAAGCACCTTCGGTTGGATCGCCAATGATGTGATGATGCCCCGCCTCGCGAACAAGGCGTGCATTATTACAAAGTGATCCCGTCTTCAATGTTTCGCGTAGTGCATTAGGCAACGTGGTCGCATCCAGCGGGGTTCCGTCCTTTAGGATAAAGCCATCGGGATCATACCCGACTCCGCTGACCTCATAAAGCGCATCAGCGCAGAGGATTTTTTGCACCGTCATTTCATTTTTCGTCAAGGTGCCGGTTTTATCGGAACAGATGACTGTGGTACAACCGAGCGTCTCTGCCGCTGGAAGTCTTCGAATAAGCGCGTTTTTTTGAGCCATACGGGTGGCAGAGAGGGCGAGTATTCCGGTTACAATCATCGGCAGCATTTCCGGAATCGCGGCAACAATCAGCGAAATGGATCCGAGGAAATTATAACCGGAATCATAGCCGATATAGACACCTATTCCAAAGTTCACTGCGCCGACGATGAGGATCGCGATGATTAAAGTGCGGGTGAAATCCGCGACCTTCGTTTGTAGAGGTGTGAGCGGCGATTTGGTTTGCGTCATGAGCACCGCGATTTTCCCGATTTCGGTCCGCTCTCCGGTTTCCACAACGACGCCCAGTGCGGCACCGCGGGTCACGAAGGTGCCGCTAAAGGCGATGCAAGATTGATCCCCGGGTGAGAGGTTTGGGCGAGTGATGGGTTCGATCACTTTCTTGACCGCGACCGACTCTCCGGTGAGTGCGCTTTCATCGACATGCGCATCGTGTGTGCTGATTAAGCGCAAGTCAGCAGGCACGCGGTCACCGCCGCTGAGGCTGACGATATCTCCAGGTACAAGCTCGCGTGCCACCACGATGGTTGCTTCTCCGTTGCGTATGATGGTGCACTTTTGAACGAGCGTTCGTTTGAGTGCTTCAAGCGAGGCTTCGGCTTTGCCTTCTTGAAAGAATCCGATTAACACGTTTAACAGTACGACTCCGAGGATCACTGCCATATCCATCCACATTCCAAGGCTAGCGGTGAGGCAGATCGCAATCAGTAGAATATAAACGAGTGCGTTGTGAAACTGTCGCAGTAGGCGTTTGCAGGTACTTGGCTTTTTTACTTTCAGTTCGTTATAGCCGTATTCGTGGAGCCGTTTTTTTGCCGTCTCCGGTGGAAGTCCTTCCGGGGAACTCGACAAGTGTTCGAGTGCCTCTGCACTCGAACGTTGATACCAAAACATGGCATTTTCTTTGGCCATAGCGCACAACAGATTATGGAATGTGGCATTATTTTTACGAGCCAAATCGGGGTCGCTCTATTTGTTGGGTTTAGCATTTGTAATAACTGAATCTCTCTCCGCCTGTTGGTTTGTTTGGGCTGGACGGATATCGGCGACATGCCTCTGATTCACGCTATGTCAGTCAGAATCGGAACTCCTTTTAAATCTACGGCGGTAAAAGTCCTTCTTTGCGGCTCGGGAGAGCTTGGTAAAGAAGTCGTGATCGAGCTTCAGCGCTATGGAGTTGAAGTGATTGCGGCCGACGCGTATGCCGACGCTCCGGCGATGCAGGTAGCGGATCGTGCGCATGTCGTTCCCATGCTCGATGGTGCCGCTTTACGTAAAGTGATTGAAACCGAGAAGCCGGATTTTGTTGTGCCGGAAGTCGAAGCGATCGCGACCGATACTCTGGCGGCGATTGAGCAAGAGGGGCTGGCTACGATTATTCCGACCGCGCGAGCGACGCAGTTGACGATGAACCGGGAAGGGATTCGCAGACTTGCGGCCGAGGAATTGGGCTTGAAGACTTCGCCGTATCGTTTTGCCGAAACCGAGGCCGAGTTTAAGGCTGCGATCGAAGCCATTGGATTTCCCTGCGTGGTGAAGCCGATCATGAGTTCGTCCGGCAAGGGGCAGAGCACAGTCAAAAGCGCGGATCAGGTACCAGCGGCTTGGGATTATGCACAGGCGGGCGGGCGTGCGGGTAAGGGGAAAGTGATCGTCGAAGGCTTTGTTGATTTTGATTACGAGATTACCCAACTCACGGTGCGCCATGTCGGTGGCACTTCATTTTGCGATCCGATCGGTCATGTTCAAGTGGACGGCGACTATCGCGAATCCTGGCAACCGCAAGCGATGTCGTCCACTGCGTTGGAGCAGGCGCGCGCCTATGCGCAGTCGATTACTGATGCACTCGGAGGGCGTGGAATCTTTGGGGTCGAGCTATTTGTCAAAGGTGATGAGGTGATTTTTAGCGAAGTATCGCCTCGTCCACACGATACGGGAATGGTCACCATGGTTTCGCAGGATCTTTCCCAGTTTGCGCTCCATGCGCGAGCGATTCTTGGGTTGCCGATTCCGAATATCGTCCAGCATGGGCCGTCGGCGTCGTGCGTGATTTTAGTCGAAGGCGATTCGGATAAGGTCAGCTTTAGTAATCTAGGAGCAGCCCTTAGTCAGTCTGATACGCAACTACGTCTCTTTGGTAAGCCTGCGGTCAAAGGTAAGCGTCGCATGGGCGTTACGCTGGCCCGCGCCAACTCGATCGAGCAAGCGCGTGAAAAAGCCCGTACCGCCAGCGCGGCGGTAGAGGTCAGTTTGTAAAGAGTCGGAGTTCCCTAAGCTTCCTTTTGCTTCAGTAGTTTTGAATCGGCTACGAATGGACCGAAAGGCAGGAGGCTGGCGACGAAGAGCCAGGCTGTGATTTTCCATGACCACTTATAGTCGATTTGACCGAGTACAGCGAGGCCCACGTAGGCCATCCATAAAATTCCATGTGCCATCCCGACGACGCGTACGGCTTCCGGCCAGCCCCAGATATACTTTAGCGGCATGGCCACTCCGAGAAGGAGAAGGTAGGAGATGGCTTCCCATGTGCCGACGGAGCGTAGGCGATGGAGTGTTGAATCAAATTTAAACATAAAGCGTTTTGTGCGATTGGTTCCGTTGCTGGCTACACTTTTCGAGTGGAGAGCTTGAGCGATTCCTCAACGAGTTGTTTGCCGTGAAATTAGCCCTCGTTTTCAGTTCTAGCTTTGGGGCTAGAAATTCAAGTGCCGATTCTGTTCGTTTCGGGGTGTCCAGAGCGGGTTAATGGCGATCATGCCACTGCCGTCCATACCCGGTTTAGAGTGTCAGCTTCCCGGTTTGGTTGCTTCGGTACCTTGAAGTTCGGGAGGAAGTTTGTCGGCTTCGTAGGTGGGAAAGCTGAGTTGGGCGAGGCTGTGGTGAGGGATATCGAAAGTGGTTTTACCTTGGCTGCGATCCACGATGACACCGACACCAACCGGCTCGGCGCCGTGTGCACTGCATTGCTTGATGGCTTCGACGACACGGCCTCCGCGAGTGATCACGTCTTCGATGATCAGGACCTTTTCGCTAGGCTCGAACTTGAAGTTGCGGCGTAGCTCCAGTTTGTCATCGACCTTTTCCAGAAAGACAAAACGCAGATTCATTTGGCGCGCTACTTCCTGACCAATGACCAGACCGCCCATCGCAGGCCCGACGACGGTTGTCGCGCCATAGCCTTGCAACATCGGAACCAATAATTCAGCCAGCCGTGTGACCTTGTCCATGTACTGGCAGACCTGCGCGCACTGGAAGAAATGAGCACTGTGTAGCCCCGAGCGTAGGAGGAAGTGCCCGCTGAGGAGCGCACCACTGTCACGGAAAATCTGGAGAACTTCTTCTTGTTGTGAATCCATGGCGGCCAGCATGGGAGGAATACATCCACTGGAAAGCTGAAAATCCGGAAGTCGTTGTTTTATGTCCTCTGTCAAAGCGAGATTCGTTTGCTTTGGATTGCTAAAATGGCGGATTTTTGATCTAATATAACAAGAAGGAGGTGAAAAAAGATGCACTTAAAAGCTACTCAAGGTAAGGAGATTGTTTTTCAAATAATGAATCGAATTGGGGTGCTCGCCGACGTTGCTAAGATTCTGGCAGATATGGGGATCGAACTGTACGCAGTGAACGCTTCGGTTGATGTGAAAATTGCAACCATACGATTAGTTACGGCTGACAATCTCAGGGCCGTCGATGCGTTGCGCGAACACGGCTATAATCCGAGGGAGAGCGGCGTCATTCTACTTACACTGCCGCACAAGCCAGGTATGTTACACCGCTTGAGTGAAATACTCGCGACGGAAATGATCGATATTCATCATATCTATTCAACTTCCTGCGATAATGAGAGTGAGAGTCGGGTTGTGCTCCACACTGCCCATGACGACCACGCATTGGTTCGGCTTAACGAAGCGCGGATTGGGACACTGGCAACTTCAACTGCCTAGAGGTCGAATTCGTTTTCCGCGGGGTCGGGAGTCGGCTCCGCGGTTTTTTTGATTTTGACCGAAAGTGATGTGACTTTTTAAGCCGAACGCGCTAATTTCATGCTATGGCGAAATCGCATCCACTAGACTGGCTGGTCGAGCCATTGGTTGAAGACCCCGGTTATATCCGACGTCCGATGTTTGGCTGTATCGCCTGTTATTTTCGGGGAAAAATGGTCGCAGTGCTCGCGGCTAGAGAAGAGCCTTGGAATGGCTTGCTGGTTCCTGTTGAGCGTGATCAGCACGAAGCGATTCTAGGCGACTTTTCTGCTCTTGTACCGCATCCCATTTTACCTAAGTGGCTCTATCTTTCGGAGTCGCATGAGGACTTCGAATCTATTGCTCAAGAAATTATCGAGTGCGTCCGACTTGGCGATCCGCGTTTCGGTGTGGTTCCGTCTCCGAAGAAAAAAAGTTCACGAAAAAATTAGGATGTGCTTTTTGAGTGGCGCAGCCTGTGCGGGGTGAGTGTAATGTGTCTTTAACTTATAGAATACCTTAATTATGGCCACCCCGACGAAGAAGAGTGCCGCTAAGCCGGGAGCTTTGCATCCCCGCAATCTACATCAGGGGAGATACGATTTCAGTGCTCTTTGTGCCTCTTGCCCAGAGCTAAGAGGCTATCTCAGGCCGAATCCTGCGGGTGATCAAACCATCGATTTTAGCGACAGCAAAGCCGTGCTTTGTCTCAACCGGGCCTTACTCGCGCACTACTACCATGTGAAGCACTGGATGATTCCGGTCGGCTATCTTTGCCCTCCCATTCCCGGACGTGCCGATTATATTCATTATCTCGCGGATCTATTAGCATCTGGTAATGACGGCGAAGTTCCGAAGGGGAAGCAGGTGAAAGTGCTCGATATCGGAACTGGGGCAAATTGCATTTATCCCATTATCGGCAGTCAGAGCTACGGCTGGAAATTTGTCGCCACGGACAGTGATTCCGGCGCGCTCAGAGCTGCCCGTGCCATTGTCGAAGCCAATCCTTGTTTAACAAAGTTGGTTCGGGTCGTTGCGCAGAAGGATCGCAATGCAATCTTTCGGGGGGTCATTAAGCCGAGTGATCACTACGATCTGACGATGTGTAATCCACCGTTCCATTCTTCCGTGGAAGAAGCCGAGGCAGGCAGTCAACGGAAGCTGAAAAATCTGAGTAAAGGGAAGGTTCAACGTGGCCCAGCGAAGCTAAACTTTGGTGGCCAAAACGCGGAACTTTGGTGTCCCGGGGGTGAGGTTGGTTTCATCAATAAGATGATCGTCGAAAGTGTTGAGTTCGCCGAGCAAGTTACTTGGTTCACCAGTTTGGTGTCGAAAAGCGAAAATCTCCGTCCACTTGAAAAGGCGCTAGCACTACGAGACGCCAAGCGGGTCGAAGTTGTCAGTATGAGTCAGGGGCAGAAAATTAGTCGCTTCATCGCCTGGAGTTTTCGTGTGTAGTATCGATTTTTTTACCGATGCATTTGAAAGCTATTTTCGGTCGGGTTCATAGGTAGTTTAGGATGATGGTGATGATCGCTATGGCGGAGCCAGTGAAGAGTAAGAAGTAGCTTATGCGCATCCATAGAAACTTGGGCCTGAGGATGTCGTGACTGATGTGGTAAATGTCTAGCGTGACTGCGGCAGCGAGGCGTTCTTTATCGTTGAGCATGACTTTCATGCGTTCCATGTACTCGCTTTCTTTGAATCGGCTAATGCCTGAGAAATGCAGCATTTGGCAGTCGCATTCTTTAACCGCATTGTAGCGTTTTGGCAAAAGGCTGAGTAATGCGCAGCAGGCACTCGCAAGTGCGAAGAGAAGAAAGATCGACATTGCGACCTTTATCGCAGGGTTTCCCATTCCTGCGATGGAGAGGGGAATCAGGAAAGCGAATATCGTTAAGGTTCCCTGTGCGCGACGATCTGCCAGAGCTATGAATTGCACGTGCTTATTCAGGATGTTGCTGAGAATATTACTTTTTCGCAGCGCAGGCCATTTTTCTTCGGGGGGTATCTGTGAGTCCATCGCCTTTGGGGTTTAATACGTTAATGATCAGGTAGCGTCGCCGGATCCGAAATATTTCTCTGAAGCTTTAAGGTATCTATGAAACGCTTCTTGGGCGAGTATGGAGTGCTGTTTTTGTGTGATCGAGAAACTCTATAGATCTAAGTATCAACTAACCTCTCGGGTCGGTCGAATAGGTTAGAAATTCTTCCTTAGTCTAAGTTGTTAGACCTTACCAAAATAGGCTTAGAGAAACTTCGCGGTCACGCTGCCTTTAGCTTTTTTCAGTCCTGCGACATTCCCTTGATAGAGGAGCTGGCCTCCGGCTTCGCCGCCGTCGGGGCCGATTTCAATGACGTAGTCGGCATCAGCGATCACATCGAGGTGGTGCTCGATTACGATCACCGTGTGGCCTTTGTCGACGAGACTGTGGAGAATCTCGATGAGACGCTCGCAGTCACTGAGGTGGAGTCCGATGGTGGGCTCTTCGAGAATGTAGAGATTGCCCTGACCTTTGCCATATTGGCGCTCTTTAAAACTAGGCATGCCTTTGGCGAGCTCGCTGACGAGTTTGAGACGCTGGGCCTCGCCGCCGGAAAGTGTGGGTGAGTATTGGCCGAGTGTGATGTAGCCGAGGCCAGTTTCGACCATGGCATCGAGCAGACTCTTGAGGCCGGTGTGAAAACTGAAAAATTCGGCCGCTTCTTCGAAGCTCATGGCAAGGGCGTCGGCGATGCTTTTCCCGTTCCAGCGAAGATCGTCGAGCTCGGTGCCGTAGCGTCGCCCGTTGCAGTCCTCGCAGGTCATGTAGGTGTCGGGCATGAAGTTCATTTCCAGTTTTACGCGTCCTGCGCCTTTACAGGTTTCGCATCGACCGCCTTTGGTGTTGAAAGAAAAAGTGCCTGGAGAGTACCCGCGGAAGCGGGCCTCGGGGAGATTGGCATAAATGTCGCGAATGATATCGAAGGCGCCGATGTAAGTCGCGGGGGTGGAGCGTGGAGTTTTTCCGATGGGGGATTGGTCGACCTCGATCACTTTACGAATGCTTTCCGCATTCGAGAGCGATCGGAATGGTGAGGGTTGAATCCTGAATGGTGAATTTTTTGATGTCAGCTTCGCGGACTTAGACTCAATGGCGGTCTCGACGAGTGGCTTTAGCAGGTCGCGAGTGAGGGTGGATTTGCCTGCGCCCGAGACCCCGCAAATGACGGTGAGGCGTTGTTTGGGTATTTGGACATCGAAGTCTTTGAGGTTGCGGAGAGCCGCACCTAGAAGTGCCAGCCATTGATCGTTGCCCTTCTTTTTTCGAGGCGACCAAGGGGAGGGGAGTTCACGATAGTGACCACGCTGGGGGTGCTGCATTGATTCGCGGAGATATTTACCAGTAAGGGAGGCTTTGTTTTTGCGGAGTTGAGTAAGGGAGCCTTGAGCGATGATTTCGCCGCCATGGATACCGGCAGCGGGGCCTAGATCAATGATCTTGTCGGCATGCTTCATTGTGTCCTCATCATGCTCGACAATGAGTAGAGTATTGCCGCGGTCGCGTAGTTGTTCGAGGGATTCGATGAGCTTTTCGTTGTCGCGGGCATGGAGTCCGATCGAGGGTTCGTCGAGGACGTAGAGCACGCCGGAAAGATTGGAGCCAAGTTGAGCAGCGAGGCGAATACGTTGCGCTTCGCCACCCGAAAGAGTCGCAGTGGGACGGTTGAGTCCGAGGTAGTCGAGGCCCACGTGATCCATAAAGCGCATACGCTCTTCGATTTCAGGCATGAGTTCCGCCAACACCGTTTCACTGCGCTTGTTCTTTTTGATCTGCTTGAGTGTTACGAGCAGTTGACTCGGCGTGAGCGACAGTAGTTCTGGAAGTGAAACGGAGTTTGGATCGTCGAACGTTGGACGTCCTTTCCGTTCCTTCAATGGAAGTCGGACGGCGCGACTGAGCTCATTCAGGCGTGCGCCGTTGCAGTCTGGGCAGAGGGCTCCGTGCTCGATGTCGTCGAGGTGATCAAATGGCGTGTCATCTTCTTTGGCCATCCAGTCGTAAATGTGGCCGTAGCCACGACAGGTCGGGCACCAGCCTCGCGGGCTGTTCCAAGAAAAATGCTTTGGGTCGAGTTCGGGGAAGGCTTCGCCTGTGGTGGGATCGGTCCGTCGGGTGGAGAGCCAGGAGAGGATTTCGCCTTTTGGGGTCAGGAGGAAGGCAGTGCCTTTGCCTAATTTGAGGGCAGTGCTGAGCTGCTCCTTGAGAGTTTTTGATGGTTGCTTGGTGAGTGTTGCGACGAGGAGTTCGATGTCGTGTTCGCGGTAGCGATCGAGCTTTTGGAAATTCGTGATCGGTATAAGTTGACCGTCGATACGAAGGGTTTCGTAGCCGTGGTCGCGGGCCCAGTCAGCCAAGGGTTGGTGGTGGCCTTTACGACCACGGATCAGCGGGGCGCAGAGGTAGAGGTGCTTGGATTTGGTCTCATTGAGTAGCTTTTGGAGACGTTTAAGGAGGGCGGTGGGTGATTGGCTGACAACTGGCTCGCCGGAGGTAGGGGAATGTTGGATACCGACGCGGGCATAGAGAAGGCGGAGGTATTGGGCAACTTCGGTGATGGTGGCGACGGTGGATTTTCGAGTGCCTTTGGTGACGCGCTGCTCGATCGCGACGGTCGGAGCAATGCCGCGCAATTCGTCGACGTCGGCTCGGGGCATTTGTTCGACGAATTGACGCGCATAGGCTGACATCGATTCCATGAAGCGGCGTTGTCCTTCGGCAAAGATAATATCGAAGGCGAGGGAAGATTTACCCGAGCCAGAAACACCAGTGACCACGCTGATTTTTCCGTGGGGGATTTCGC